>Ga0172378_10007211_pt1 | contig 10353 bp, 9 predicted proteins | sample GrowelOW332metaG_FD_119755 | JGI IMG/M metagenome (GOLD analysis project Ga0172378, IMG submission 119755) | Groundwater microbial communities from an aquifer near a municipal landfill in Southern Ontario, Canada - Pumphouse #3_1 metaG | ecosystem: Environmental > Aquatic > Deep subsurface >... | reverse complement strand
TTACCGTTCAAGCGAGGTACGAGCGCGTTTAAAACTGTTTAGCCAGACAGTGCGTCACTTTTGGAAGAAGAGCACTCACAGCGGCGGCTCTTTTTGCCTACTTTTTCCAGCTGAAGGGAAAAAAGTAGGGCCCGTCCGGCGAGGACAGTATGATAAACAACAGACTTTTTCTTAAGTTTTGTAAATGAGATAAAATTCAGGTCAAAAAAATGATACATTTCGTGATGTCCTATTTTTATTCAAACTTCGACATTTATTTCAATCTCGAAGTTGGTTGATTATCTATGTAGTACTTATTCAGCACTACAAATATTGTGTAATCATTGCATTGTTAACCACGGACTTTGTCCGCGGCTATTATCATGCAGCCGCCTTCGCGGCTAGTCGGTTGCTCATCATTTTCTCGTTTAATAAGTTTTTCGAGCAAAAATTTGAATCAGATTTTGAGCACCCTATCTTTCATCCCCTTATAACGATACGAAAAATGATTAACGAGAAAAGAGAAACGGAATTTCAATTAGTTTTCTATCTTTGTATAAAATAGATACTTATGGGAGAAATCTGGCAAATCATAGTGGCCTCTCTTATTTGTGTTGCGGCCATCTCTTGGGCTGTCTGGAGGCTGAGTTTGTTCTTCAGAAGAAGGGGGCGCTGTGCGGGTTGCGCATTGAGCGAAACCTGTCAGATTAAAAGCCTTCCCGGTAAAAAACTTAACTGCACCAGCCGAAAGAAGGTGAGCCGATAGACTCATTTTTGAAAACCGATGTGACGATTGAATGGAATGGTAGAAAATGAGATGTGTCCTCCCATGTTCACGCAGTAGACGTAATGCCCGCTAAAAAATTCTTACAAATATAGGATTGCACAAAACATCATCCTAACGAGCCTATCTTCAAAATCTTTGTTGCCCATATAAATATAATTAGTTATCATTTGTGGTTAAAGCAGTTTAGATTATGCGACTTTTTGACCTCGTTTCGTTTCCCAATAATGCCTAGTTTTGTCCCAAATTTTGGTTCTCATAGAAAACGATGTGTAGATGGAGATTATTCTTCTGTTTTTTTTCGGAAAAAACATTAAATTTGCACTTCCCTTAGAAAAAAGACGATTTTCGAATTAAAATTGAATGTTATGGATTTGAATGTGTTAACAGCAGTATCTCCTATCGACGGAAGATATAGAAGTAAGGCTGAAGATTTGGCCAACTATTTTTCTGAATATGCGTTGATTCGTTACCGTGTATTGGTAGAGGTGGAATATTTCATCGCATTGTGCGACATTCCACTAAAGAATCTTTCGTCAATCGATAAAAAGATATATGTTTCTCTAAGAAAAATTTATGAGGATTTCTCATTGGAAGATGCTCAGCATATCAAAGACATCGAGAAGGTTACCAACCACGATGTGAAGGCTGTTGAGTATTTCTTGAAAGAGAAATTTGACGCATTAAATCTTCACGATTATAAGGAGTTCATCCACTTCGGATTGACTTCTCAGGACATTAACAACACAGCTATACCTTATTCTATTAAGGAGGCTTTGAAAAAGGTCATCATTCCTCAGACAGAGAACTTGATCTCTGAATTGGCTCAACGTGCCGAGGATTGGAAAGACATTGCAATGTTGGCTAAGACTCACGGACAGCCAGCTTCTCCTACACGTTTAGGAAAAGAGGTCATGGTGTACGTAAGCCGTCTAACTACTCAGTTGGAACAGTTGAAGTGTTTGCCTTGCTCTGCTAAGTTTGGTGGCGCAACAGGTAACTTCAATGCTCATCATGTTGCATTTCCTGACCGTGATTGGAAGGCATTCGGTAACCATTTCGTAAACGATATTTTGGGCTTGCAACGCGAGCAGTGGACAACCCAAATTTCTAACTACGATAACTTGGGTGCTATCTTCGATTGCTTGAAACGTATCAATACCATCATGATAGATATGAACCGCGACTTCTGGATGTACATCTCTATGGAGTACTTCAAACAGAAGATTAAAGCGGGCGAGGTTGGTTCTTCTGCTATGCCTCACAAGGTAAACCCTATCGATTTCGAGAACGCCGAGGGTAACTTGGGTATGGCAAACGCTATCTTGTCTCACCTTTCTATGAAACTTCCAGTTTCAAGATTGCAGAGAGACTTGACAGACTCTACCGTTCTTCGTAACGTAGGTGTTCCTTTCGCTCACATGGTTATCGCTATCCAAAGTTCTTTGAAAGGATTTGGAAAGTTGATTTTGAACGAGAAGGCTCTTCACAACGATTTGGATAAATGTTGGGCTGTTGTAGCTGAAGGTATCCAAACAATCTTAAGACGTGAGGGTTATCCTAATCCTTACGAGGCTTTGAAGGCTTTGACTCGTACCAACACAATGATTACAGAGGAGTCTATCCACGAATTCATTGAGACATTGAACGTAGACGAGTCTGTTAAGAAGGAACTTCGCGCTATTTCTCCTCTTAATTACACAGGAATGTGATTCTGAGTTGATATATTCTAAATTTATATGACGGCAATGGTTAGGACAGATTTTTTCGCTGTCTGCTCCTTTGCCGTTTTCTTTCTAATTAAAACAATAAAAGAGTGCCTCAGTTTTTTAAGTTATTAAAAAGGTTTGTGGGTCCATACAAGGGTTATGTGACTTTGAATATTCTCTGTAATATTCTATCCACAATTTTCAGCGTCTTTTCTTTCGCTTTGATTATCCCGATTCTAGAGATTCTGTTCAAAACAAATCAGGTGACATATACTTATATGCCGTTTGCTTGGGATTTGAACGTGATAAAAAACAATGCTTATTGTTGGGTGACTCATTACATCGAACAGAATGGTGGCGTGCAGACGTTGCTTATTTTGGGCGTAATTTTGGTAGTGATGACCTTTTTTAAAACTGGTATCGCATATCTGGCAAGTTATTTCATCATTCCTTTGCGTACGGGTGTTGTACGTGATTTGAGGAATAAGATGTATGAGAAGAATGTGGACTTGAATCTAGGTTTCTATCACGACAAGCAGAAGGGTGATATCATCTCCCGTATGACGAACGACGTTGCTGAGGTGGAGGTTTCCATCATGAGTTCCATCGAGTTGCTGTCAAAGAATCCGATTATGATTCTCGTCTATCTTTGTATCATGCTGGTTCTTAGTTGGCAGTTGACTCTTTTCGTCTTGTTGGTTTTGCCTTTGGCAGGATTGGCAATGGGTAGAATAGGACGCTCGTTGAAGAAATCGTCTAAAATTGCTCAGCAGCAGACAGGTAAATTGCTTTCTCAGATAGAGGAGACTTTAGGCGGATTGCGTATTATCAAGGCTTTCAATGCGGAGAAAACGGTTATAAACCGTTTCGGTGAGATGAACGAAGAGTTGCGAGAAACAGTAAACGGCGTGAACCGCCGATATATGTTGGCTCACCCGATGAGTGAATTCTTGGGAACGGCTACGATTGCTGTTGTGCTCTTCTTTGGTGGTATGCTTATCTTGGGCGATAGTTCTATTATTCCAGGTAAAGCACCGCTTTCTGCTGCCGAGTTTATCTACTATCTGGTAATTTTCTATAGCATCATCAATCCGGCTAAGGATCTTTCGAAAGCGATGTACAGCATTGAAAAAGGACGTGCATCATTGGATCGTATCGATGTGATTCTCCAGGCTGAGAATCCGTTGAAAGAGGTGAAAAATCCTGTTGAGGCTAAACCGTTCCAGTCTAAGATTGTGTATGACAATGTGAGTTTCAAATACAATGAGGAGCAGGATTGGATCTTGAAGGATATTAATCTTACAATAGAGAAGGGTAAGACGGTTGCGTTGGTTGGTCAGTCAGGATCAGGTAAGTCTACTATGGTTGACCTTCTTCCTCGTTTCTACGATGTGAACCAAGGTTCCATCACCATCGATGGTGTGAATGTGAAGAACATGACGCTCTTTGATCTTCGCTCTTATATGGGTAATGTGAATCAGGAGGCTATCCTGTTTAACGATTCAGTGTTCAATAATATCACCTTTGGTGTGCAGAATGCCACGATGGAACAGGTGGTTGAGGCTGCCAAGATTGCCAATGCGCATGAGTTTATCATGGCTTTGGAAGATGGTTATAAGACGAACATTGGTGATAGGGGTGGCCGCCTCTCTGGAGGTCAGCGTCAACGTGTCAGCATTGCCCGTGCTATCTTGAAGAACCCACCAATCTTGATTTTGGATGAGGCTACATCAGCCTTGGATACAGAGTCGGAGAAGTTGGTTCAGGAGGCTATCGAGCGTTTGATGAAGTCCAGAACAACGATTGTGATTGCCCACCGCTTGTCTACCATCAAAAATGCAGATGAGATATGTGTTTTGCAGAGTGGTGAGATTGTAGAGCGCGGTCGTCACGAAGAGTTGATAGAGAAGAATGGCGTTTACCGCAAATTGCATGATATGCAGACATTCTAAGAGAAGTCTTATAAATCAATTAAGCCACAAGTTGCATGTGAAAGTGCAGTTTGTGGCTTTTCTTTGTTTTAGGTTTTAAATCAATTATCGATTAATAATTCTTATTTTTGAGAAAACGAATCGTATGAGTTTAAGAAAAGAAATCAAAAGTTTTTTGTGTGCATTTTCGGGCATTGCTTATTTGTTCAAAAATGAGACGCATGCCAAATATCATCTGTTTGTGACGGTATGTGTTGTAGCTGCAGGCTTTGCTTTCGGTATTAAGGCTACGGAGTGGCTTGTCGTTTTGTTGACCATTGGTGTAGTTTTGGCAGCGGAGGCTTTCAATACAGCTATCGAAAAGCTGGCTGATGTGGTCTCTCCTCAGTTTGACGAACGCATCGGTAGGGTAAAGGATGTGGCGGCAGGTGCGGTGCTTATCTGTGCTATACTGTCGGTTATTATCGGTGCTGTTATCTTTTTGCCTTATATAATTGAGTTGTTTTGATAGAAGGAATAAAAGTTTATGCAATAAGAAGGGCTGATTTCTTAGTTGAGAAACCAGCCCTTTCTTATATAGTTTATTTAAAGACTTATTTTACGACTACCTTTTTTGAAAACTCTTTTGTACTTACGAGATATATACCGTAAGAAAGATTTCCATTTTGGTTTGTAACATCGTGTCCTGTCGTATCAAAAATGCGGAAATTGTATTCGTCAGAAATTGTAATTGTACGATTCATCACATAAATCACAACGTTATGAGATTTGATGTCATCAATCGAATTTGTGGTTACATTGTAATATTTCTTTCGTGCAGAGTCATATTTTACAATTTTACTCTGTGGATTGAATGTAGGGATTGAATCAACTCCAATTGTCTGATGCCATACAGCTTCTGTTTGACCGGCATTTAGAAGATAACAAACTTCTCCGCTTTTGTATTGTTTCTCTGTTTTGTTTGTTACTCCGTGCCAAGAACTCCAGAGGGCTTCTTCTCCTATATAATAGCAACTGTCGTGACTTCCAATACTATTTCCAGTGATTTCTCCTCCTAATATTCCACTATATTTACCAATGCTATGACAGTAATTTACTTTTCCTTCATTTTGTCCTGTTATACCTCCAGCTTCATAACCACCTATATTTCCTGTGTTATAACAATTGGTAACAGAGCTGTTGTTTTGTCCTGTAATACCTCCTGCTTTGTCGTCAGAATAAATTTGTCCTGTATTGTAACATAAGCTTATTGGACTTTCTGATTCTCCGGCAATTCCACCACAATAATCTTTTCCTGAGATATATCCAGTATTATGGCAGTTGGTTATGGGTGTTTTGCATGGAAATCCACAAATTCCGCCTACATGATATTTACCTCTAATTGTATCGTTTTCTAGTCCTAAATTCATAATCTCTCCATAATAGCAATTGCCAAAGAAACCAAGATAATCGGAATATTTTTGTGAATATAGATTTATGATATTATATCCTTGACCATTTAAAGTTCCAGAATAACGATTTTCAAGACTTCCAATCGGTATCCAGTTTCCTACGTTTCTACCGCAAATGGTACTTACATCAATATCATTCATCATGATTGCACATGATGTAGAATCTTTTGCTATTCCCTCTAGTTTTCCATTTACAACACCCATAAAATAGATTAATTCATTTATGTTGCTGATTTGATATGGTTTTTCTTTAGAACCATCACCTTCTGTTGGCTTTTTGGCATCTTTGAAGATTAGAGGTTGTATTGCGACGATATCAAGTAGATCTCCGCAACGTTTACAAATCATAGAATCACATCCTAGTTCTGTATATGTTGGCTCTTTATGAAGTATGATTGTGTCGTGTATAAGAGCTGGAATTGAGATATAAACAGAATCGTTACATTCTTTATTCTTTACAAGATATACGCCATGAATTAAACATTTTGGTTCTGATAAGATAATTGTATCATTTATACCAAGTTCGCAATCTATTTTTGTCTTATTATAATATCCTAAGCTATCATTGTGCAAAACAATCTCTGCATTTGCAAGAACTGGAAATTCATCGGCACCGATAATCTGTCGCCATACGATTGAATCATTTCCTTCATTTAATAAATAGCAGATTTCTCCGCTGCTAAATTGCTCTGAAGTTGCTTCTGTAGATTAATAATCACTTTCACAATTAGAAAGGAAAAAACAACTCTTTTTTTCTGTGCTCATGGAAACTCCAATAATACTATTATAGTAGGATTTGCCTTTGATTTCGCCTATGTTGTAACAGCTGGTTACCTTTTTAGTAGAAGTAGTTTCTCCTGCAATTCCTCCTGCTCCGGTGTCACTTCCTGAAATTTTTCCTGAATTATAACAGTTGCTTAAATCACTAGCATCGATACTTCCTCCGATACCTCCAATGTATGAAACTCCTGATATATCTCCTGTATTATAACATTTTGATATTTTACATGATTTACTATATCCTTCTATTCCACCACAACACCAATGAGCTGAGACTTTTCCTGTATTATAACAGCTTACTACAGATGAAGTATCATACATACCTCCAACAATACCACCTTTTTCGTTTCCTTTTTGATCGCATAGAGGAATATTTCCGCTGTTAGAGCAATTGCTTATGGTAGTTTTTTCACAAAATCCAATAATACCACCCGTTTCATCATATGCTTTTATCGTTGCAGAATTGTGACAGTTGTCAACAGAACAGTTTACGGAACGGCCTAAGATACCACCAGTGTAACTACTTGCGGAGATTGTTCCTGAGACTTTACAATTAGTAAAAGAACTCTGACATGTATATCCTGCTAATCCTCCTGAGTTTTTATATCCAGAGTTGACTTGGATATTTATTAATTCTATGTTTTTAATTGTTGCTGATTTGCAAAGGCCGAACGTTCCTAAATTATTATTATTACGTCCTTCTACAACAATATTAGAAATAGAATGTCCTTTTCCGTCAAAACATCCAGAATAATACGTCTGGTTTCCTATAGGAGTCCAACTTTCTATTCCGTTTTCTCCTGACAAATCTAAATCTGTCGTTAGGATTGCACATGCGGTAGAATCTTTGTCCACACCTTCTAAGGTTCCGTTTACTAAACCTACAAAATAACGAAGTTCGTCAATTGTACTAATTTCAAGTGGAGAGTTCTCTGTTCCGTCTCCTACTACAGGTTTGGTCTGCGCAAAAACAGTGTTTGAAAATGCCAACAATATAGTCAGCCAATAAATTTTCTTTTTCATTTTTTTCTATTAAAAATATTTTGCAAATATATAAAAACTAATCTTTTTATGTTTCGGTTAATGGCAGAAAACAAGGAAATGGCTATTATGTATAACAAACCACAAATTGCTCGAATAATCGGTGGCAATTTGTGGTTCTTTTTTGCTTCTATTCTATTTTTTATCTCATCCTTGAGTAGCGGGTGTATTTCCTTGATTTTCCGTAATTGGCAAAACAGCTTTGGAATTTCTGCGGAATCTTGAACTCAATGCCGATCTCGTGCGTTCCGTAGTTTCCATGACGTAGATTTCCGAAGAAATAATCGTAAGAGTAAAAAACGGAAAGCCATGGTAGTGGATTTACTCCTGCCATAATGGAACCTTCGTATTCATAACGGTAGGATGCTCCGACGTAAAACAGGTCCGATGGATTCCATTCATAATCGAAGATGTAATAAAAATAAAGACTTACCTGATGTTTCCATCTATCCTTATAGTTATAGACGAAATAGGAGGGACATAATCTCCACCACTCAGAAGTTTGGAACAGATAATTGACATATCCCGAGTAGAGTTGACTCATCGGCACCTCTTCAGATCCTTTAAGAAGGTGGTTGGCAGAAGCTCCTAACTCAAAGTTTTGGAGCAACAGCTCAAAACCTACCTCTGCATCTGGAACGGTTCCTTTTGGAATGTCGTATGACTCTGCCGTATGCAGTGTGTTGACCTCTTGAATCTTATTGGCATCATAACCTCTGTTTACCAATCCACCACCAACACCGAGATTGATGTAGCTATCGTCGCCAATCGGAATCATGAAGGCAAAACTCAGCTTGGGTTGTCTTGTGTATTGATATCCGATTTCATCAGAAAGAAATGACAGCGAAACTTGTGAATGGGCACCCATGAAGAAGTATTTGCCACCTGCAAAATAGGTCTTTGGTGCACCGTCCAGTCCTGTCCATTGCCACCGTCCACCTAAGGTGATGGTTGCGTTCATAATTTCCGGAACGTAAGCTGGGTTCATATAATTCAGTCGTAGCTGCTTGTTAGTGAATAGCACATCTTCTTGTGCCATTGTGTTGCACAAACAAGCTACTAACATCATATATAGAATGAACACTTTTTTCTTCATCTCTCTTGCTCTCTTATTCTTTTGTTTGTGAACTTATCGTACTAAAGTTATATAACCAGTCTGTATTTTCTTTTCTCCGCTTATATAATAAGTGATGGCGTAGAAATATGTATCAGCAAATGCCTCTTCTCCATTGTCCTTCTGTCCGTGCCATCCAATACCTTCATAGATGAGATTACCGATTCTATCATAAATCTGAAGCTCGTAATCCTCCATGAATTCATCTTCTGGAGTCATGGTGTTTGGAACCTCGAAGTCAGGATCTATAAGTAGGGTGGCAACTGCCATACCTTTACATCCGTATTCGTGGGTAACGATAAGTTGTACGTTTATTGGTTTTGTCAATCTTACAAGGTTAGCTTCGTAAGAGTGCTCTACTGTAGATGAGTTAGACTCAGTATCCTTGTATCCGTCACCGAAATCCCAATAGTATGTATAGTTATTATCGAGAGGAGCTGTGATCACTCCTTCCAATCTAACATCGAACGTATCTCTGTTAAGGTGATAGGTTGCAGATGCTATCATTGGATCGATGATGATCTTAGGATCTGGATTATTAACCGTATTGATTGAAATAGTCTTTGTTACCGGACATTTGTTCTTATCCAAACCATAAACCTGAACCAATTCTGATTTGCTTGGAGTGTATCTGAAGTTGTCTCCTGCAATGGTTGAATCGCTAACAGTCCAAACTGTTTGGTAAAGATTGCCTGTAGTGAGATTAATGGCGCTATCCAAGCATACGTTAGTTTTTCCGATCACCTCTGGTTCTATCTTAGGATAAGTCTTTATAGTAAGACTTACCGTGTCCTGACAAACTGGTTTGTTTGTGACAGTAGCGATCAACAAGATATCTGTCTCGCCGTCCAATTTAGATTTGAAAGAGTTTCCATATAGAACCTCTCCTGTAGATTGGTCTTCCCAAGTCATGGTAGCGTTAGAAGAACTTGCGTTTAGACTAACCGTATCATCAAAGCAATAGGTCTTGTTGACGATAGGGTAGATGAAGTCTTCTGGTTGCATCATCTGAACATTGATTGTATGAACAGCTCTACATCCGTTTTGGTTCACTACAGAGAATTGATAGTTGCCAGTATGGCCAATGTTACTGTTGATGTCCATGCGGTTGGTTTGGTCTGTACCGTTCCAAAGTTTATCTGCTGTCTCTTTGATTTCGTAACTGTTCATTATCTCAGACAGTCTGATGTCTAAGTTTGCGCAAGTGTCGATGTCGATAGTCATTGGCTTGATGGCATCGGCAATTGTTACGTCGACAGTCTTGCTCTGACTCTCACAACCGTTGATTATAGATTGAGTCGCATAGAATGAGCTGCTCTTCCATGTGCTTTCGTCTGTATTGATGATGATGGAATCCATGCGCTCATCACTTCCGTCTTGATACCAGTTCAATCTTACGCCGTCTTTCTTGTTGTTGGCTTTAAGTGTATATGAACCTGTCTTTTCACAGAAGATGAAGCTTTCGTTGACGTCAGGAATCTCATTGTATCTCTCTTGTACAGAAACCGTCATCTTAGCAGGCTGACCCATACAAGCCTTGAACGAAAGTTTAGCCTCGTATTTC
>Ga0172378_10007210_pt1 | contig 10353 bp, 10 predicted proteins | sample GrowelOW332metaG_FD_119755 | JGI IMG/M metagenome (GOLD analysis project Ga0172378, IMG submission 119755) | Groundwater microbial communities from an aquifer near a municipal landfill in Southern Ontario, Canada - Pumphouse #3_1 metaG | ecosystem: Environmental > Aquatic > Deep subsurface >... | reverse complement strand
TATCTTTGAGCTCTCGTATTTTTCGTTCGAGTTCAGGGATGTCACTATTTTGGAGTTTAGCAGCTTGGTTATAGTCGGCGTCATTGAGAGATTTCTCCAAATTGAGTTTTGCTTTATCGAGATCTGTTTTGTATTTTTTAACATTTTCAATTTCTCCTTTTTCGTTCTGCCACTTTAAAGTGAGGCTGTCTTTCTTATGTTTAACTTCACCTATTTCTTTCGAAATTTCTTCTATCCGTTTTTTAGCGGATTCTGTGTCGTCATTTTTCAATGAAACTCTTTCAATCTCTAACTGCATAAGCTTTCTAGAAATCTTGTCGAGTTCATCAGGCATAGAATCAATTTGCATTCTAACCTTAGCGCAAGCTTCATCGACTAAATCGATAGCCTTATCCGGTAAGTATCTGTCAGTTATATATCTCTTTGACAAACTTGCCGCGGCGATGAGCGCATCGTCGGTGATTTGAACACCGTGGTGCACTTCGTATGAATTTTTAATTCCTCTTAATATAGTCACAGTATCTTCAACAGTAGACTCGTCGACTAAGACTTTTTGCATTCTGCGTTCGAAAGCCTTATCTTTTTCTATGTATTTTCTATATTCATCCAAGGTAGTTGCACCAATACAGTGCAATTCGCCTCTGGCCAACATAGGTTTAAGCAAATTAGCGGCATCCATCGCTCCATCCGTGCGACCCGCACCGATAAGTTGATGAATTTCATCTATGAATAGAATGATACGACCCTCAGACTTTGTAACTTCTTTCAAAGTAGCCTTGAGTCTCTCTTCAAATTCACCTCTATATTTAGCACCAGCAATCAAGCTGCCTAAATCCAATTCGAATATGGTTTTATCTTTTAACGAAGTAGGTACATCGCCTCTAAAGATACGCCAAGCAAGTCCTTCAGCAATCGCTGTCTTACCAACGCCTGGTTCACCGATGAGAATAGGGTTGTTTTTAGTCTTTCTAGACAAGATTTGCATGACTCTTCGTATCTCTTCGTCTCTGCCGATAATCGGGTCTATGTGCCCTCTAGCGACTTCTGCAACCAAATCCCTACCGTACTTATTAAGCACGTCGTAACTAGCTTCCGGATCGTCCGATGTCACCTTAGAATTTCCTCTAATTTGAGTAATCACGTCTTCAAATGACTTCTTATCGTAGCCTTTAATCTCTTTAAGCTTCTTGATCAAGGAATGTTTCACGTCAAATTGAGCCAAAAGTATATGCTCAACTGACAAGTATTCATCGCTCATCTTCTGCTCGTATTTTGTAGCGTTAAACAATATATTTTTAAATTCCACGGAAGGAAGCGGATCCTCGGCGGAACTAGTCGTATTAATTTGATCCAAAAATCCATCTATAGTTTGACTTACAAATTTAGAATCAATGTTAAGCCTTTCTAATATCTTTACATAAAAAGAATCATTAGTATCAAATAACGCTCGCAATAATTGCGGAACATCCATTGAAGGATAGTTTTTTTCTTTAGCAATCTTGCTGGCAGCATTGATGACTTCAACGACTTTCCTAGTGTATTTTTCTTCACTCATATAGGTACCTCCTAATCTTATAATTTAGCAGTCTTCTTATCCAGCTGCTAAATATATCATAACACTTTGATTAGCAGTGTCAAGACTTGAGTGCTAATATATTCATTATATTCTATTCTCAATTGTTTCCAAGAAAAAAGGACGTTAATTTATAACGTCCTGTTATATATAATTTATTTAGTATTTATCGCACTGACTATGAGATCAGCACACTTTTCAATACCGATTTTTCCGCTGTTAAGAGATATGTCGTAGTTTGTAATAATTCCCCATTTTTCTCCGGTGTAATATTTATAATACACTGCGCGTTTACCATCTTTATCTATCAATCTCTTTTCAGGCTTATCTTTTGTTTCGCCGTACAGTTCAACTATACGCCTTGCTTTAAAATCAGCATCCGCGTGAATAAATACATTTAATACATCTTCCCTGCTTCTTAGAATGAAGTTTGCACATCTTCCAACGATAACGCAAGGTTCACCTTGGGCGATTTCTTTTATTATGCCGGCTTGAGTTATGTACAATTTATCATTGATTGATTGGCTGCCTGTTGTGGCGCCAAAGTTTTCGAATAGCGAATATAATAAATCCGATTTTGTCGAGGCGTATTCTCCGCGAGTTTCAATAAACTCCTTAGCGAAATTCGATTCTTCGGATATCTTATTCACAAGTTCCTGGTCGTAGTACTTCCACCCAAGTTTTTTAGCGACAGATTTACCTATAGAATGTCCACCACTACCAAATTCACGACTTATAGTAATTATTTTTACATTCATGAAATTTCCACCTCTAGTAATATCTTACCATAAAAAAATTCGCCTACAAGTACTTTTATAAGCGAATATTTTTTTAAATTTATATTTAGAATTGCAACAAAGCGTAGGATTTCTTTCCGCGTCTTATAATAAACATGGTTTTATATAGTCCTTCACCATTTTTCAACACGGAATCAATATCGGTTTGTTTTTCTCCGTTAACTCTTACTGAACCAGCTGCGACAAACTCTCTCGCTTCTCTTCTAGATTTGGCGAGACCCAGTTCGATAAGAGCGTCGAGCAAACTAATTTCCTGCGCATCGAGTTTAACTTGCTTGATACCTTCCGCTACTTCTATTATTTGTTTCTCTTCCAATTTAGAAAAATCATTTTTAAATAGAGCCTCTGACATATTGATACAATCGTTTGCCACTTTCTCCGAGTGAAGTTGAGCAACGATAAGGTAAGCTAGTTTCTTTTGCCCGAGTCTGCGCTCAGGGCACTCCATGTGTTCATCGATATCTTTTTGAATGTCAACTAAATCTCTATCGTCAAATATTCTCATGTATCTTGCTACATCAATATCGGATACGTTGATGAAGTACTGATAGATAAAATAAGGAGAGCACATATCGGGGTTGAGATACAGTGCACCGCGTTCAGATTTGCCAAACTTACGTCCTTCAGAATCAGTAATTAATTTCACAGAGAAAACTTCAGCGGTAGCTTGGTTTTCTTTCTTGCGAATCAATTCCAGCGACGCTGTTAGGTTTCCCCATTGATCGCCACCACCAATTTGAAGAGCACAACCGTACTCCTTATACAACCTGTAGAAATCAGCAGATTGAAGAACCATATATGAGAATTCGGTGTACGAAATACCCGTGTCCATTCTCGAAGCAATAACATCTTTATTCAACATGTAGTTAATTGAGAATGCTTTGCCGTATTCTCTCAAGTATTCAACGACTGGAATTTTATTCCACCAGTCGCCGTTATTGAGCAAGATTCCCTTTTCAGGATTTGAAAAATCCAAATAGAGCGAAAGTTGTTTTTTTATACAGTCTACATTGTGATTCACTCTTTCCGCATCTAAGAAACCGCGCTCAGATTTCTTGCCGGAAGGATCACCTATCATACCAGTACCACCACCGATTAAAGCGATGATGCGATGTCCTGCATTTTGCAATCTTCTTAAAATTGTAATCATTACATAGTTACCTAATTGCAACGATTCAGCAGAAGGATCAAATCCGCAGTATATTGTTTGTTTTGTCTGCAGCATTTCAGAAACTTTTGTTTGATCCGAAAAGCTATCTAACAAGCCTCTATCAACTAAATCTTTTATAATATCTTCCATAAAAGTTCTCCTTTAATATTTCATTATTAAACCAGTAGTTATTATATAAAACATTGCCTTAAAAGTCTAATGATAAAAACACATTAAGCAGTAATATAATGATATAGCAATCGCTAATATTTATTTAAATTGAATTAAATAGTAAATGCAACATATAATGATGTAGGTACTAAAAGGAGTTCACATGAGATATTCAAAAATTAAAGTATTATCAATCCTCTCTTTATTGGCTCTGGTTTCATGCGGTTCAAACAGCGAAACTACAAGCGCTATTTCGAGTGAGGCTTCTTCTATTACAAGCTCTGTTGAAAACAGTTCAAAAGACCCTGTATCCTCTTCGGAAGATATCATTAGTTCCAGTTCAGTTACAAGCTCATCAGAAGAAACATCCGCCCTTGATGAATCAGTTACTTCTGTTGAAATAACAAACGAACCAAAAACAATCAATATAGGCAGTGAATACAAATTAGAATATGAAATATATCCCAGTTACGCACTAAATAAAAGCGTTTCCTTTACTTCAAGTAACGAAACTGTTGCGACAGTGAGTTCTAAAGGAATCATAACCGCTATAAATAATGGCAATGTTACCATTTCAATCACAACCGAAGATGGAAATATGACTGATGCTGTATCTATTGAAGTAGTCACGCCTGTGGCTGAGGCGGTTTCATTCAAAGAAACTAATTATGAAATTAAATTCGGAGATACCCTGCAGCTTAAATGGTTTTTTACTCCGGAGATTGTAAGCAACTCTGACGTTATATTTTCTTCTTCCAATACAAACGTATTCACGATTAGTGAGACTGGTCTTGTTACTCCTGTAGCTATCGGAGCAGCTAGAGCGTTTATCAAAACATCGGATTTGAGCGTTGTTGGAACAAGTACTATCAACGTAATAAATGCGGACGAAGAACCGGAAATTATAGAAAATATGCTGAGAGGTACATCCGAATATGAATACGAGCACGCAATAGGTGGAACCTCAGTGTATAACGCACTTGACTCTACAGGCAACTCTTTCAAATCGACAGAGAGTTTTACCACATATTTAGACAATAAGAATATTGTAAATGCCGAAACAAAAACATATATAAATGACAGCGTGCTAGAAGACTCGACTTACAGTACAAAATATTTTGAATGTGAAATTAACGATGCATTTTATCAAATAACAACCCATGAAGACGAAAATGAAGATGTGTTGGATGACCTGTTGAGAAAACCGATTGCTGACGTTGCTGATGAGCATTCCATAACCGCTTTAGACGCATTGAAACAATCTCGCCTTTATTTTGATTCAAACACCAACATATATGGTGTAGCCAATAATGCCATCGAATACTGCTCACAAATCTCCAGTTTAGAAAATTCAATAAACTCATATGTAAATGGTGAATATTCCATAACCGCTAGTAAAAATAATACGGTTGATTTAACACAACATCAGTATTCACTAACCGCTTCCTTCAGCGAAGATGGTTATCTAACTAACGCCAGTTATTTAGATTCAACCTATTCAATTTCAATGGATGAATCAACCGTTGTACTTGGCTCCATAGAAAGTGAAGTATTTGAATCGTTCATCCTAAATTATGGCGAGCGTGTAGAAAGTTCAAATTTAGATATAAATCCAGATAATTATTACTTTGATACTTATCAAGTTGGTTTGTATTTTGACGATAAAGGTACTGAAGAAGTTGACGTCAACAACATCCCTCTACATAGTTCTTTCTACTGCATAGCAAAGATCTATTCCCCCTCAACAGCATCAGGTTACGATTCACTGATTTTCACCGCTTCTTCAGTGGAAGATGTCATTTTATATAACGGTCCGACAAATAGAATAAATAGTCGCGCTACTGGTACGACAACTTTAAGCGTGTCATCCATTCGCGGAATAACAGATACAATAACCGTTACGATAGTATAGTAGACGCAGAGTTAACAATTACGCGGCTGCAATACCCTGATATCTCTACCGGTTTATTGTTTGCAAAAGCAAAGTTCACTTTTTCGCCTATCACATAAGTTATTTTATATTCGTTTATCGAATTTATTTTGAAGTAATAATTACTCGGCATAATTTCGTAAATAACATCGTCATTTTGTAATTTCTCATTAATTTCAGGAACGTAAGAATACAAACTATTTTTTGCATTTTGAAAAAGTAAACAGTCGCGCGAAAATACACACGTGATAACCAGTGCACAGTACAGTAAAAATTGTTTAAAATTCATAGGTTTATTACAGCCTCGTACATAAAGAAAACTAAGTAGCATAAAAACAGAGATAAATTCAGCGAAGAGAAGTAATGACCCACATCTTTTCTTAAATCGATATGCTTTTCCCCGTATTTTTCATAGGCTTGAAACAACTCAACTAAATAGGCTTCTTTCTTTGTCTTAACTAAGAACCCTTTCTGTAGCAGTCCATTGATTTCAAATCCAATTTGATCTTTGCTGTTGATTTGAAATAGCACATCTACTTTTTCAGGCTTTCCGGCAGTATCCAAAGCTTGAATAATATTTTCTTTCAACTGTGACTCGTTTAGAAAGTCGCTAGCTTTCTTCATACTGCTTTCGTAAGCCTCTCCAGATAACATCAGTGAAACCAATCTGTTTAAAAACAAATAGTGAGCATCGTACAATTCCTTATCAGCGCTGCTTTTGTCGTTATTAAAAATCATATTTAAAGCAAGCAGAAACAAAACTGTTGCTACCACAATAGAAATAGAGCTGGATAAATTGTTTGACAATCTATATACAACCAGCGCTAACACCACCCCACTAATTGCTACTACAACCGAACAATTTCTCAGCTTAACTGGCATCGATGATTTTTTTGATGCCTTAAGTCTCGCGAAAAAATTAGTAAATATTTCTTTCATTTTGCTTCTCCTTCACTAATGTGCATATAGAGCAGACAATTATTGGCATTACATAAATTGAATCGCTCACAATGCGAAATACTACACTTGTATAGTCAATTAGATCAGCACCAAATACGATGCGAATAATACTGAAAACTGCAAGCAAGGATAAGGATATGTACAAAGTATTTCTTACATCCTTAAAATATTTATCCTCGCTGAAATGGTCTACATTCTTTTGGGCAATCATCAAGATAGTTGTCTTGTATACTTTTCTAGTTGGATAAATAAAAAATGCTTTTAAACTTTCAGTTAATATGCCCAAAGATAATCTGTCGAACAAATCAACATTCGCTACAATATCTTCGTAAGAATAATTGAATCCTATATCTTCAAGCATATAGGAATTCTCTTTATAGCAGAGTTGCAGGTTGTGATAAGTGTCAAAATCGCTAAGCATTTTTATTACAAACTCATTAGCATTGATTTCAGCTTTTTGATGATTTTTAATGCGAATGTAGCAATAGGAGAAAATAATTCCAACCAATAGAGAAAGCACAAATACTAAAAATGCGTCGATTATATTAAACAGCAGCAAATAATTAAATATCCCAACCGATATTGAATAAAATATACACAAATAATAATCTTTAGATTTCGGTTTCATTCACACATCCCCCTTTAGTTATAACGCTTGTCAAATAGAACTTCTTGGACAACATTCCCGAATATATCTCAATCAATTCTCCTACTCCATCAGCGTAAACTGGATAGATGTAGTTAGGACTTAATATATTTGAGGATTCTAAAATTTGTACATTTTTAAAACTGCTGATAGAAAGTTTGAAATCCTTTTGATACTCCTGATAATTAACACAAACTTCGCCAGAAGTTTGCAAATAGCGCAAATTAGATATAACCGCAGATTTGAAACAATTTTGTACTTCGTATTTTACAGACTCAAATTTTGTCTTTTCAATACATGTCATTCCGCTAAGCACAGCTGAAGCGATAATAAGTGAACTCACAAGTGTTTTATGCATCATAAATACCAAAGTTCACGCGGTAACCATCGTTCGAATAATCAGCTAAAACTCGCTTTGTTAGAAAGGTCTCGCTAAAAGTGATGTTTGCGTGGAAATATTGAAAGTAGTTAATCCGAAGAACCCCTTTAACAATGCCCTCTTCTCCGGACATTTGAATATTGGAACAATTCAAGCAGAACATTTGCTCACTCCAATCGTAAACAAGTTCTAAAGGATACTTTGTTTCACCGATATACAGTTCATATTCAAGAAATCCAAAATACGATTTAGGGCAATCGATATAAAAGAGTCTGTTGGCTTCAGTTGGTAGATCCACAGGCAAAATCACATTTTCATTCTCTATTACGCGAATGCTATCCTGCAGAAGAGGTATTCCATTTTCTTTCACGTACACCATTTCAAACAGGTTATTCTCAACTGAATAATCTGAGGAATTGAATCCTAGTAATGAGAGTGAATCAATATATGTTTCCCCGCAATTCGATTTGTATGATAAATCCAAATCTTTGTATCCCTCATATTCAAAAAGACCTGTATTTGCGTAAAGGGATACGCTGCAAGTATTATCTTCATCAATGGTTTCGTTTCGCAAATGATGACCGTCAAAATTTACCGATATATCTTTAGAATCGTCCCTATTTGTATCAATCTTAAAGCTGATAACATATCCAGACTTAGATATGCGAGCCTCGACATCTAGATACTTATTAGACTTAACTTCTCCTAGCGGTAAAAGAAAAAACCAAATCAAAAGAAAAACCGGTTTTACCATTCAAAAACCACGCATAAGAATTTAGTTATAGCGCGTTTTTTAAGTCTGTAATAAGCTGATGGGGAAAATCTATCCATCCACCATTTTTTCTCTCGCGGAAAAAAGTAATCGTTGTACAAAATCAATGCCTCATCTTTTCCAATGCTTAAAAGGGCAACATCAATGCTCAAAACATAGCGATAATCTTTGCTGTTCCCTGTAACATTTTTAATGTCGAACATCGATTCTCTCGCTACCATTTCGCAGTTGTGAGAATCGTACAAACACAATTTGCTTGCGTCGTGTTTACCTTCCTTAATGATTTTTTGGAATGATATATTGTATTCGCAAGCTATCGAAATAATCTTCAATTCACTCTCCTTAATAGTCATACATTTTGTCTCTTTCTTTTCCATATTTTTTCCTCCGACTTTGACATATATACCCATTTGAGATATATATTAGGAAATTATTAGAAAATATATGTTTTTTTTACAATCATTGTGTATGAATAATGAAGTTATATTGCTGTTTATTGTTGTTTAATTGTGTAAAAACCTTGTAAAATATAGAGAACAAGGTAGAGGAGGGATTTTTTATGTCAGAAAAAAATAACGAAGACAAAAATGAAAATAATTTAGATTCATCAAATATATTCACTTCAATTGATGAAGAAAATAAAGAAGACGTTAAAGATCTAGCCTACATTTTAGACTTGATTGAGAAAAATGATATTAAGGGATTGAGAGCTTTCGTGAAATCACAAAAGCCTATCGATATCGCGTATTTAATAAATGATATTACATCGGAAGCAGAAGTTGTTTTCTTTTTTAAAACTGTTCCTTCCGACTTTACAGCAGATGTTTTTAGTTACTTGGATTCGGACCAGCAAGAACGAATAGTTAAAGCATTTTCCAACAAAGAAGTCGAAGTAATTATGAAGGAAATGCCTATTGATGATATCGTTGATTTTGTCGAAGAATTGCCTTCAAATTTAGTTGATAAAGTAATTAGTTCGACACCTATCGAAGATCGTAAAATAGTTAATAAGTTGCTCAATTACGGCGAGGACACTGCCGGGTCTATAATGACGACAGAGTACGTGACCCTGCTTTCAAATATGTGCGCAGAAGAAGCTATTAAACACTTGCGTGAAGTTGGCGAAGACGCCGAAACAATATCAACTCTTTTCATATTGGATAAGACGAGAAAATTGCTCGGAGTATTGTACTTAGACAATTTGATATTTGCAGAAGAAAATGAAAATATCACAAATATTATGAACACTGATTTCTTGTCAGTAGATGCTGAAACCGATCAGGAAGATGTCGCGAAATTGATGAAAAAATACGACGTTACTGTTATGCCAGTTGTCGATAAAGAAAATAGAATGCTCGGTATTATTACTATCGATGATATCATCGATGTTATCGAAGATGAAAACACTGAAGATATATCAAAATTAGCCGGTGTTCAGCCCGTTGAAAATGACTATATAAAAACTTCACCTTGGATTCTTGCAAAAGGTCGTATTCCCTGGTTGATGGTATTGTTAATATCTGGAACTTTCACAGGATTAATCCTGTCTTCTTTTGAAAATTCTCTCGCTGTCCTACCTGTATTGGTGGCTTTCATTCCTGTAATGATGGGTACCTCGGGTAATGCCGGTAGCCAAACAAACGTAGTTATCAATCGTGCAATGAGTTTGAACCAAGTGACTACCCGAGACTATTCTAAAGTTTTGTGGAAAGAATTTAGAGTCTCACTTATCACTGGTTTTATTCTCGCTCTAGTGAATTTCTTTTGGGTTTGGTTCGAGTTAAAAGTTGGTATTATCGCTAATGTCAACGTTGCTTTAGCATCCAGTCCCCAAGTCGCTTTATTAGTTTCAATTTGTTAAGTGACATAGTAAACGGAAAGAAATTTTGAAATGACGATGGTTTCTCATTGAAATTGTGGTTATTTCATTTTCTTTTGCGTTAACATTGTCAAACATTGCTTTTTATATATAGTT
>Ga0172378_10007209_pt1 | contig 10353 bp, 14 predicted proteins | sample GrowelOW332metaG_FD_119755 | JGI IMG/M metagenome (GOLD analysis project Ga0172378, IMG submission 119755) | Groundwater microbial communities from an aquifer near a municipal landfill in Southern Ontario, Canada - Pumphouse #3_1 metaG | ecosystem: Environmental > Aquatic > Deep subsurface >... | reverse complement strand
TTCCATGTTAATCTTCAATTGGTTTTCTAAATCAGTCATATATGCACTCCTTTATCATTTTTTCTGTCACAAGTTAAATAATAAAGTAGTATTATTTATAAGTGAAGTGGTATATTATTGAAAAATAGTACCACTTTATTTTTTTTGCCAAAAGTAACGATTAGCCGATCCGCCGCCACCGCTTTCACAGCGGTTTAGTCCAACTGAGAATTAACTTAAAATTATTATACCATAATTTACATAGAAAAACACCAGTAGGTCAGCCCGCTAGCTTCTTATCTGTTACGCCATAACTTTTTATTAAGCTGCTACTAATTCTCTCTTTCAAAATTTAAATGTTTCAAAAATATGCTTCCATGCATATATTGCATTGTAATTATTTTTGAATATGGTGATTTATATTAAGCTTAATGGGGATTTAAATATTAAAGATTTAGAGTTTATAGGAAAAGGTACTCAGGGCAAAATATATCGGATAGACTCTCAAAGATGTATTAAGGTTTTTAATAAAAAGAAATCCTGTATGGAAGAAACAAAAACTTTATTGATGGCTCAGGGTGATATGCATTTCCCCAGGTTTTATAAATCCGGTGATAATTACATTATAAGAGAATATATTGATGGCATTGAATTAAATGAATACTTATCAAAGCATATTCTTACTCCGCAAATTTCAATGAAAATAATAGAATTATATGAATCTATGGTCAAGGTTGGATATTTAAGAAAAGACGCAGCAATATTTCATATCTTTGTAACTCCTTCTGATGAGCTTAAGCTTATAGATACTGCCAAAGCAATGAAAAAAAAATCAACTGTTCCAAATTTAATTCTCAGTGGCTTAGAGGATATTGGTTATAAAGATGTTTTTTTTAATTTTTTAAAAACTAATAAACCGGATTACTATAATCAATGGATAAATTTTTCCAGGAAAATATATAAAAAAGTATGTTAAAAACAATTAAAATTTTGGGCGGTGGTATCTAAATGAGATTTGTAATTTTAAGTGACTCTAAAGGGAAGGAGAATGGCATTAATAAAAAGGTATTAATAAAACTTTTGCAGGAAACGTGTAAATTAACACCTGAACCTGAATGTATTGTTTTATGCGGAGATACTGTGGCTGGCAGTAATATGGAATCAGAACTGGCTGACCAGCTTCTGAATTTGAGAAATTTAATAGAAAAATTTCATAAAGGAAAGCCTATAGTTCCTGTAATAGGTAACCATGAAGTCAATAACCAACCAGAAGATGACAGATATGAAAAAATCTTTTGCAGAATTTATAATGATATGCTTCCTCATACCTGTCTTGAAGGTTATAACAGAACTGTATTTTATGTAGATTATGAGGATACCAGATTTATCATACTTAATGCCTTCCACTTTGAGGAAAAGCACAGAATAGGAGAAAGACAGCTTTCCTGGTTTAAAAAAACAGCTTCTTCAGATATGAAAAATAAAATTGTTTTTGTTCACTCCCCCGCTTTCCCAACAGGAGCACATTTGGGGCATTGCCTGGATTTATATCCCCAGGATAGAGATGCTTTCTGGAAGATAGTTCAGGACTGTAACATAGATATAGTATTTTCAGGTCATGAACACAATTATTCCAGACGGAAGTTTGAGAATGGAAAAGGTGCCTATCAGGTTATTACAGGAGGCAGCGGTGAAAAACTTAAGGGTAAGTTTATAGATAAAAAAGGAGTAATAACATCTCCTATTGCTAAATATCATTTCGTTATAGTTGATGTAGTTTCAAATGGAATCAGCGTCTCTGCTGTCAGTGATGAAGGAGAGCTTCTTGATAAATTTAAAATTGATAAATGTAAATAAACAAATCCTGATAAGACCAATGTGAGCTTTAATATATTATCTTTATGTACCACCGGCAAGCCGGTGGATTGAGTAAGCCCTATTATATGGTGCCACCCAGGTCACATTTCACATTTTTGATCAAAAACTATTTTAGAAAGTGAAATGTGACCTGGGTGGCACCTTGTAACATTTAAGTATTTTATTTCATATAATAATCAACAAGTAATAACAGGAGTTAAGTATGGCAGATAAAAAAAGAAATAAATTTAATTCAAATGATTTAAAAGGCTCCATATTCCTGGGCAGGGGTAATAATGGTACAGTTTATCTGCTTCCACATCATAATGTTATTAAAATCTTTTTTAATACTAATGATTTTAAAGAAGAATATAGTATTCTTGAAAGGGTCAATGGGAATAAATATTTCCCGAGAATCTATGAGATTGGGTCCAACTATATAGTAAGGGAATGTGTAGACGGGGAAATTTTATCATATTATATAAAGAAACATGGTATGAGTAAGAAGTTAGGCCATAACATATTAAAACTGTTAAAGGAATTTAAAAAATTAAGATTTACAAAAATAGATATCAGATGCAAGGATATATTTGTGCAATCTGATGAAAGCTTAAAAGTCATAGATTCTAAAGCATTCTACTCAAAAGAGAGAGATTTCCCCCAGCATCTTTCGAAAGGATTATATAATTTAGGAGTCTTAGACTCTTTCCTTGCCATATTAAATGAAGAGGACCCTAAGCTTTATAAAAAATGGTCTCCAAAAATAAACTACTATATTAATACCAGAAATGTTTAATGGGTGCCACCCAGTTCACATTTCACTTTTCTGTATTCTAAAATATCACCTGGCTGGCATTCCAAAGCTTTACATATTGCCTCTAAAGTTGAAAATCTGATAGCTTCTGCCTTTCCGTTCTTTAGTATAGAGAGGTTTGCCATGGTTATTCCAAACTTTTCTGTAAGCTCTGTTACACTCATTTTCCTTTTAGCAGTATCACATCAATATTAATTATAATAGCCATTTTATCACCTCATACCGTTAAATCATTTTCTGATTTTATGTCTATGGCTTCTTGTAAAAGCTTTTGAAGAACAGCAGCAAAAACTGCAACCACAATTGATGTAAAAATAATGATAACTGGGAATCCTATGATCGCTGGGGCGTCGTCTGCATCAGCTATGGGAAATAAGAGTGGTATGAGACCTGCATATATAATACTGATTGTGACTGCACAGTATTTTATATACTTTAAAGCCTTTACAGATAATTCTGAGAAAGCTTTGTTCTTGTCAATATAGCTTAAAATTTTTAAAGCCTGATACAGAGTAAAGAAAAACGTTATCGCTGTTATATACACTCTGATTAAAACGGGATAGTTGAAATATTTTATAAATAAAGGCAGCCAAAATATACACAGAGCAAGCAGGATAATTCCAATAAGAAAAATAGCTATCTTTAAGAAAATTGTTGAACCTGGTTTCATAAAAAGCACCTCACTTTTAATTCCTCAATTTTAATTTTAATGTATAATATAACATATTGTTTAATCCCGTCTTACAATAAAAAGAGCTGTTCTGATTTACGCATGGGTTTATTTCCATCAGGTTTATCTGTGAATATAAATCTTTAATAGATTACAGAACCCTTTTTGCTTTTAAAAAATATAATGTACAAAGTCATTAAATAGGTGGTAAATGTGAACTATAGAAGTATGGTAGTAGGTGTTGATGCTCCCGTTCCTCTAAAAAACGGTCAATTGGCCACAGGAATAAATTTTGATAATGCAGCAACAACGCCTCCATTTAAATCGGTACTGACATCAGTAATAAGATTTTCTCCCTGGTATTCCTCTATTCATAGAGGAACGGGTTATAAATCCAAGTATTCCGCTGAAATTTATGAGGAATCAAGATATGAAGTCCTAAAATTTGTTGGCGCAGATCCCAATTATTATACGGCTATATTTGTGAAGAATACTACTGAAGCCATAAATAAACTTTCCTACAGATTATGCAAAAAGGCAAAAAAATGCATGATACTTTCTACATCCATGGAACACCATTCAAATGATTTGCCCTGGAGAGATAAATACGATATGGATTATATTAATGTAAACAGTGATGGTACATTGTATATGGAAGATTTGAAATTAAAATTAAAGAAATATGAGAATGTAGTAAAGCTTGTAACGGTTACAGGAGCTTCCAATGTTACCGGAGCTAAAAATCCAATTCACGATATTGCAAAACTTTGCCACAAAAATGGTGTAAAAATCCTTGTTGATGGAGCACAACTAGTACCACACTGCCCTGTAGCTATGGGAAGCCCAGGTGAGTCTGGAAATATTGATTTTCTTGTTTTTTCAGCTCATAAAATGTATGCACCCTTTGGCATAGGTGTACTTATCGGACCAAAGGAAGTATTTATGGAAGGTTCTCCTGACTATGCCGGCGGAGGAACTGTAAAATATGTCACTCACGACTATGTGAGCTGGGATGATCCTCCGGAAAAAGAAGAAGCAGGCTCTCCAAATGTAATTGGAGCAGCAGCGTTAATGGCTTCAATACGAACTTTAAATAGTTTAGGAATGAAAAATGTGGAAAAACATGAAAGACAGCTGACATCCTATGCACTGGAGAGACTACAGAAAATTCCTCAGGTAGTTTTATACGATGAAGTACCTTTAGAAAATAGAGTTGGAATTATACCATTTAATATAAAGGGTATTTCTTATGACAAGGCAGCAGAGCTTCTATCCGATATGGGAGGTATTTCAACAAGGTGCGGCTGCTTCTGCGCACAGCCCTATGTGCAGTGTTTATTAAAGCTATCCCCTGAGCAAGTGAGGAATTATATAAATAATCAGGACGTAAAAAAGCCTGGTATGGTAAGAATAAGCTTCGGACTTTATAACACTATTTCTGAAATTGATACATTTATAAATGTTCTATGGGGAATAATACGGAAAGAATCTTTATATAAAGGAGGCCGTCTTCGTGAATAAAAAATTAAGTTTGTTATTATTCAGCGGTGATTACGATAAAGCTTTAGTTGCTCTTATTCTAGCAAACACCGCAGCCGAGGCAGATATGGATGTCAGTATCTTCTTTGCATTCTGGGGACTTTTTATTTTAAGAGATCCGGATAAAATATCAAATGATGATAAGACCACAATGGAAAAGATGTTCGGTGCAATGACACCTAAGGGTCCGGAGGAGCTTCCCCTGTCTCACATGAACTTTTCCGGTTTAGGTAAAAAAATGCTTGAAGCCATGATGTCTGATAACGAAGCTCCTACTCTGGAGAATTTTTTAAATGGTGTGGTAAAAAAAGGAGTTAAACTCTATGGATGTAAACTCTCCGTAGACATTATGGGCTTTAAAAAAGAGGAACTCTTACCTCAGCTGGAAATTATTGAAGCAAAGGATTATTTAAAAGATGCCGCCTCATCAGACATTCAGTTATTTATTTAATGAAATTGCATAATTACATTTAGGCTTAGTTTCATCTTGTAAACAACTAATTATCAATGTATTAACAAGATGAAAATTTATTTTTAAATTATTCAATTCCTAATTTTAAAAATGATGCTTAGCTGCTGAGCATCATTTTTATTTTGGCATACTTAGAAATTAAAAGTGAACTGTGAACTGGGTGGCACCTAAGCTAACCCTTTAGCTGATGCTAAAACCTTTTCAAGTTTAATTCCAGTTGGCATAAATATCCCTCCTATATTTTGATCATAATTTACTTTTTTAGTTTGCGTAAACAAAGCAGTTCTATACTTTTTAAATCAATAAATTTTACGTTAATAATTTCCATACATATACTATGGCTCATTAGTATTTCCTAATTATAAAAATTTAATTTATATACATAATGTAAGTGTTTATCGTGAAAAATATACTTTAGAGGTGACATTCATGAATTTTCATACTATTTTATTTCAGGGAGAAACATTAAATATACTTGAATTATTTATCAGATCATCTATTATGTACTTCATGTTATTTGGTTCAGCTAAGGTAATGGGATTTCGCCAGCCTGGTATATTAACACCATATAATTTTTTAATGGCAGCAGGCATCAGCCACATTGCAGCTTCCCGTATGGTTAATCCTAAATCAAGATTGATAGACGGAATGGTAATACTTATAATATTCACTTTAATCTACTTATTTATTTCCTATTTATATTTCAAAGCACCATCATTTGTATCACAAAAGCCAGTAATTCTGGTTAAAAATGGTAAGGTAATAAAGAATAATCTTTCAAAAGCGAAGCTCTCAATTGATAATTTATTTTCCATACTAAGACAAAAGGATGCGCATAATCTTCAGAAAGTGGATTATTTAATTGCTGAAGCCACGGGCGATTTTAGTGCAGCTATAAACAGCAGCGGTCTTCCTGTAACTAAGAAGAATATGGGAATAGCGCCAAAGCCGGATATTTTATCGCAAATCCTTATATATGAAGGTAAAGTAGATCAGGAAGTACTTGAAAAGAATCAATTAAATTATGACTGGATTAAAAATGAGCTTAAGACTAATAGTATAAAAGATGTGAATAATGTTTTTTTAGGGATTCTGACTCCTGATAAAAAATTATATGTAAGTCAATAGGAGGGGTTTTATGCCAGAAGTTTTTGGTGTTATTAAAAATATTACATTGTTTGGATATGTGATAAGGACTTTTATAGTAGGTGTAATAGCTTTTTTAACAGGAAGATATATGTTAAAAAGATCCATAAATCAGTTAACTGCTTATGACTTTGTTTTGGTATGGATACTTGGAGCTCTTACAGTTGCGCCATTATTAGACGGTGAAATTTCTTTTACATACACACTTGTGCCACTGACAACTTTATTTTTCTGGCATTATATAATTAGTTTAATATCTCAGAGAAATAGAAAGATATCATTATTTTTTAATGGTAAACCAGTAATTTTAATAGATAATGGGAAGATAATAAAAGAGAATCTGAAAAAACATTTCATAAATATCGATTTACTTATGAGTGAATTAAGGCTTAAAAATGTTTTTGATATTTCAGAGGTTAAATATGCAGTACTGGAAACTAATGGACATTTAAGCATTATTAAAAAAGAAAATCTCAGGCCGGTTACTCCACTTGATTTAAAGCTTACTGCCAAACCTTCCGATCTGCCTTTAGTCATCATTAATGATGGTAAATTATTTGAAGATAATTTAGCTAAATCAGGGGTAGATAAAAATTGGCTTATGACTAATCTTTCTATGTATAATGTAAGCGGCATATCCGGTGTTTATTTAGCTACCATAGATAAAACAAAAAGATTATATGTTTCTAAAAAAGATGAAATAAATTAATATATGATATAATTTTAATATATTCTGTACATAAACAAAGACTTAATACCATTTTATATATTTAGTAAATATAATAAAAACTCCAAATATTAGGATAAGGTGATTAAATGCTAAAAACCAAAACTCTTGAAATGGGCGGGATTTATCGAAGGGATTTTATAAAATACTTTAGTGAAATCGGAGGCAAGACAGAAGATCAAGAAACATTTAAAGGATATTACTGGGAGGTAATGATAGGTCCACAAACTTGGAGAATGCTTGGCTCATTAAATATACATCATGTTTTAATTACTTTTAATGTTGAGGAAGATAAGTTCAATGAGTTTCTTGCTAAATTTCGTTTAAACTTTCTCAGAGCCGGTGGTTAGATTGGCAAACTTTCCCGCCCCTGGGGCGATAAAAAAAAGATGACTCTGTTAAATAACAGAATCATCTTTTTAATGTCCTTGAAAAAGGTAAACTTTTTTACTTACTTATTACTAACTTTATGTGCAAACATGGTACCAATAAGCATTATAACTGCGAAGACAATCAGATATGCAACAACTGCCATTTTGTGAGAAAAGCAAGCAGCTATTATCATAAAAGCGCATCCTGCTAAAGAAAGAATAGGCATTACAAATCTCTTGAAGAAGTTTAAATCTTTTTCTTTTCTTATCATCATAATGAAAATAGGAATATACATTGCATAAATAGTAACTATTGGTAATTCTGAAGAATCAAAGCAAAAGAATCCAAACCAAGGTTTTGTTAAGTTAGCTCCATAGAAAAATACCAACCATATGCTGCAAAGAAGTAATCCAAAGATTGACGAATTTGTCGGCATATTTGTCTCATTATCTATTTGTTTAAACACATTTGGTTTTGGTCCAAAGCCTCTTACTGCTATTGAATAAATACCACGAGTACATCCCAGCATTAATCCGTTTAATGTTCCCAAACAGGAAATGATAACAAATACAAAAATCAGTGAACCGCCTGCAGAGGAAAATACTGTTTGAAATGCTGTTTTAGCTGCTGCTTCACCGCCTGCCATCATAACCTTATTTGTTATAGCTCCAGCTAGTCCAATATAATAAAGAATATAAACAATCATAATAATAAAAGTTCCTCCAACAAGAGCAAGTGGAAGGTTTTTCTTTGCATCTTTTAATTCAGCATTGATGCTGGTAGCTATAATCCAGCCCTCATATGCAAATGCTGTTGCAACAACAGCTGTAAATAATGCATTTGAAGTATTTACTTGTTTTACTACTGTAGTGAAATTAATCATAGTCATACCACTGCTGATACCTACGATTGTTCCAACTACAGCCATTAAAAGCAGAGGAATAAGCTTGATGATAGTTGTACTGACTTGAAATTTGCCAGCCAGTACCGGTGATAATGCATTTAATGCGTAACTGCCTATTAAAAATAGACAAGCAATAGTCATACATTCTCCGCCGGTAATTGAAAATCCTAATAATACACAGGTATATCTGGCCGATACCCATGCTAATACTGATGTTAATGTGGGGTAGTAAATAAGCGCCATAAACCAGCCAACATAATATCCGTATTTCTCACCCATCGCAGCTTCTGCATAATCTACGATACCGTTTACTTTTTCATATTTTGTTGCCATTACAGCAAAAGTATAAGCACAAGAAATCATAATAATACCGCCAATAAACCAGCCTAAAATCCCAAGCAGAAGATTTCCCCCAGTTGCAGTTAAAACCTTTTCAGCTTTAAAAAAAACACCGCTGCCAATAACAATACCAATAACCATTGCTATTGCAGTAAAGACACCATACTTTTTCTCTAATTTAGTATCCATAAAACCTTCCTTTCATATTTTGATTTTTTTTAATATTAACTACAATTTTATTACTTTTTCTAACTTTTAACAACTAAAAGATTCTTAAATAATGCCTCCTCTTTGGGAGTGAATTTTAAAACATAGCCTGTAACAATATATGTTCCCAGTTTTGCAGGATTGATTACAGCTTCTTATATAATGTCCCATAATGAGCTTTTCCTTTGCCCTATGCTTTCAATCAGGTTCATACTCGTGGTAATATACCCCGGAATATTAGGTTGTGAAATATAAGTTCCTAGTAATCTTCCCTCAATATCTTCAATAACAAGAAAAAGACGGGGTTCCCCATCTTTCATACTATACTTTAATATCTATATTGGTTTAGTAACACCATTAAATCCATATCCCAAAGAAGCAGTAATTATACACACAACTCCTACTATAAAAACTATCCACCACGCCCATTTAGGTGTTTTATTTCTTTTCTGAAATCTATTGTTTTTGAAAATAGAATAATACTCAGTACAAGCATTCCATATACCATTAAAAATACACCATATGCCCAGAATTATCCTATCAGCAATTCCTATATAGTATATAGATATTTTATCAGATACAAAAAATGGTGAAACAAGTAAAAGTAAAAATAAGAAAATTAATGGAATATTTATCATAAGAAATTGTTTCTTAAACTTCAATATTTCCATCATATAATTCTCCTTCTAATATTTTCTAGTTATTTACTATTATTATACTTTAATTATAAACATAATTCTAATATTTCTATTATCTTACCAGATCCGTTACTTCAATCAGGTATTATTTATTTTTCCCTCCATAAAGTTGAGGTTCTAAATGGACGTAATCCAATGCTGTAATAAAACTGCTGTTTCGAGCCTACTAAAGCCGTCTTAGCTCCAAGTTCTCCAACACGTCTGATTCCTTCCAAAACTACTGCTTTTCCAAGTCCCATCTTTCGGTACTTTGGATCAGCAGCTACAGGCTCTATTACTGCATAACCCGCTTTAGTGTCATACCACATTCCGCAGTACGCAGCAAAATTCCCATCCGGTGCAACAGCAGCAACTTTTAAATTCAGGTCAACATTAGGACGAAACATCTCTTCCCTGCAGAGTCTTTCTTTCTCTTCCGAAAATTGGAATTCTCCTTCACCATTAAGTTCATGGTTAAAGCCTTTCCATAATACCTGCAAATACTGATATGGATCATAGGTTTCCTTCATGGTAGTGATGTGAAATCCATCCGGCAATTTGTATTCTGTAGATGTCTTATCCAGATAAAAAATTGCATCGCTTTCTTTATCATCTGCAGCAACAAACCCAAGGTCAGCTGCAATATCCTG
>Ga0172378_10007207_pt1 | contig 10354 bp, 14 predicted proteins | sample GrowelOW332metaG_FD_119755 | JGI IMG/M metagenome (GOLD analysis project Ga0172378, IMG submission 119755) | Groundwater microbial communities from an aquifer near a municipal landfill in Southern Ontario, Canada - Pumphouse #3_1 metaG | ecosystem: Environmental > Aquatic > Deep subsurface >... | reverse complement strand
CTGGAAGTAAAGGGGTTCCATGGATTGTACCGCCAGATGATCAACAATATGATTATCGGTGTAACGAAAGGATACTCCAAGACGCTGGTCATCAATGGCGTCGGATACCGTGCCGAGGCGAAGGGCAAGTACGTCGTCTTCACCTTGGGTTATGCGAACCAGATCGAGTTCATGCTTCCGGAAGGAATCACCGCCGTATGCGAAACCCCGAACAAGGTGACCATCAGTGGGATCGACAAGCAGAAGATCGGACAGACTGCGGCTGAAATCAGAAGTCTTCGTGGACCGGAGCCATACAAAGGCAAGGGGATCAAGTATGAGACAGAGAAGATCCGCCGTAAGGCCGGTAAGACCGCTGCTGCAAAGAAGTAATGGGTAGGCGAAGAATATGAACAGAGTGATTGATAAAAGAAGAAAACATCTGCGCCGCAAGCTCCACATCAGAAAATCTCTGAGTGGGACGGCATTGCGCCCAAGGATGACGGTTTTCCGCAGTAATTTGCATATGTATGTCCAAGTGATCGACGACGAAGCCGGAAACACGCTTGTTTCTGCCAGCACGCTGGAAAAAGAACTGGCCGGTCTGAAGAACAACGTGGAGAACGGCGAGAAGCTCGGTGAAATTGTAGGAAAGCGTATGCTTGAAAAGAATATCAACACGGTGGTGTTTGATCGGAACGGGTACATGTACCATGGAATCGTGAAGAGCATCGCTGATGGCGCTCGCAAGAGCGGCATCAAGTTCTAGGGGGATACTGTGGAAAATTCTAGAGAAAGAGATCGGGATAGAGACAAGAATGATGGATTTATTGAGAAACTTGTCAAACTGAACCGTGTCTCCAAGGTTGTCAAGGGTGGTAAACATCCCTCTTTTGCCGCCTTGGTTGTTGTCGGGGATCAGAAGGGTAAAGTCGGGTACGGGTTTGGGAAGTCCAACGATGTTACCGAGGCTATCCGTAAGGCTTCCGACAGGGCAAGGGCGCATTTGGTTTCCGTTCCCCAGAAGAACGAAGTCCCGATGATTCCTCATGAGATTATCGGAAACTATAAGAGTGCGAGCGTACTGCTTCGTCCTGCAGTTCCCGGCACTGGAGTCATCGCTGGTGGTGCGGTACGTGCCGTTTGTGATGCTGCGGGAATCAAGGACGTGTTGAGCAAGTCCTTGGGCTCAAAGAATTCCATCAACACCGTCAAGGCGACGTTCGACGCGCTTGAGCATCTTTTGGATGGCAAGGCGCTTGCGAAGGCGCGCGGTAAGAAGTCTCTTGCCGAGTTGTGGGGGTAAGGGGTATGGCAGAAACGAAGAAACTCAAGATTACGCTGGTCAGAAGTTTGAATGGCGGACTTCCTGTGCAACGCAAGACTGCCAAAGGTCTTGGGCTGGGGAAGATCAGCAGTTCCGTGCTCCAGGAAGATAATCCTTCCATCCGTGGGATGATCCGTGTGATCGCACACCTTGTGAAAGTCGAGGAGATATAACATGGCACAGATTCATGCACCGTACGGTGCAAATAAAAAAAAGACCATCGTCGGTCGTGGAATCGGCGGAAAAGGCAGGACCTGCGGCAGAGGGAACAAGGGGCAGAACTCCCGTTCCGGTGGCGGTGTGGCTCCGGGGTTTGAAGGGGGGCAGATGCCGATGTACCGCCGCGTGGCGCGCAGAGGTTTTTCGAACTATCCGTTCAAACAAGTGTATTTGCCGATTTCCCTTGATGTTTTGGATGCAAACTTCAATGATGGTGATACGATAACGCTTGATGTCTTGAAGAACAAAGGGCTTGTCCGTGGGTGCAGAACGTTGGTAAAGATTCTGAACGACGGAGAACTGACCAAGAAACTGGTCATTGAGGGTTTGAAGGTGTCTGCGGCCGCTGGTGAGAAAATCAAGGCTGCGGGTGGCGAGATCAAATAAAGAAGGGCTTTATGGCAAACTCCTTGGTTGAGATGTTTCGGATTAAGGATCTCAGGAAGAAGATCATGATTACCCTGGGGCTGCTGGTGATCAGCAGAATCGGGGCGGTTATTCCTATTCCCGGCGTAGATCCCCAAGTCCTGAAAACCTATTTCCTGTCCCAGAGCAACAGCTCGAACTTCGGACTTACCGAATACCTGAACTTTTTCTCTGGCGGCGCGTTTTCGAATTTCTCCCTCTTCATGCTGGGCGTCATGCCTTACATCAGCACACAGATTATCATCCAGTTGCTGTTGTTGATTATGCCGTCTCTCAAGAAGTTGGCTGAAGATCCCTCTGGACAGAAGAAGATTCAGCAGTATACCAGATATGGCACGATTGCCGTATGTCTGATTCAGTCGTATGTGGTCACGATTTACGCCAAGTCCATCCCTAATGTAATGACCATGGGAATTGTTCCTTTTACGTTGATCGCGATGCTTACCGTCACGACCGGATCCATGTTTTTGGTCTGGCTCGGCGACAAGATCACCCAGTGGGGCGTCGGAAATGGTATCAGCTTGCTGATTTACGCTGGTATTGTCGCCCGAATCCCTGACGCGATGGTCACGATGATAAAAGGTGTTTCCGCCGGAACGTTGAACCCGATCGTCGTGGTGGTGGTCTTGGTGATGTTCATCATTGTGGTCTCATTGGTTGTCTATGAAGAGCAGGGAGTCCGCAAGATTCCGGTGAACTACGCGAAGCGCGTTGTCGGGCGGAAGATGTATGGTGCGCAGAATACGTACATCCCGTTTAAGATCAACCCGTCCAACGTCATTCCTGTTATTTTTGCGAGCGCGTTGCTTTCGTTTCCGTTGCAGATCGCGACATCTCTGGGACCTCAGGTCCGTTGGTTGGCGCGGTTTGCCAATTGGCTTAATCCGCAGGGAGCCCCCTATCTGATTATCTACACCCTGTTGATCATAGCTTTTGCGTTCTTCTATACCCAGGTGAGTATGAACCCGGTAGAGATGGCGAAACAGATCCGTGAAAACGGTGGTTCCGTACCAGGCGTTCGGAGCGAGAAACTGGAAGAGTACCTGACGAAGGTTCTCAACAGGATCGTGCTTCCCGGCGCTATCTTCCTCGCCTTCATCGCCTTGATCCCCACTCTGGTACAGAAATTGTTTAGCTTCCCCTCTTCCGTCGCGATGTTGTTCGGTGGTACGTCGTTGATCATTTTGGTTGGCGTCGATCTCGATACGATGCGGCAGGTGGAAGGGTTGATGAAAATGCACCACTACGATGGGTTCACAAAAGTGGGCAGAAACAGAAGTCTTTAGGCTGAGGAGCTTGGAATCATGAAAGTAAGAGCAAGTGTGAAGCCGATCTGTGACAAGTGCAAAGTCGTTCGCCGCAATGGTGTCGTAAGAATCATTTGCGAGAACCCCAAGCATAAGCAGAGGCAGAAAGGCTAAGGTTCGGCGAAAGCCTACCCTATACAAGGAAGGAGACCACGAATGGCTAGAATTGCAGGTGTAGATGTGCCGAATAAGGCGACGAAGATCGCGCTGACCTATATTTACGGTATCGGCAGAAAAACGGCAATGGATATTTGCGAGAAGAGTAAAATTAACCCTGACGTAAACATCAACACCCTTTCAAATGATGACTTGGCTACGCTGAGGAAGGTCATCGATGAGAATTACAAGGTTGAGGGTCGTCTCCGTACGGAGACAGCCTTGAACATCAAGCGCCTTATGGACATCGGCTGCTACCGTGGCCTGCGTCATCGTAAGGGTCTTCCTGTACGCGGACAGAGGACAAGAACCAATGCCCGTACCCGTAAGGGCAAGAAGAAGACCGTTGCAGCGAAGAAGAAATAAGGAGCAGGAAAGAAATGGCGAATGCTAAGCGCAAAGTGAAGAAGACGGTATATGAGGGGAACTGCTATATTCAGGCCACCTTCAACAATACCATTATCACCATCACGGATTTACAGGGGAATGCTGTTTCTTGGGCGAGCGCAGGCGGGCTTGGGTTCCGCGGTGCCAAGAAGTCTACTCCGTATGCCGCTCAGACCACGTGCGAGAAAGCCGCCAAAGCGGCGATCGACAATGGGCTTCAGGAAGTCAACGTATTTGTGAAAGGACCTGGTGTGGGTCGTGAAAGCGCCATCCGGACGCTTGGTGTGCTTGGCTTGAAGGTCAAGTCCATTCGTGACTGCACTCCGATCCCCCACAACGGTTGCAGACCTCGCAAGAGCAGAAGAGTGTGATGAGGAGTAAGGAAAGTTATGGCAAGATATACAGGACCTAAGTGCAGATACTGCAGAGCGGAGAAAACCAAGTTGTTCCTCAAGGGCGAGAGATGCCATACCGGCAAGTGCCCGTTGTCTGATATGGGGAGTGCGGGGCTTCCTGGAAAAGATCCGCACGCCCGTTCGAAGAAACCGACCGAATACGGGAAGCAACTTCGTGAGAAACAGAAACTCAAGAGAACGTATTGTATGCTGGAAAAACAGTTCAAGCTGACCTTTAAGGAAGCTGCGCGTATCCCCGGAAAGACCGGTGAGACGTTGATCAGCCTGCTTGAATCCAGATTGGACAATGTTGTGTTCCGTATGCATTTCGCAACCAGCCGCAATCAGGCGGCGCAACTCGTCAACCACGGCCATATTCAGGTCAATGGGAAACGGGTGAGCATTCCGTCGTATCGGTTGAAGGCCGGCGATGTAGTCAGTGTCGCCCCGAAGAGCCAGAAGATGCTCGCCATCAAGGAGAGTCTGAAGGAATACTCCAAGAACGGCGTCAATCCTTGGCTCACGTTGGATCCGGATGCAATGAAGGGAACCTTTGTTGCTGTTCCGAGAAGAAGCGAAGTAACAGAGCTCGAGAAGATCAACGAACAGCTGATCGTCGAGTTGTATTCCAAGTAAGGAGTAGTTCATGGCACGCAAAAACCTTCTGAAGGGTTTCAAGAAGCCCAAGGGGATAACGTTCGAGCATAGCGCAGTTGAGCCTAATTATGGGAAATTCATCGCCTATCCGTTTGAGAGAGGCTTTGGCACCACGATCGGGAATACGCTCCGCAGGGTGCTCCTTTCCTCTATCCAGGGGTATGCGGTCACAGCCGTGAAGTTCACCAGTTTTAACGAAGATGGCGCACCCCATCTTGTCAGCAGTGAGTTCGAGCAGCTTCCCGGTGTTCGTGAGGATATCACGGACATCATTGCTGCTTTGAAGAAACTGCAGATCAGGATGCCCGAGGATTCGGAAGGCACAAACCTGCTGATCGAATGCAAGGGACCGGGCGTCATAACGGGGGCGAACTTGGAGCGTGACCAGGTAGAGATCACCAATAAAGATCTGGTTCTCTTCACCATGATGGATGACGCGAATCTTGAGATGGAAGTCCAAATCGATCTCGGAAGAGGCTATGTCCCGTCCGAATTGAACGAGAAATACATCGAAGAGATTGGCACCATCCCCATCGATGCGTGCTTCTCCCCGGTCAAGAGGGTGAAATACTCCATCGAGCCGACAAGGGTGGGATATCGAAACGATTATGACAAATTGACACTGGAAGTGTACACCGACGGAACCATTGCGCCGCAGAACGCGCTCGCCGAAGCGGCGAAAATCGCCAAAGACCATTTCCAGATTTTCATTAATTTCGATGAGACCCTTATCAACAGCAACGATGAGATCGACGAGGAAGAGGAACGGGTCCGCAAGATTCTGAACACTTCCGTCGAGGAGCTGGAACTGACCGTCAGGTCTTCCAACTGCTTGAAAAACGCCAACATCAGGACGATCGGAGATTTGACCAAGAAAACCGAGGATGAGATTGCCAAGACGAGGAATTTCGGGAAGAAGAGCCTCCAGGAGATCAAGGAGAAGCTCAAAGAGTGGAACCTGAGTCTCGGGATGACAGACTACAGCGTACTGAAGACCGCCATTAAGGTCCCCGGTGCAGCCGAGAAGGAAGAGGATACAAAGAATGAAGCATAGGATAGGGTTCAATGCGCTGGACAGGCGCTCGGCTGAACGCCGGGCCTTGAAGCGCTCCATGGTGACCTCCCTGTTCAAATACGAACGGATCGAGACTACCAGGCAGAAAGCGCTTGAGGTCCGTAAAATGGCCGAAAAGATGATCACCCGCGCGAAAGTCGATGGCGTTCATCAGCGTCGTATTGTCAGTAAGGATATTGCTGACCAAGCTATCGTGGACAAGTTGTTTACGGAAATCGCACCGCTTTTCAAGGAACGCAATGGTGGATACACCAGAATCCTGAAAACGGGGAATCGTCTCGGCGATGCCGCCGAAATGGTAATTCTGGAGCTGGTCGAGAAAACCGAAACAGCGACGAAGAAAGCGGAGAAGAAAGCCATGGCGAAAGAGGCCAAGGCAGAGAAAAAGGCAGAGAAAAAGACCGAGGAACCGAAGGATGAGGACAAGGCTGTCAAGAAGCATGCCTCTTCCGTGCGGTCCGCGAAGGCCCAAGCAGGAATGCAGAAGGCCGCGAGCGTACGCAAGACGATGGCCGGCGGCGCCGGTGGCGGGGACAAATAAGACCCGGATTTCCGTCGTGTGTATGATCGACAGCCAGAATATGGCAAAGCCGCCGTCCTATGGGATGGCGGTTTTTTCTTACGCGCCCGGTTCTTTGGTAAAAACTGACGAACCTTGACAAGCAATAATGTCGTAACTAGAATGATACCATTACAATTAGGGGGCGTATATGAATATACTTATCATCCTCCTGGTTGCGTTTGTTGGTATTGCAATTGGTTGGTTATGCCGTTGGCTGTATGCGAAATTTAAGCTTACGTCGGTCGAGCAGCGTGCTGAACGACTGAATCAGGAAGCGATAAAGGAAGCGGAAGCAAAGAGCAAAGAGCTCGTGCTTGAGACTCGCAATCAACTGCTGAATGAACAGCAGCAGCAGGAACGAGAAGATAGGGAAAGACGGAGCGAACTTCAAAGAACAGAGCGTCGTCTCCAGGATAAAGAAGAGACTCTGGAGCACAAGCAAACCGAACTGGATGCTATCAAAACGCAATTGGGTGATCAGGAAACTGCGGTAGCCGGACGTGAACAGGCCGTCAGTGAGAAAGAAGCTGGTCTGGTCAAGGAATTGGAGAAAATCGCATCGATGACCGCCGACGAAGCGAAAGCGGTCATTATGACTCAGATGCAGGAAAGTGCGAAGCGGGATGCGCAACTGGAAATCAATAAGATCGAACAGGAAGCGCAACTGACCGCTGAGAAAAAAGCTCGTGACATCGTCATTTCCTCCATCCAGAGATTGGCTACGGAAGTGACGGGTGATACCACGGTCGCCTCTGTTTCTCTGCCCAGCGATGAGATGAAAGGACGCATCATCGGGCGAGAAGGACGGAATATCCGTACTTTGGAGACCTTGACCGGGGTCGATGTCATCATTGATGACACGCCGGAAGCGGTGGTGCTTTCCTGTTTTGATCCGGTGCGCAGGGAAATAGCCAGGGTTGCATTGGAGCGTTTGGTACAAGACGGACGAATTCATCCGGCTCGGATTGAAGAGGTGGTCAACAAAGTCACCAAGGAAATTTCCCGGGTCATCATGGATCAGGGCGAGTCGGTGGTGTTTGATTTGGGTATCAACAACATGAGTCAGGAGACGATTCGTGCGTTGGGCCGATTGTATTTCCGGACCAGTTACGGGCAGAGCGTGTTGAACCACAGCAAAGAAGTCGCGTTGCTTGCCGGGATGATCGCCAGCGAAGTGGGTGCGGACAGCCAGCTTGCCATGCGTGCCGGTCTGCTCCATGATATCGGCAAAGGCATCGAGTCGGAGAGCGACGCGAACCATGCGGAACTTGGTGCGGATCTCGCAAAACGACTCGGAGAGGATCCGAAAGTGGTCAATGCCATTCTGGCGCACCACAACGACGTGGAGCCGGAGACACCGGAAGCGGTGATTGTCCAGATTGCCGATGCCATTTCCGCTGCGCGTCCCGGTGCTCGTCGTGAGACCTTGGACAACTATATCAAGCGTCTTGAGTCGCTTGAAAAGATTGCCATGGGATTCGAAGGTGTGGACAGCGCGTTTGCCATCCAAGCTGGTAGAGAGCTTCGCATCATGGTGAACAACGAGAAAGTCTCCGATGAGAAGGCCAAGGAAATCGCCAAAGGAATCGCCGAGAGAATCGAAGCGGAACTTCGGTATCCAGGCCGTATCAAAGTGACCATCATCCGTGAGACTCGGGTGGTCGAATACGCAAGGTGACGATGGCTGACAAACATGTGATTCGAGCCCTGATGCTTGGGGATGTCTGCGGACAGCCCGGGTGCAGGGCGTTGTTTATTGGATTGCAGTCGTTGGTTAAAGAGATGCGGGCAGACTTTGTCGTCGTCAACGGCGAGAATGCCGCCGACGGCTTCGGCCTGTCCGTAACTCAGATGGACCAGTTCTTTTCGCTCGGGGTGGACGTGATCACCAGTGGAAATCACATCTGGCAACAGGAAGACATCCTTCCGTATCTGGATAGTGAGAATCGATTGCTTCGTCCCGCCAATTATCCGCCGGGGGTCAAAGGCCATGGGATGGGAGTGTTTTCTGTCCGGCAGGGGCAGATTGCGGTGATCAACCTGCAGGGACGCCAGGAATTGCCCGCCATCGATGATCCGTTTCGCGTCGGTCTCGATTTGGTGACCAAAGCGAAGAAACAGGCTTCTGTTGTTCTTGTGGATTTTCATGCGGAAGCTACTGACGAGAAGGAAGCCTTGGGCTTTTATCTGGCGGGCAAGGCATCCGCGGTGGTAGGGACTCATACGCATGTGCAGACGGACGATGCCAAAATCCTTTCTGGCGGTACGGCGTACGTCACCGATCTTGGTTTTTGCGGACCGCAGGATTCTGTCATCGGTAGCGATCCGAAAATCGCCGTGGACAAGCAACTGTCCCAGATGCCACTGAAAAATGCCATCGCCGACCATAGTCCTGTGATTCAGGGCGTAAGCCTTTCGATCGATGGGGAAAGTGGGAAAACGTTGTCCATCGAACGGATCCAAAAGACTTATTTCTGATGAAAAAGCAACGTCTGCTTGATTTGTTGGTTTCTCGATTTCCCGAATACTCGCGCGAGGAGCTTTCCGCGTTCATCGCATGCCGAAACGTCACGGTTTGTGGCGAGATCTGCGGAGATCCAAAGCAATTCTTTCCTCCTGACATACATATTTCCCTTTCTTTTGAACCCTATGTCTCCCGTGGCGGTGTGAAACTGGAACATGCGCTCCATGTGTTTCCCGTGTCCGTCAAAGATTTGGTGATGCTGGACGCAGGATCCTCTACCGGTGGATTCACCGACTGCCTTTTGCAACACGGCGCTTCTTGCGTCCATGCGGTGGATGTCGGAACCAACCAACTGGATTGGCGTCTCCGTACCGATCCCCGGGTCATCGTCCATGAGCGGCGGAATATCATGACGATGGAGAAGGAAGAACTCGATCCTCCGCCCCGGGGCGCAGTTTGCGATTTGTCATTTCGCTCGATTTCCGGAGCTGCGTCCCACATTCTTTCCCTTGTCGGGGATACGTTTCTCATCTCATTGATCAAGCCGCAGTTTGAGACGCCGAAGGGTCTTCCCGGATTCCACGGCGTGGTGGAGGATCCCGCGCTCCTGTCGCATATCATGGTGTCCGTCTACCATCTGTTGGAGCGGGAAGGCGTAACGGTCGAGGATGTCACGAAGAGTCCCATCAAGGGAGCGAAAGGAAACGTCGAGTATCTGGCCTTGCTTTCCCGGCGTCCCGGGTTGAACGAGGCGAAGTTTGTCTCACGTCTGTAATTGATACGGTTCCCCGTTGATCAGCAGGACGACGGAATCCACTTGCGGGAAGTCAGTCGCCGTTTTCTGTAGCTGTAGATATGCCTTTTTGATGTCGGGCGAGGCGAGGAAATCCTTGGAAAGAGAGATGAACAGCGCGCCTTCCCTGAGTGTGCACCCGTTAAGTACCGTCCCTTTCGCAATATAAGTTGCCGCCCCCTCCCCAATGGCGGTTTCGTCGGGACCTGCGAGCAAAGCCTCCAGTGCGTCATGGTACACATCCCCGCCCAGCATTCTCTGGCGGATGGGGAAAAGTCGGAAAGATCCGGAGGCGTCAACGAAGCATGCGTCGACGGAACGATACCCAAGATCCCGTTTGGTTTCATTCTGTTGCTCCATCATGTCGGGGACCCCGCTTTCTTCGATGGAACGCAGAATTTTCGGGCGGAACGCGATGACCAACGCCGTCGAGACAACGAGCCAAAGCAACCAGAGGAGGATCATGGTGTGGCGTTTGGATTCCATAGGTAAAGTGTAGTAACTTCTTTCATGCTTTACAACGTTTTGGAAACAACAGTATGATGTCCGTATCATGAGGATCATGACTGGCATACCTTCTTCTTCCGGACTGGCTGACGGACCCGCG
>Ga0172378_10007206_pt1 | contig 10354 bp, 6 predicted proteins | sample GrowelOW332metaG_FD_119755 | JGI IMG/M metagenome (GOLD analysis project Ga0172378, IMG submission 119755) | Groundwater microbial communities from an aquifer near a municipal landfill in Southern Ontario, Canada - Pumphouse #3_1 metaG | ecosystem: Environmental > Aquatic > Deep subsurface >... | reverse complement strand
CGTCGCGATCCTGACGGTAACGGGGACTTGGAACGAATTCATGTTGATCAACATTCTGACCAGCAAGGAAAGTCTGAAAAGCCTTCCCGTGGGCGTACAAAAATTTGCCAGCGCCCTGTCCAGCGACTTCGGCAAGCAGTTTGCTTCTCTGGTCATCGGATTAATCCCGATGCTGGCCTTCTATGGAGCATTTCATAAGGAAATCACCAAAGGCGTAAGTGCCGGAGCTGTCAAAGGGTAAGCTGATGCGAATTTTGTTTACAGCTTGCAAGAACAATGCTACTATTAGTTTGTACAATGTATGAACTAATCAGAATACGAGAGAATTTGTCATAGGAGGAGAGAAGATGACAGGTTTGAAAAAGGGTCTTGTGATGTGCATGGCGTTATTGATGGTCGCCATTCCCGCGTTCTCCCAAGGAACAAAGGAAAGCGCGCCCACCACGACTGCTCCGAATGCGGCAGAGCCGATCACGCTGACGGTTCTGAATTATATCGATATGTCCGAGCCGAACAGCGGGAACGAGATCTCGATGGTCTGGGACAAGTTCACCAAAGACAATCCCGACATCAAGTTGGTCCGTGAGGATTTGTTCAATGAGCCGTTCCACCAGAAAACGGAAGCGTATATCGCTGCCGGACAGGTGCCCGATGTCCTGTATATGTGGCCGAGCGGGAGATCCACCAGTCTTCATATCACGCACAGCGTCAAGGATTTGATGCCGTTGCTCAAGAAGGACGGACTTGTCGACAAGTACAATCCCGCGGCACTCGCTCCGCAGTTCGCCGGGTATCTCGGGGAACTTCCTAACGGGATCACTACGACCAACATGTTGTATGTCAATGCCAAGTTGCTTAAGGATAATGGCCTTGAGATTCCGAAGACTTATGAGGATATGAAGGCGATGATTCCGACCTTGAAAGCCAAGGGAATCGACCTGATCGCCATGGACAACAAGGATGCATGGGTCATGCAATCCTGTCTGTTCTCCCTCGTCGTCGGACGGTACGGCGGAACTGACTGGTACAAGAGGCTGGCGGCTGGTGAGATCAAGTTCACCGATAAGTGGTTCTTGGATTCCCTGGCCCTGATCGATGACATGTACAAGAGTGGCATGATCAATCGTAACAGTCTGCAGAGCGGATACGGTTCCTCCAGAGGCGCATTCGCGTCCAATCAGGCGGCGTTCTACATCGACGGAGACTGGTCGACGGCGAGTTTCCAGACTGATATCACCACCGGACAGGCGTTGATCAGCCCGGAGCGCCAGCAGAACGATTTTGAGCTGATGGTGATGCCGAAGCTTCCCGGAGAGATCATCCACGATTCCAATTCCGGCGTCGTCGGAACCGGTTGGGGCATGAGCGCCGCGATTCCTGACGGATCCGCCAAGGAAGCCGCTGCGTGGAGACTGATCAAATACTTGGAAGGCGAATATGTGCAGACATACCGCCTGACCACCGGTTCGGCATTCCCGTCGTTGCAGACGATCGATGTCGCCAAGGTAGCGAAGGAGAACAACCTCGAACCGTTCATTACCAAACGTGCCGAGTACTACAACAAGTACAATACCATCACACCGGTCATCGATGGTGTGCTTGCCGGTGATGTCTACAACGTCATCAACGACGGACTGCAGAACATCGGCCTTGGGATCAAGACTCCGGCGCAGGTCGCCAAGGAAGTTCAGACCGCTTGGGAAACTTGGAAAGCAGCGAATCCCCAGTAACAACTGTTCCATTGTCTTTCACCCGCAGGGCAAAACCTGCGGGCTCTTTTATATATAGAAGAACCTCCGTTTTGACGGAGGCAAAGGGAAAGGCGGGCGTTCATCGTCCGCTGGAATAAAGATCATACACGGCAAGCCTCTTGGTGAATTCTTCGACGGAAACATCTTCGTTCGTCTTGAACGCCACTTGTTTTTCTCCGGTCGGCCTCATGTCGAACCAGTTGTCGGAAAACGTTCCGGAAATGGAACTTGCGTCCAGTCCGACCCAGAACGCCGGTTTTTTGCACCGGAGGGTGATCTGAAATCCCGATTCCGTCTTGCAAACCGAGAAACCGATTTTGGGATCCTGCAGCGCGCATCGTTTGGGTGCGTCAAGCAGCAGGCTGTTTTCCATGTACACATCTCCGCATGTGAATTTCACATAGAGGAACGTTTCGTCCTTTTCCAAAGCCAACAACGAGGAAGGCAAGGTGCATATGGCGGTGACCGCCGCCTTGGGGATGTCTACCGTAAAGGCTTTCGCGAAACGTTTCTCTCCGTTGAACGCCGCGCTTTTTACCGTGATCGTCGCGCTTTTCCTGTCTTCCTGGGTGTCGTTGGAAACGAAGACGTCCACCGACCCATCTGTACGGCGGATCATAATAGGAAGGACGGGACTGTAGAAATGCCGCATGGCATAATGAAGCAACTTCCATTTGCCTGTATATTCGATGGACGACCAACTTGCGACGGGCCAGTCATCGTCAAGTTGCCAGATCAGACTGCCCATGCAATGGGGACGGAGCGTCCTGAAATACTCGCAGGCCATTTTCATCGCCAGGGCCTGCTGGCATTGGGAAAGGTATACCATGTTCCCCAAACCGCTCGGCATTCTGAAATACCGGGCGAAATTTCCGATGATGATGCCGTTGCCGCTTGGATTTTTCTGATGGTGTTCCATCACGGGACTGGTAAGATTCATCTGTTCTTCAGGGCAGTATGTTTCTATGGTGGACAGACTGGAAAAACTCTGGTAACCGAATTCGCTGACGAACCGGGGTTTGATTGAGTAGTACGCCTCAAACGGTTTGCCTTCATGCCAGACCGACCAGAAATGCATGTCTCCCTTTTGGTCGTCGTGCCAGTTATCGGAAAAGTCATCCGGTCCCGCAGACGGGCTGGAAGGCCAGAACATCCGTGCGGGATCGAGTTCCTTCACGACGCGTTCCACCGTCCCGTGGTTCAGCCGGTCATAGTCGATGAGATATCTGGCCATGTTCCTCTTCGATTCCTCATACCAGGAGATTGCGCCAAGGTCCTCGTTGTTGCCACACCACATCGCGATGGACGGATGATCGGAGAGTCTGGGAATCTGATAGCGGAGTTCCGCTTCGACGGAGGAAAGAAACGCATCGTCGGACGGGTACAGGGAGCAACCGAAAAGAAGGTCATGCCAAATAAGGATTCCTTTCTCGTCGCAAAGGTCATAGAACGCGTCATGTTCAAAAAAACCGCCTCCCCAGAAACGGAGCATGTTGCACCCAGCCTGAATGGCGCTCTCCAACAGGTATTCATATCTTTCTTTGGTAATTCTGGAAGGGACGGCGTCCATTGGTATCCAGTTGGAACCTTTCGCGTAGATGTCCCTGTCGTTGACACAGAACGTCAGACCTCCGTCGTTCGTTTTGACCTGCATGGTTCTGAATCCCACGCGTTTCTCGATGTGCGTCCCACCGATATGAAGGGTGAGGGGATACAGCGGTTGCTTCCCTTCGCCATGAGGCCACCAACGCTGGATGTCATGACAGCGGAGGTGAAACGTAATGAGGTTCCTTCCTTCATGCACGTCCACCGTGCCACATTGGCTTGAACCCGCAAGCGACGCATCCATCGTATATGTTCCTTCGCTGAATGCGTCCACAATTACTCTGATCCCGACGTCAAATGATGTTTCCGAGGTCTCTTTCATGTCGGTCGCCACCGATTCGACGACGAACTGGTCCGTCAGGCAAAGGGTAATGTCCTCGTATATCCCCATGGAAAGGATGCATGGTCCCCAATCCCAGCCGCCACTGAACTGTGCCTTTCGGATCAGGTTCCGATGGGGCGAACCGTTGGGATATTCGGAGAACGGGATGGGATATTTCAACCGCGAGGCGCGTTCCAACGCTTCCTTTTCCGAGCTCTTGAACGACAAGCTGATCGTATTTTGTCCCTCATGCAGAAGAGAACGTACATCAAACCGGTAGCGACGGAACTGGTTGTCCATCATACCGGCCTTCTTGCCGTTGATGTTTACCGTAATGACGGTATCCGCCATCGTAAAAGTAAGAATGGCGTGCTTCGCTTGGAGCGCTTCCTCGTTGAGCTGAAATTGCCTTTCCATTATCCAGTCGTTCCGTCCTACCCAGAGAATGTTGTTCTCGTTGGTTCCGTAATAAGGGTCGGGAATGATTTCCTGGGCGATCAGGGCGGTGTGGACGTCACCGGGAAGCGGACAAGGTACCGAGGGATGCTCGAGAAAGAAACGTGTGTATGGCGCGATCTCATGGCTGTCGCGCGGAGCAAGACGCCAAATGCCCGATAATGAGATGGTGTGCATGAAAGCCTCCCTTGCAAGTATATCACACGCATCATTTCCCGGACATGAAAAAGCCAGCCCGAAACGGCTGGCTTTTCTTCCCGAGGTAATGCTTATGACTGTTCAATGCCGAGCGTGAACGTAGTGGCGTCACATACATTCGCGGGTCCCCAATACTGGATGGCGCCGGGATATGTGTAGCAGGTTTTCCGAGCCCATTCGTCACGATGAGCGGCGAAATATGTGAACGGTTTTCCCTTCAGTTCCACCAGTGCTTTTCTGATGACGGGTTTGCTCACTCCGTTGCGTATTTCCATATGAAACATCATAGTGATGGGGATCCCTCCCGCCTGCCAATTGTCAACGCCTTTGTGTAATTTCGTAATACTGGACATGTAGCCGGATAGTCCTCCCGCGATGAGGACGAACGCATTGTATCCGAGGGCATAGCAGTAATCGGCATCGAAATTGGATGGGAACGCACATCTGCCTTCGTAGCCGAAAAAGTGGGTGAGGGGAGAATACTTGCCGATGTACGTGCCTTCCTTCTTCCTTTTTGCAAGTTCGTTTCCCACCATTTCCGCAAGCAGTTTTTCCGTTTCGATCCGTGAGACTTGCACGTTGCCGTGTGGATCTCTGTCCATTAGAAGCTGTTTCTTTATTTTCGCCGGCAGGAGGTTGAATACCGCTTGGCTTTTTTGGGAGAGCTGGCCGCTGATGAACGCGAATTGCTCCGCTTCCCCGCTGCAGGCCGCATATCCCTTCGCTTCCTTCGCCAGCAACTCGTTGATTTCCTCAATCAGGACCCCCATCTCTGGGATGAATTCGATCAAACCCTCGGGAACAAGGACGACACCGAAATTGTTCCCGTCGGCGGCCCGCGTTTCGACAGCGTCGGCGATGGTATTGACGACTTGTGCCAGCGACTGTTTCTTTTCCTGGACTTCCTCTCCGATGAGACAGATATTCGGTTGCGTCTGCATGGCGCATTCCAGAGCGATGTGGCTCGCGGATCGTCCCATCAGTTTGATGAAATGCCAATATTTTTTTGCGCTGTACGCATCCCGCTCAATGTTGCCGATCAACTCGCTGTATGTTTTCGTTGCGGTGTCGAAACCGAACGAAATCTCAATGTTTTCGTTCTTTAAGTCCCCATCAATGGTTTTGGGACAGCCGATGACCTGGACGGGGATGTCGTTTCCTTTGAAGTATTCGGCAAGAACCGCCGCGTTGGTATTGGAATCGTCACCTCCGATGATCACGATCGCACCGATGCCGTGTTTTCTGCATACCGCGGCGCATTTGCGAAACTGTTCTTCCGTTTCAAGTTTCGTCCTTCCGCTTCCGATGATATCGAATCCCCCGGTATTGCGGTACCATCTTAAGAGATCTTCGGTGATTTCGACGTATTCGTCATCCGTAATGCCGCTCGGCCCGCCAAGAAATCCGAACAGACGGCTTTTCGGATTCGCTTTTTTCAAAGCGTCGAACAAACCGCTGATGACATTGTGTCCTCCCGGTGCTTGTCCTCCGGAAAGAATGACTCCTACGTTGCGTTTTTCGCCGCAATCGGGGTTTTCGCCCTTTTCAACGGACACTTTGGACAGTCCGTACGTTTTGGGAAACAGCGCCTTTATCTTCTCTTGATCCGCGACACTCCGGGTCGGAGCGCCGTTTACGGGTTTGATGGTGTCGATGGGATTCCGAAGGACCACGGGCAGTTTGGGCTGATACCCGTATCGTGCCTCCTGCAATACAGATACTTTCATGGATAACATACTCCTTTCCTTAGTACAATAGCTGAAACGCCGTGGTCATGACAAGCGATTGGTTGCCTTCTTGAAAAAGTTCTGGTATACCATGGAACCATGAGCGATCAATGGAAATTTCATGATGGATTTGATCCGGCGTATACGAAACTTGGGTATGACGACCGAGGGTGGGAGACGGTTGATGTCCCCCATTGTCCGTTTCCCGTTCCTTTCCAATACTTTGACGAAACCTCATTTTGGAAGAGTTGTACGTACCGAAAGGAGGTGACGCTTCCCGCGAAGGAAGGGTGGGAGCGCATCGTCCGCTTCGAGGGTGTGGGCGTAAAGGCGACGGTGTTCTTCGACGGAGTCATTCTGGCGGTTCATGAAGGAGCGTACACTCCGTTTGAGGTGACGTTGCCGGCCGACAGGGGAACGCTCGTTGTTCGCGTGGACACACAGGAGGATCCTCAGATTCCTCCCTTCGGCGGGGCCGTCGATTATCTTGTTTTCGGCGGAATCTACCGGAAGGTGACGTTTTTCGTCCGTCCCGTCGCGCATCTGGATTCCTTTTTCGTGGAAAGCGAGGACGGAAAGACAGTTGCCGTCAAACTTCATGCCACATGCAAGAAAGGAAAGGTACGCCTGCGCCTGAAAGATGAGAGCATCCTGCTTGCCGAGGGAGAGACGATGATCGAGAACGGAAATGCGGAGACGTCGTTTTCCGGTCTCTCTCTTCAGCTCTGGGATTTGAAGGAACCGAAACTGTACCATATGGAGGCGACCTTCGGGGATGATGAAAGATCCGTCACGTTCGGTGCGAGAAAGGCCGAGGTTACCTTTTCCGGGTTCCTGCTCAACGGCAAGCGCATCAAGTTGATCGGATTGGATCGGCACCAATGCTACCCGTATGTAGGATACGCAATGCCTGACGAGAATCAGGCGCATGATGCACGGACTCTGAAAGAAATGGGATTGAACATCGTCCGTACAAGCCACTATCCGGACAGTCCGGCGTTTCTTGACGCCTGTGATCGTTTGGGTTTGCTCGTTCTGGAGGAAATTCCCGGTTGGCAGCATATCGGAGAGGACCGACACTGGAGAAAACTGTGCGTCGAAAACGTCAAAGCCATGGTAGAACGGGACATCAACCATCCGTCCGTCGTACTTTGGGGGGTAAGGATCAACGAATCTCAGGATGACGACGAATTGTACCGGGAGACAAATGCCGTCGCCCATGCGCTTGATCCGTCCCGGCAGACGTGCGGTATCCGCAACTTTCTTTCCAGCAATTTGTTGGAAGACGTATTCACGTACAATGATTTCTCTCACGACGGCAATGGACGCGGCCTGGTGCAACCGCGGATCAACGCGCCATATCTGGTCACCGAGCACAACGGGCATATGTTCCCGACCAAGCGGTTTGACGGACAAGAGACGCGGACCGGCCAGTTTCTGCGGCATATGGCCGTCTTGGAAAGCGCGTTCGCAAACGATCGCATCAGCGGTGCGATCGGCTGGTGTTTCGCAGATTACCAGACGCACAGTAATTTCGGCAGTGGGGACGGGATTTGTTATCATGGGGTGTGCGACCAACATCGAGTCCCGAAATTCGGTGCGTATGCTTACATCAGCCAACAGGAAAAACACCCCGTTCTCGTTTCGTCGCAGACGTTTGATAGCGGTGATGTTCCCGCTTCAAAAGACATGCCTTGGATCATCGCGACGAACTGCGAGTACGTCAACCTGTACTGCGACGGCAGGTTTGTGAAGCGATTCTACCCTTGCCGCAAGCGTTATCCTCACGTACCGCATCCTCCGGTATTCGTTGATGATTTCATCGGAGAGCGGATTGCGGATGAGAGTGTCTTCAGCGCCAAGGACCGGAAACTGGTCTCCCGCCTTGTGGTGAAATCGAAGAGTGCCGGTACCGAATTCTCGCTGAGCGACAAGGTGGAACTTTCCAAGCTTGCCAAGCGGTACCATCTGGATCATGGGGCCGTCATCTCCCTGGTGAACAAGTATACTTCGTTGGACAGGCAACGTAAGCCGGTGTGGACGCTGGATGGCGTCATCGGAGGAAAAGTCGTTGCGAGCGAAACATACGGTCCTGATCAGAAGCGGATCGTGCGTGCGCTGGCGGAGCGGACGAAGGTGGTTCTTGGAGACGGTTATCAGGTGATTCCGGTAATCCTCACCGTCGGCAGGGAAGGCATGACGCTTCCCTTGCCGTACGCGTTCGAGCCGTACCTCGTCAAGACGGAAGGTCCCGTGTCCTTGCTTTCCCCCTCGATGGACGCCACCATCGGCGGGGTCGGCGGCATTTACGTTCGTACGACGGGAGAGAAGGGCAAGGGCATCGTCCGCATCCAGCTTCAGCGAGAAACGGTTGCTGTGGAGATCGACATTGTCTGATCTTCGTCTGTACGTCGATGCCGATTCGGTGCCCGTCCCCATCCGTGCCATCATTCTCAGGGCTTCATCCAAACGGATGCTTCCCGTCCTGTTTGTCGCTGACAGACTTCTGAAGGACGTACGGAATGCCAGCGAACAGGATACCCATAATCTGCGCAAGGAAGCGGAGAAATCCGGAGAACTGGACAAATCCGCAATTCGGACCATCAAAAGCGGTATCGCTCAAGTGACGGTTCCTTCCGGAATGAACAGCGCCGACGATTATCTCGTCGGACACGTCACCGTCCCGTCCATCGCCATCACCCACGATATCCCACTCGCCTATCGGCTTGTGGCGGAAGGAGCGGTTGTCTTGGATGACCGGGGTAACGTATACACAAAGGAAAACGTCGGAGTCCGGCTTTCCGAACGGAACGTCAACAAGATGTTTCGGGAGTGGGGAATTGCCGAAGAGAGGACGAGGCCGCTTTCTCCCGCACAGGTCAAGGCGTTCGCCGACGCCTTGGACCGGACGATTACCCATATGCAGTAGACCGGATTCTTCCCTCCCGTGGTATATGAGGTATGAGAGACAACGTAGGTTGCATATGTTTCGCGGCGGAAGACACTCTTTTCTTCCGGCGACTTTTCGAAGGGTTTGTCCGATACCGCCCACTTCTCATCGCTTATGATAAAGGGCGACCCTTGGAGGACGGGTGTTACGTTCACATCGTTCATTGTGCGACGGCGCTTCAATTATACAGGGAGGTCCCGTTGCTCGCCGATGCATGCCGTGGCCCTCTTCTCGTTTTGGTGGAAGAGATTCGTTTCCGACTCGCTTCGCTGGAACGGAACGAAAAAATTTGGTACGCCGGTTGCGATATCCGTCGGGTGAGGTTGGAGGAAAGACTTTCCGCGTTGGTCCAAGGGACCGATTCCGTCATTGAGCGGGAACAGATATACCTCACACCGCGGGAACAGGAGGTGTGCCAGCTTCTCATGGCGGGATTTTCCGCGAAGGAGATCGCCTCGAGTCTGCATATTACTCCGGGAACGGTCAACGCCCACAAGAAGCAGTTGTTCGCAAAATTCAAGGTTCATTCCACACCCCAGATGGTTTCGTCCGGAGGATCGGCGATGTACCATGTGTGTTAAGGTTCCGGCCAGTCTATCCCTGCTTTTTCCGCTTGGCTCATCTGCAGTTCCCGTTTGATCCGGTATCCTTTTCCGTCTTTGTAAAACAGCGTACCCGTCTGCTTGAAATGAAAGCCGGTGCCGTGAGCGACGCATTGGCTCCTCAGGGAACGTACCCAGCTATAGTCACACACGCGCGCCTCGTCGCCGCTTTCCCCGCCGACGGTCACCGATTCAATTTCGGGCGAAAGATATTCTCCGAGATCGATCGGTCCGAGAAGCGGTTCGCAGATGATTGCTTTGCGGCGGATCGGGGCGGAGAGGAAAAGCGGCAGGCGGATATCCGCCTGTTTCTGGTTTTCCACCGTACACATGATCGTCACGTTGGGATATCCCGCACCCCAATCGGAGGGAATGCAGGAAGAAAAGCGGACGATCCTCTTGGTGATGATAACGAACGAAAGATCTTCGCGTATTCGGATAATTCGCCACGCCTCGTTTCTCCATGCGTCAGCCTTGTCCAAGAAAAAATCACTGGTCATGCACGTATAGACCGGACACTCGTCTTTTCCGAGTTTGTAGATTCCGTTCCTGCCTTTTCTGAGCGGCAAATCGAAGTTTTTCGTCTTGATGATTACGGACGCATCCCGTCCGACGCTTTTATCCCTCCGGTAGACATAGCAATGAAGGCATCCTTCGGAATACTTGGTGCAACCATGCCATGGGTTCCAGACGGAGGAAGCCATCAGAAATCGGCTTGTCCGACGGCCCTCGGATACGGAATG
>Ga0172378_10007205_pt1 | contig 10355 bp, 10 predicted proteins | sample GrowelOW332metaG_FD_119755 | JGI IMG/M metagenome (GOLD analysis project Ga0172378, IMG submission 119755) | Groundwater microbial communities from an aquifer near a municipal landfill in Southern Ontario, Canada - Pumphouse #3_1 metaG | ecosystem: Environmental > Aquatic > Deep subsurface >... | reverse complement strand
CGTTCAATCAAATTAGCTTGTAAGCCTTGAATCAAAGCACTAATGAAAACAATCACCGCCACACCAATGGCGACACCACCAATAATCATCAGTGATTGACTGCGTCCTTCACGTAAAAAACCAATTGCAATCAGCCAATTGGTCCACAAGCGTCGAATATTCAATCTTGGCTTACCTGCTCAATGCGCACACGTTGTGCATCCTGCCCCTGATTTGGATCACGTAACACCTGATCACCTGCTTTTAAGCCGCGCAGTACCTCGCTTTTGGTGCTGCTTCTTAATCCCAGTTGTAGTGTTTGACGTTGTAGTCTTTGATCACGTACTACCCATACATCTGCTTGTGCACCACGCACATTAAATAAGGCATCATTGTCAATGACTAAGGCTTGATCACGTTGGGCAGTTTCAATATTGACCGATACCGTCATGTCCTGACGTAAAAATGCAGGCACAGGATCAACCGAAAGCTTGACATCTACCGTACCACGTTGTGGATCAATACGTGGCGCAATAAAATTAACTTGTGCAGGAAAAGCTTGATTTGGATAAGCATCTGCGATGACTTGTGCTGACTGTCCTACAGCCAAATAGGGTAAATTTTGTTCGTCCAGGGGGACTAAAATTTGGGTTGGACCCTCTATCGCGAGGCTAAATAAACTTTGACCCGGTTGTACCACATCACCGACCTCAACATTACGGGTCAAAATGGTACCGGCAACTTGTGCACGAACTTCACTTTTCGCCAATTGTGCTTTTAATGCATTCAGACGTTCCATTAAAGTGCGCTCTTCAATTTGACCTGCTGCTAAACTTTGTGCTTTTAGACGTGCTGCGGCTAGTTGATTCCGGGCTAAGCGTTCTGCCTCGCGCGCTTGTTCTTTTTCTTCCACAGACAGTACGCCAGCTTCGGTATTTTGACGACGTTTTGCTTCGCGACTGGCTTGTTCAAGCTGTAATTCAGCACTTTTAAGCTCCACTTGCGCTTGTGGATAACGCACTTGACGAAGCTCTCTTAAAGCATTTTCAGCTTCTTTCACTTGTGCTTTGACATCATCAGATTGAATCACCAACAGAACATCACCGGCTTTCACTTGCTGACCTTCTTCAACACGGCGCTCTAATACCACACCTGAAATTTGGCTCCCAATTTCGCTACGTGATACATTTTCAAGACGACCTGAAGCCACGACTGTTTGTACTAAGGCTTGGTTTTGCACACGATAAGTGGCAACAACAGGACCTTGCACTTTTTGCCAAAACACCCACAACACAACAAACAGTGCAATTGCTGCGAGTAACAGATATTTTTTCTTACGCAACAACATCAAAAGCACTCTCCTGGCTTAAGTGGGTTTATATTGACGACTACAGTAGGCACGAATCACCTCATCAGAGCGTAGCGCAACATGTTTGGTTTTACGACCTGTGACACGTTTACGCCATAATTTAAAACTGCTACTTTTCAGCTCTTGACGCATTAAGCGAATCACCGCTGCTTCATTTAACCCATATTCGCGTAAAATGGCTTCAAATGGGGTACGATCTTCCCACGCCATTTCAATGACTCTTGATACATCTACGGCTGTATGTGACATGTGATCCCCTCATGGCTTGACACAAACATCTGATTAAACTTTATCTTAAGTGACAAAAAGTGAAATATATGTGATTTTTTGTTGCTTAAATCTTGTTTTCATTGAAATTAATTACATGGATTGAGCTGTTATGAAAAAACAACATCTACCTCAGAAAATCTGTATCTGCTGTGGTTTGAGTTTTACTTGGCGCAAAAAATGGCAACGCTGCTGGGATGAGGTCAAGTATTGCTCAGAACGCTGCCGTAGGCAACGTGGTTTAAAATCTAAATAAACGATCAATTTTATAAATTTTATCTGTTTTACAATTGGATGGCTTTTTTTTATTCTAACAACAGACCAGGTAGCCAACCTTGAGGGTTGGTCTACCGACCAAATGTATAGTCATCCTTTAAGCCAAGCAATTCTCCCCTCTTTGCTTGGCTTTTTTTTTAACGCAGTGATTGTAATAATTGTGGATAAATTAAACCGTCTACATCAAGCTGGTGAGTATATACGCCTTGGTCTACATTAAACTGATTCACGTGATAAGTTGAGCCATAAATGGAATCAAATTGCTTTGATTTTTCAAATACTTTTTGATTGGCTTGAATGTCTAATAAATGCGTACCCTCCAACAATTGTTGGTATTGTGCTGCATCTACACCCACGCGTTTGGCCATAATATTGAGTGCATCTTGGCGTGTCTTGGGATCTTCAATGTAATGCACGGTACGATCCCAAATTTGGATTATTTTTTTCCAAGCTTCAGGATGACGTGCCAAATGCGTCATATTGACTGTTAAAGTGTCATAGATCAGACCGGGTTTGTCTTGAGATGAATAAATAATCTGAGCGCCTGCCACGCTGTTTAAAGCTTGATTGGCAACAGGCTGCCATACCGCAATAGCATCCACTTGTGGGCTGGCAAATACTTGCGGTAATTCGTTAGTGACGGCATTAATCAGCTTGACTTGATGTTCTTGAATACCAGCATCTTGCAGCGCAGTATTGAGTAAATGATGGTCAACGAGACCTTTTTCAACCGCAATGGTTTTACCTTTTAAATCAGCAATACTATGCACACCTGATTTAGCAATAATGACATCATTACCCGCTGAGTAATCGGTGGCCATAATCATCATGCCACGTGTACCGCCTGAGGCAACCACTAAATTATCACCATTAGAAATCGAAATCGCATCCAGCTGATTTGCAGCAAATGCATTCATAGAGGCAGAGTAATCAAACCATTTAAATTCAACTTCAAGTCCAGCTTCCTTAAACCAACCTTTATCAATGGCAATTTGCCATGCCACCCATCCTGGCCAATCGCTATAACCAATTTTAATGGGCTGCATGGTTGTTTGTAATTTGGTATGTTGACTCGGTTGTGGAATAGGTGCCGTTTTGTCACAGCCAATCAATAGCCCCACACTTGCATATAAGATAAAGCTCGTTATTTTCATCATAGCCCTCTGCTTGTATTTAAATCAGGTGTACTGGTTACAGATAAATGTGTGTTACGAGCAGAATTGTCAGTAGGCAGCTTGGCATATGCTATGTCTTGTCCTTGTTGCTGATCATTTTGTGCCAAAGGCGGCATAACAGCATCCATTAACTCCAAATGCCCTTTAATGACTCCTTTTAGGGCAATTAGATTTTGACTGATGCGTTTTAGGTCATGACTTTTACCTTGTAATAGCATCACTTGCATGATTTTTTGATCATCAAGTTGAATATGTTGTGAACTGATGACCTGCTTTAGATATTGTTGTTGAAAATCAATTATTTGATAGTGAATATTTTTAGATTGAATGCTATAGAGCACAGTGAGTGTACCGACCATGACCGCATTGGCTTGATCATTTTTGCTTACGAGTTGCTGATGGATCATCTCCACAATGGCTTGGGAGCGATTTTCGTAATCTGGCTGGACAATTTTTTTATCCAGTGCAATAAGTGTACTTTGCGGCAAAGTAATACTAATACGGGCAAGTTTAGATTTAGGCACTTGAATTATCTGCCTTATGTTGAGGCTGTACGATATATAGGCCGGCACGTGCAGTGAATAGGTTGGTTAAAAAGATTTTTACGGGATATAATTGTTTGAGCAGCATGAGCAAGTATCCTCCTAGTATGACGAAATTTATAATTTGTATGACTAAAAGGTTTGCATAAACTGTGCCAATTTGGGATTTTATTTGCTCAAATTGCATTGCGCTATGTTAAGTCTGATCTCACCACCTCATACATCTTTGTATTGACCTCCTCACTCACCTAAAAGAGCCACTAGATACTTAGCCCTAAGTGCATCAGATTAGCATGTCTGTGTTTATAATTTGGCGTGACCTAGGTTCAGTGGTTTTTATGTTGATGGGTAACTAGTGAGAACACTGCTGGCGATATACCACCTTAAAAACTATTCAAAATGGCCAACATTATTAATCCAAAAGTCATCGTGCAGGCATCATCCAAAGTAGTTTAAGATAAAAGCAGTAACATGCTGGTTTATATGAAAAGTACAATATAAAAGCAATCTCTGCACCTGTAGGACTCAAATTTGAGGTGAAAAGTGCCCATAAAAGCTAAACGCTTATACAATCTCAGCTCAATTAAGCACCTCAAATGAAGCAATAAAAGTTAAAATACAAGCTTTAGGATACGAGCAAGGCAGCCATGACCAAAGCACTTTTAAGCAAAAAACAGCAACGCTTATGCGTCGCTTTGGGATTGGTGTTTACACAATTATCTGCTTGTCAGATGGTGAGTATCCAAGAAGGTAAAATTGATCAAACCATACAATCACGCACACAAGATATTATCAATAGCAAACACTTGAGTGCAGATAGCATCAGTTTACTCACGCTTTTATCCTATACCCCAACTACCTGCTTAAGTGATATTGCCGCTTGTAGTGCTCATGTTTTGGCGCGTCAAGTGATTGCAGCTCATGAACGCTACAGTACATTAAGTGAATTATATTTAGCCCATGCACAACAGCTTGAAAAAAAACGTTTACTTGGCGCAGATCGTGAGCAAATTGCCAAAGCCTATGAGTTGAGTTTGAAGTATAGCTATTTGTATTTATTTAAATCTGGCTTAGATCCCAAACAGCACACTTTTGATTTGCGACAAATGCAAGGCAGAACCTTTTATAATTATTCATTATCCAAATTAATCACATTCAAATATCAAGCCCATCCAAGTGCTCAACTGCCCGCAGCATTTGGTGTAGGTTTACAAGAATATTATATTGATACATCGTTTTATCCGGCTTTAAAAGACTTAGCTATTCAAGGTTTGCAATCGAGTTATGTGTTAAATTTTTCAGGGTTTGATCGCGTTAATCGTCAAGATGGTTTAGGTGCAGAATTTATTGTGCTGAAAAAAGATCAAGCACCGATTGCCAATGATTTTGTTTTAGATCCACTTACTCATTATGCCCATCAAGACAATCCGCGTATTCATCAGCCAAAATACTTGTCTGTGACAGCTACAGTTCAACCTCTCCAACAAGATGCAACTGCTGAGCAAATCTTAAGCGCACAGATCCCGCTTAAAATTGATCTTTATGATCCATATCAATACAAAACTGGTCAAATCAATGGGCAGAGCTATACCCTGACAGCAAACTATACAGCGCCGTTTGCTTATTGGTTGGCTCAAAATCAATTGGGGAAATTTGGTTATCTAAGTTTACTTGATCGAGCAGAAACATTGCGCATGCCCCACCTTTATATGTTAGAGCCTTATCAAGCAAATAAAAAAGTTGTGGTTTTGATACATGGTTTAGCCAGTAGCCCTGAAACATGGATGAACCTGACCAATAATATTTTAGGTGATGTACATTTAAGACAAAACTATCAAATATGGATGGTGGCTTATTCAACCAATATGCCAATTTTTGAAAGTCGTTTTCAGATTCATGCTCTGTTAAAACAAGCTTTTGCACAAACTGAACAGGGTTCTGCTTCCAATCAAGATGCTGTTTTAATTGGACATAGTATGGGTGGAATTATTAGCCGTTTATTGGTCAGTGATGAGGATATTTCTCAGCAAGCGATTCCATTGATGAATTATGAACAATATACCCGTTTGCAACAAAACCCCATTATTAAGCAACGCTTTGACTTTAAAAATGATTTACCTTTTAGCCGCGCCATTTTTGTTGCAGCACCACATCAAGGCAGTGATTTAACGGATCGTTGGTATGTGGAGTGGGCCAAGAAATTGGTCAAACTGCCCACCTCTTTTTTTGATCAAGTGAATATTGAATTGACGGGCAGTACCAGCACGCAAGGTTTAATCCAAAATGGACCAGATGATTTAAGCCCTAATTCACGTTTTATGCAGCTCACCCATCAGGTAATGCCCAAAGCCAATCTGCCTTATCATTCTATTATTGGTAATGCGAAAAACTCACATGATACTGCTGAAATGTCAGATGGTGTTGTGCCTTATATTAGTTCACATTTACCGCAAGCACAGTCGGAAAAGATATTTCAAGGTGGACATTCGATTCATGCCAAGTCTGAAACCATTTTGGAATTAAGACGAATTTTGCATGAGCATTTGGATGCGAAGCCTTAAATTCATCTAAAAAAGACCGCATCTAGCGGTCTTTTTACATCTTTTTATAAATCGTATCTCTACGATCCACGTCAAGTACAAGAACGACAATTTTTGAATCAATGACTTGGTAAACCAAACGATAGCCTGCCGATCTCAATTTCACTTTGTATAAATCGACTGAGCCACTCAGTTTGTTTTTCGGGATTTTGGGATTGCCTAAAACTGTCTCGAGCTTGCGAATAAACTGTTCCGCAATTTGCGGATTGAGTTTATCGAACTTTTTAAGCGCGGTTTTTGTGAACTCGAGCTCGTAGGTCATTTAGGCTTACCTTTACGGTTTCTTCTGTTTGTGCTTCTTCAGCAAGTTTAAGCAGTTCTTTGTCTTCAATTAAATCCATCAAGCGTTCATACATGTCCGCAGGAACACAATAGAATGCTGGATTGTTACGGTTGAGGATTGCTACTGCTTCACCAAAGCCATTGTTTACGACTTCCATTGGGTTCTTCTTAAGCTCTGAAACACTTGCGACAAAACGTGAATGAATAATATTGTTCATATTGGTCGATTTCCTAGATATGCAAACAATAGTCAAATGATAACCAATTTAAAGATCATTTAAAAGACCTGTTATTTGGTCTTTAAACTCATTCAATCGTTCTTAAATAAATTGCCCAATAGGTTCTCTCTAATATTTCTTGTATATGTTGATTTACACCTTTTATTTCACATAAGTCATTCAATCTTAAAAAATGTTGTCTCAAACCTGTGTACTCAAGATTAGATACAACAATATCTACCGCTAAATCACAATAATTGGTATCAAGCCAAGATATTAAGACTTCAAATGCTTCAACAATACTCCATCCTTGATCAACACAATCATGAAGCCATCTATCTGACCAAATAATTTTGCCTTCTTGAAGTTCTTCACTAAGCCTTTTAGTACTTATTTTTAAGGAATATTGGCTATCATCAGCAATTAGAGGTTCTATAATTTCTTGTGCAAAATTTTTCCACCCATTTTTAAGACAAATTTGGTACAAATTCATTTTAGCTAGATCATCAAAATATTGAATATATGGCTTTATTGCTAGAATTTGTTGATCACGATAGATTCCTTTACGACCTTCAGTTTTAAAGCCCCAATGATGATTAAAGTATTTAAAAACTTCTTGTAAATTTCTCTCTTGGATTGAGTTATGCACTAACGAACATAATTTATCAGTACCAACTAAAAGTGCTAGCTGAATAAAAATATTATATTGATTGAGCTTATCCCAATGTTTTTCTAATAAAGTTTCTGCTTTCTCTATAGAGAATTTTTCGAATATTTCAAATAGCATCCAATAATTATCATCATTGATGGTCAACATATGATCTTCAAAGATTTGTTCAAATTTGTCATGCCACATATAGCGAGTTGCTTGCCACCAATATGTGGAATCATTATTTTTAATTTTATCTATTAACTGATCGACTATACTCAAATCCCTATATGTTGCTTTTGCCATTAAAACTCTATCATATATTTCATCTTTACTTAAAATGGTTTGAAGTGTAGGTAGATCCCCCTCACTAGGACTGCTAATCCATATAGCTAAAGCATGTTTACGAGCACAAGAATCATTTTGATTATTTATAAATATTTCTTTAAGTCTATCCTTTGAAGGCTTAGATAATAATTGACCTTCTTTAAAAGCACGACTCACATCGTCAGCTATCTGTCCCCATGTATGAAATCCTCTTCTATCCCAATCTGCTAATTTTTTAACTTGGGCTTCTAATACATCAGGATGATCAACTAATCTCAATAAATACAAAATATAATTTTTTAAACCACTCGTCTGAGCCCAATTTAGTAAATAATGGATAGTAGACTCTGTTGGTGCAAAATCAATACTTACTTGAACACTCATTCTCATCCAAGTTGGACACTTTAATAAACGTATACGTAAATTAAAGTGTCGCTTTACTTGGACAAAAATTAAAAAAATTACTCGATTTTTTTACCTCGTTTTTTTCTCATAGAGTCACCCGCCAAATTGAAAATATGGGACCTATGCACAATACGATCTAACAATGCCTCACCAACTGTTTGGTCCTCAAAGTGGTTGAGCCATAGATTGGTTTCATATTGACTTGTGATCAGTAATGAACCATTGTCACTATGTTTATCAATAACACTAATAAAATGAGCCAACCAAGAATTATTAATCTGTGATAAACCAAAATCATCCAAAATGAGCAATTTACAGGAAAGTAATCTCTTCTTTAAAGTCGAGAGAGTTCCCAAATTTACCGCAGAATTGAAATCTTCGAACAACTCAGTTGTATTATAAAAGATGACTTTAAAACCCAATTTACATGCGTTCGTTCCAAATGCAGAGGCAAGCCACGTCTTACCTATACCAGTTGCACCTGTAAAAATTAGATTATGTTTGGACTTGATCCATTCACAATCAGCAAAGCTTTGTAAAATATCACTTGTAAGCCCTTTTTTATTGGAACAATCTATTTCTGTCAGGCTACTTGTTGGATATCGTATATTGGATTTATTTAGCAAGGATAAAATTTTTCGATTGCTGACTTCATTTTGCTCGGCGATTAGTAATTCATTGAGAATTTCTAATGAAGTCTTTTTACTGTTAACCATTTCATCATAATGATCAACAAAGCAATTCAAACAACCATTGAGTTTTAGATCTTGCATTTTCTGTGCAATAACGCTCTTTGTAGTCATCTTGCATCCCCTCCGAAATAATTAGCACCACGTAAATTCGCGTGTGTATAGGGATTCATCGTTAGCGTGGTGTTTAAAGGTTGGATATATTTTCTATTTTTGAGTACATACAATAAATCTGTAACTGCTAATAGATTATATTTTAATGCATACTCACAAGCCTGATTAAGCACAGAATCAAGCTTATTTTCTAAAATATAATCTCTAAGTTTATTTAAAGATTTAATATTACGAGCGAGTTGCTTGGACTTATTCAGAACTTGTTCCACAAACTCATAAACATAGCTTCCAAGAGATTTAGCCCATTGCATAATACTTGCTGGGCTTAAAGAATTATAAAGCCTATGATTGGCTGGCATATGATCGTCTAAAATACTCGCTTGACCATAGCCCTCTAATAGCCTGTGTGAAGTAATCAATTCATTTTCATAATAAAATTGAACCTCATGACTTGTAATACCGATATCTAGTTTCTTACCTATTAGAGTATAGGGAACAGAATAAATATTCCCATCAATGGTGAACTGATAAAACTCTGAAACAGTTTGTTGAAATATCCATTTTGAAAAAGGATATGGATGTTTAGGTAGTGCAAGCAATTCATTTTTTTCAAATCGATGAAAACGATCTGATCGACTTGCAGAAAAACGTTTAGTGACACCATTGTTGATTCTATCAACTTCTACATCGATAGCTTTCTGCAACTCTTCAAGTGAGAAAAATTTTCTTTCTCTTAATTTGACTAAAACAGAACGTTGGATAATTTGGACACAAACCTCTGCTAGCCCTTTATCTTTAGGGGTTCGTGGGCGAGTATTCAGAATTGCAAAATCATGATAGTCAGCAAATTGTTCAAATGTTTTATTGAAAACCGTTCCATTACGTCCTGTTTTAATAACAGCCGCTTTTAGATTATCTGTAATTACTTCTCTAGGAACACCACCTATACGATCAAAAGTGGCAGTAAAGCATTTTAACCAATCATGTGTTTGTTGAGTTTCAACTGCAATCACAGTGATTAAACTTGAAGCACCCAACACACCTACAAAGATCTGAACATTTCTCACCTTGCCTGAATTAATGTCGTGAATTGGCATTGTTTTACCACAGAAATCGACAAGTAATGTCTGCCCAGCAGTAAAATGTTGGCGCATAGATGGGTGTAATTTTTTCAACCATTGCTTGTACAATTTCGCAAATCGAGAATAAGAAACACATTCTGGCTCTGTTTCTTTGAACTCAATCCACAATTGCTTAAGCGTCATATCTCTGATCTTCATTTGATCATTGATATATGTAAAGTCTGGTAGCGGTTTGCACTTCATGATATTTTTTGCAATACCTGTTTGCAGAATATCGACAAACTCTTGATTAGATGCTTTCAATACCTCAGCAATAGGTATTTCAATTTCATCTAATTTTTTAGCAATAACACCAACTGTTGATGGAGACACATTAACTCT
>Ga0172378_10007204_pt1 | contig 10357 bp, 12 predicted proteins | sample GrowelOW332metaG_FD_119755 | JGI IMG/M metagenome (GOLD analysis project Ga0172378, IMG submission 119755) | Groundwater microbial communities from an aquifer near a municipal landfill in Southern Ontario, Canada - Pumphouse #3_1 metaG | ecosystem: Environmental > Aquatic > Deep subsurface >... | reverse complement strand
TCAATAGAACCAATGTCGGTAATCATAGCAATTTCGTAAGTAGTTTTACTACCACATGCTACCATTCCTACTGCTAAAGACCCAATAGCTAATAATTTTAGAATTCTCTTCATTTTTCCCTCTTCCTTTTTTTATTTATTCAAGTTTTTTAGCCACAATAAAAAAATATAAAAAACTTATAAATAAATTATAGCATATTAAAAATAAAATTAAATCACTTTTAAAAACAATTTCTTTTACAAAAAAACATTTCAATAAAATTTAGTAATTATCGTCTTCCACCTCATCATCGGCATCATTTTCTTCTTCATTATCATCTTCTTCTTCATCTTCAAGGTTATCATCATCCTCAATTTCATCTTCATTTTCTTCTTTTTCAGTCTCTTCATTATTTTCAAAAGCTGTCATTTTAATTATTAATAACTTTTTAAGATTTTTAATATCTTTATCTTGCATTACGTATCTCCTCCTTTTCAAAATTTTACACCAAAATAAATAAAAAGACACTATTGCTAGTGTCAAAATTACTCATCCTCTTCTTTAACAATGTGCATTCCAGCTAAATCATTGCTTCTTGGCTCTTCACCATTTTCATCTTCTTCATTACTATTTTCACTAAATTCATCAATGCTTTCTTCATCGATTTCATCAATTATTTCTTCATCTTCTTCTACATATATTTCATTCATATCTATGTGAACTTTATCAAAAGTATGTCTAGATCTAAGATCCCAAGTATTCTCCCCTAATGTAACAAAGCGTCCATCAAGAATTAATTGAGTATAAAAATTTGAAATATTCTTAGCTCGTGTTTCTTCATCAAAGCCTAAAGTTTGACTAATTTCATCATATAATTTTAAGAATTCAACTGCTTTTTTCTTTTTACTCATAACTTCATAAGCTACATTAACCATTGATTTTTTTGTTGTCATTATTTTAATTCATCCTTTCATTACATGCTTTGAGGAGCACTAACACCTATTAATGACAAGGCATTTGCTAAAACTATCTTCGTTGCTTGTACTAATTTTAGCCTTTGAGATGTCAATTCTAGATTATTTTCATCTATCACGCGACATTCATTATAAAATGAATGGAACAATTGTGCAATATGTTGAATGTAATTTGCCATTTTGTAAGGTGCTCTATTTTGAGCACAGTCAATAATCACATCTTCAAATTCCATTAAAATTTTCAGTAAAGCTGTCTCGTTGGTAGTGGAAATCTTATCATACACTTCAACTGGTTGCAACTCTAATTTTTTTGCACTTTCCAAAATAGAGCACATTCTAGCATGAGCATACTGCGCATAATAGACAGGATTATCACTTGAATAACTCTTGGCAAGACCAATATCAAAATCAAGATGTGATGACCCACTTCTTGATATAAAGAAATATCTTACTGCATCAACACCAACCTCATTACATAATTCTTTTAGTGTTATAGCATTGCCACTTCTTTTGGACATTTTAAATTCTTCGCCATCTTTAATTAATCTAACCATTTGAACAATATCAACTTCTAGTTTATCTGAATTATGACCTAATGCCATTATAGAAGCTTTTAATCTATTTATATATCCATGGTGATCTGCACCTAAAAGATCAACTAAATAGTTATATCCTCTAGATAGTTTATCAATGTGATATGCAATATCAGGAGTCAGATATGTATAACTACCATCTGATTTTATAAGGACCCTATCCTTGTCATCTCCATAATCTGTTGATTTTAGCCACAAAGCATTATCTTTAGTATAAACATTTCCAGAAAACTTCAATATCTCAATAGTGTGTTCAACCATACCTCTTTTTCTTATTTCCGATTCGCTGGAAAAAGTATCCATTTCAACTCTAAAATCTAGCAAGTCTTTTTTAATCTGCTCAAGTTCAAACTCTACAGACTTATTCCTTATTAACCAATAAGTATCTTCTGTATTATCATCAATAAATTTATCTCCATATTCATCATATAATTTTTTTGCTATTTCAATAATATCTTCGCCATGATATCCATCTTCTGGTAAAACTGCTTCCTTACCACAAAGTTGTAAGTATCTTGCTTTAACTGATAAAGTTAAATTGTGAATTTGGTTACCAGCATCATTTACATAGTACTCTCTTGTAACACTATACCCAGATGCTTCCAAAATTCTACATAAAGAATCTCCAAGAGCTGCTTGACGAGCATGTCCCAAATGAAGTCTTCCAGTGGGATTAGCACTTATGAATTCTACATTGTAACTAAGGCCTGCTCCATGGCTACTTTTGCCATAGTCATCACCTTTACTAATTATTTTGGAAATTATCTCGGCTAAACTATCTTGCTTAATATAAAAATTAATAAACCCAGGTCCAGCTATTTCAATGCGTTCAATATTATTATCTATTAGATTAATATGACTTATGATATCTTCTGCTATTTCTCTAGGTTTCTTTTTAATTATTTTTGTCAATTGCAAAGCAATATTGCTAGCATAATCACCATTTTTATTATCTTTTGGTATTTCTATGACAAAATTAAGACCATTGGCATCAATGTCCTCATTAATTTCTTTTAATGCACATACAATTACATTTCTAATTTTCGAACTAATATTCATCCTCTTGCTCCTTGTAGAATAATTTAACGATAAACGCACTCTTTGTCTGCTCATCATAAATTAAATCATATTTTATTTCTATCATTTCGCTTCCAAAGTTAATTTCTTTAGTAAGTATCTTGAACTTAAATACTCCAAATTCTGTTTTGTAATTAAGAACTGTCAATTCTTTATTGCTAAATTCATAAATGTTTTCAATTGAATTTATTTTTTTATTAACAACAACTTTACTATTTGTAACCTCAAACAAAATGGGTGATTCTTTATCAAAAAATGAAATTGATTGCAATGAACCTTTATCCTCTAAAAACCCACAAGAAACAATTGAATCAACTATTTCTTCACCATTTTTATTGGTTATAGTATTCATCTTGATAGCAACTTTTTTCCGCATTAAATCACCTATGCATAAGATTATAGCATGATTTTTTTAAATGTAAACAATTATAATATTTCCTGTTATGTGTAAAAATGTTTAATAAATAAAGTATATTTAAACTATTTTATTTCTTTTGGTATTAAAACAATGTAATCAGAATCCTCACTAACTCTATCACTACTTAATGATTTTACTACTGAAGATATTTTGCTTATTTCTACTACTTTATTGTCCTTTGTTAATATCATTACATTAGATAAATCATTCTTGCCATATTTTTTATATACAATTTGCTTTGGCCTATCACTGAAAAAATAATATCTATCATCATAACCAAAATCTTTTACCTTTTGATGATAATATTCTACTTCATCTTTTGTCTTGACTTCATAAAAAGCAAAAAGTTTTCTATTAGTAAAACGATCAGCAAATTCTCTTAGTATACTATCTTCTTCTTCTGCAAGAAGTTTTGCATAGAAGTTAATAACACTTTCATCTAGATTATAAATTTCTTCGTTGCTAAGTTTTGATTTGTTCTTTAATGGCAATATATACTTATAATCGTTTTTAAATACATAATTCTTATCCACTAATTCAAAAAATCTTTCAAATAATTTCAACAATATAACTTCATAACTAAGAGATGATGAGTGATGATATACCTGCTTATACATATGGTATCTTCCAAGCATAAAATTCTCCAATGCTGGTATACCTGATTCTTTAAAAACTATTTGACCTTCTTGCGCACGAATAACTCTTAGCACTCTTTCAACATCAAAATATCCATAAGTCGCTCCCGTAAAATAAGAATCTCTTAGCAAATAATCCATTCTATCTGCATCTACTTGACTAGATATCAATTGATTAAGCAGTCTTTGGGGATGCTCTTTTTTTATTACAGAGATTACTTTAAATGGCAGATCAACATCCACACTTTTTAATAGATCATTTATTTCGCTATCTTCTTTTATTATTGAAATTGTATATTCTTCATGATGGATTGGGTTTATCATTTCAAATGCATGAGAAAAAGGCCCATGCCCAACATCGTGAAGTAAAGCAGCAATAAGTAATGTTAATTGCTCTTCTTCATTTAAAGAACTATTGATTGTAGGAACTTCATTAATTATTCTTCTAGCTATTTCATAGGCACCAATAGAGTGAGAAAAACGCGAATGTTCTGCAGTAGGAAATACTTGAAATGTTCCTCCTAATTGATGAATCCTTTTTAAGCGTTGAAACTCTTTACTGCATATTAAATCATATATTATTTTATAATCTACTTTTACATAACCATTGATTGGATCTCTAAAAACTTTGGTTTCACTCATTTTTTCAAAATTCATTTTAATCCTCGCTTTCTAGCAAAATACTACAAAAAGCCATTACAGCTTCATTTTTGCCTATTTCTCCTATTCCTTCCATTGTCCCTGCCTTTATATTTACATTTGCTTCATTAATTGATAATAGTCGAGCAACATTTTGACGAATCTTTTCTTTATGTTTCCCTAATTTCGGTTTTTCAAGAATAATCGAGCAATCTAAATTATTAATTACATAATGCTCTTTTTTCATGATTTCTAAAATATTATTTAAAAGAATGCTTGAATCTATATCCTTATATTTATCATCACTATCAGGAAAATGTTCGCCAAGATCACCTTTACCCAAAGCTCCAATTATAGCTTCTGTAATAGAATGAAGCAAAACATCACCATCTGAATGTGCATAACAACCATATTCACTTTCAATAGTTATACCACCCAGAATTAGTTTTCTTCCTTTTACTAAAGGGTGAATATCCATTGAAGAACCTATTTTAAGCATATTATCACCTCAATATGAATATATTTTATCATTTTTCTAGTACTTTTGAATACCAAAAAGTGTTTGCAATAACTTTCCTTAATTAATATACTAATAGTGTTATATGGAAGGGGTGTAAAAATTGACTTTAGATGAAAAAATTTTGCGCTACGAGCAACATTATCGTAAAACAAGAGCATATAATTATGCCTTGTGTTTAATTAATTTTGATGGGGACACTGATGGCCCTAAAGATGCCTATGAAGATAGAGCGGAAGTCCTTGGAACTTTGAGTTTAGAATATTTTAACCATACTACTTCTCAAGAATATGAACAAATTATTAATGATTTAGAAGAAGATTATGAAAATTTAGATGAAAAAATGCAAAGAATTGTTAAACTATGCAGGAAAAATTTAAATTTACTCAAGAAAATACCTCCTAAAGAATATGAAGATTTTTCTATCCTTGTATCAAAATCAAATCATGTTTGGAAAGATGCCAAAGAAAAGGGAGACTTCTCTATTTTTGAGCCTTATCTAGAACAAGTTGTAGAATACCAAAGGAAGTTTGCAAAATATTATGGAGAAATAGATGGATTTATTTATAACTCACTACTAGATCAATACGAAGAAGGGGCTACAATTGCTAAACTTGATAAATTTTTTGCTGTTTTAAAAGAGAGAATTGTTCCTTTATTGCAAAAAATAAATTCTAGCAAAGTTGTTATTAGGGATGCATTTTTAGAAAGAGAATGTCCAAAAGATAAACAGCTAGAACTAGGCAGATATGTTGCTGAATTATTAGGATTCAATCCTAATCATGGAATGATTAAAGAAACTGAACATCCATTTACAATTGGAATCTCCAAAAACGATATTCGTTTTACCACTCATGTCTATGAAAACAATATACTTTCTAATTTATATAGTTGTGCTCATGAAGCTGGGCATGCAATATATGGACAAAATATTAATAGGGATTTGATTAATTCTATTTTAGGCGATGGAGCTTCAATGGCATTTCATGAATCCCAATCAAGATTTTTTGAAAACATAATTGGAAGAAGCGAACCATTTATCTCAGTAATTTTTCCTAAGATACAAGAATTGTTTCCTACACAATTTTCAGATGTTAGTGAAAGAGAATTTTATTTAGCAGCAAATATTGTTAAGCCATCTTTTATTCGTACAGAAGCGGATGAATTAACCTATTGTTTACATGTAATGCTTAGATATGAATTAGAAAAACAATTGATTGGTGGAGAAATTGAAGTTAAGGATTTACCAGAACTTTGGAATAAGAAAATGGAAGAATATCTAGGAGTAATTCCACCAAATGATAAAGTTGGAGTATTACAAGATGTTCATTGGTCTCAAGGTAGTATTGGTTATTTCTTCTCTTATGCTTTAGGAAATGCATATAGTGCCCAAATCTATAGAGCAATGAAAAAAGACCTTGATGTTGATAAAATTATTTTAAGCAAAGATTTATTACCAATAAGAGAATGGTTATATGAGCATGTCTATAAATATGGAGCTTTATATCCACCTGAAAAATTAATTAAAATTGCAACAGGAGAAGATTTTAATCCAAATTATTATTGTGATTATCTGGAAGAAAAATTTTCAAGAATTTATAAACTTAAATTTATGAAATTATCGAGTTTTTTCAGTAAATTATTTTCAAAATAAAAGAAGAGGTTATTCCTCTTCTTTTTGTTCTTGTTCAATTACTTGTTCTTCTTCAGTAAAATCAACTGATTTTATTTTATTAAATTTTTTGGTAATAACATCAACTCTTTTATCAAAGGATTCACTTTGTTGATATAATCTACCAATATTATTATTTATCTTATCCCAATCAGTTTCTATCTTCCCAAACTCTTTATTTAATAGGGAAATCTGATAAGAAATTTCTTTTGCGTTTTTACTTCTTTCATAATCAATAAATAACATCCTATAGGTTTGCAAAAGAGGGAAAATTGTTGTTGGAGAAACAATTAGAACACTTTTTTGCTGAGCTAATTCAACAATATCAGGGCATTTTGAGTGTATCAATGCCAAAATGCCATCACTAGCAACAAACATTATGGCATAATCTGCTGTTATGCCCTCAATAATATATTTTGAAGAAATATCATTAATATGTTTCTTAACTTCTTTTTTAAAATCTGCGATGATTTTATCCTCATCCTCATCAACTTTCTCATCAAATAATTTTGAATAACTAGAAAATGGGAATTTTGAATCAATACATACAACATTATGAGGCGATGGCATAAATACTGCCGCATCTGCTCTAACTGCCTCTTTGTTTTTTTGTTCTCTTATTGTATATTGTATTTTATACATTTTTTCATTTTCACCATATGCACTAAATAGAATCTGATTAAGTTGATATTCTCCAAATGATCCTCTTGCTTGATTGTTTGTAAGTATTTGTTGAAGACCCATCATTTCATTTGATAGAGTTGTTATATTTTGTTGTGCCTTATCAATTACAGCCATTCTTTCAATAATATTTTTGAATGTTTCATTACTTTTTTCAAATCCTTTTTCAAGTCTTTCATCAACTTTATTATTAATTAATGTCATTCTTTGCTCTACACTATCATTTAATATTTTAAATTGTTCTTGTAATTTTTTGTTTATTTTTTCTTGAAAATCTATGAAATCATTAGTTGTTTTAAGACGATATTCACTCATATCATTTGTACTAGATTTCATATTTTGTTGCAAGGAATCTGTAATCCTCTTATCAAAATTTAGCAATGTATTACTTAAAGATTCTCTTAAATAATCTTTTACTTTATCAAGGCTTTCATTAATTTCTACTATATTATTGGTATTGCTACTATTTTTGTTACTTTTTCTAAGAAATATATATATTAAAAAAATTATTAGTAATATATTTATTGCTGAAAGTATTATTATATAAATTTCCATTAAACAATCACACTCCTAGTCCTAATTATACCATATAAATAGAATTTGAAGAGAAATCTTTAGTTTTTTGTGCTATAATTTCAATTAAAGGAGGAAAAGAAAAATGAAACGTTTTTTTACCACTTTTTTATTAATTTCTATTTTCTTGTTTTCACTAACAGGATGTACTAGCAAAATCGAAAATGTCAAGAAAGCATTCGAAGACAAGGGTTACACATGGACGCAAATTGAAATAGAAGATTCTAACGAAGAAGCGGAAACAGAATTAGTAATAGCGGGATTATATACAGCTCAAAAAGGCTTTGCTTATGCTGTCATTATTGAACTTGAGCCAAACAAAGATGCCTATGAAGCAATTCAAGCATTAAAAGATGATCCTGATTTAAATTCTAATTTTATTGTTGAGGCTGTTCTTGATGTTTACAAGGACTTACCATTAACTTATGGTAATTGTGCATTAATTACAATTTCTTCAGATGCTATTTCAATATTTGAAGATTTAAAAGGAGAATAGTGATTAATAAAAAAAATTCAGTTTATACTGAATTTTTTTATTTCTATAACTCTTCTATTTTTCTAATCCAACAACGTCTTTTGCGAATTATCTTAGCATCATAGTTTTTCCATTGAGATTGAATCTTTAAATTATCCTCTAACTCTGGACCAGTTTCTGCATATTTTACACCATCTTTTATTGCAGTTTTTGTAGCATCAAGCATCATTAAAGAATTTATACCATATGATTGATACTCTGGTTTTATAGCAACAAAGTACATATCAAGAACATCAAAATGTTTAATATTTTTAAGAATATAATACCAGCCCAAAGGGAATAATTTTCCTTTGGCCTTATTAACAGCTTTATTCATTGAAGGTGCTAATATGCTAAGTCCAATGACTTCATCTTTATTATTTAAAACTACACATACATAATCAAAATTAATAAGTTTCAAAAAGGTATCTACTAAAGCATCAATTTGTTTTTTAGTAACCTCCACAACTCCATGCAAAGGAGCAAAAGCCTCATTATAAACATCAAAAGCCTTATATAAATATGGTTCAAAGTCTTTGAACTTTTTAAATTTAAGTAGTTTGAATCCATAACGTTCAGTTAGCATGGAAGCAACTTTTTCAATTCGATCATCTATTTTAGTAGGTAAGTTAACTCTATATTCTACCCAATCAACATCTTTTGAAAACCCTAATTCTTCCATATGTTTAACATAATATGGATAATTGTAGTTAGTGATAAACATACCAGGGTATTCATAACCTTCCATAAGCATGCCTTGTTTATCTAAATCTGTAAATGTTATTGGACCATCAAAGTCCTCCATACCATAGGATTTACCCCATTTAGCAATTGCATTAAATAATGCTTTACTAACCTCTATATCATCAATAACATCATAATGGTTAAATCTTAAATGCTTAATATTCATTTTTTTATTATAAGCATCATTAATTAATCCACAAATTCTACCAACAATTTTGCCTTCTTTATAAGCTAAAAATAATATTGTCTTACAATAATCATATGCTGGATTTTTTTGAGGATTAAAAGTATTCATTTCATCAAATGTTAATGGATATACATAATTATCATTGCCTTCATATAACTCATTACCAAACTCAATAAATTCTTTCAGCATTTTTTTGCCTACTACTTCTTTTATCTCAATGTTTGCCATATAAACACCGCCTCACACATTTTCTATTATAATACATTTATAAAAACATAAAAAGATAATTGTGCAAGCAAAAAAAAGAAGTGCATAAGCACTTCTTCTTACTTAACTAAATCTTTTGCTTCCGAACTTGTTTCAATTACAGTTTGTACTTGAACATTGTTTGTAAGTAATCTATCTCTTAATGTATCATTATTAAGTGGTTTTGCAGCCACAAGGCTTATACCACTGAGAATACTAATTGTAAGAATCATATTTTTGATTGTCGATGCCATGACTTTTGCCATAATACCCTCCTCCTTTTTGGTTTTCATAAATATAATGTAAGTATCAATGATTTTATTGGTACTTTTTATTTTGTGATTGTATTATAACATTATCAATGTCTAAAATAAACAAATTTGCTCTATATTTATAAAATAAGGCAAGCTTCATTATAAAATGAGGTTTGCCTATTATAGGTATGTTAATTTTATAGATTGCCTATAAATCTATTTTCCAAAATCTGAAACTATTCTACTTAGCTGGTTTCTTTGGAGCCTCAGCTGTAGCTTTAGCTGCGTTTTCAACTGGTTTTTTTGCTGGTTGAACTGGAGCTTTAGCTTCTTTTTTAAAGCCTTTTGACATAAATGCCGCCCCCTTTCAGCAACATTATATTCCTCTAATATTTTAAAAACAATATGTTATCAACACATTTTGCATGAATAATTATAAACTACTTTGTAAGATATAAAATCATTAATTCAATTGTGTTTCTAATGGCATCTAAATGTGTTCTTTCCATACCATGACTTGCATGTACACCCGGACCAATTAATGCCCCTTTAAAATCATGCCCTGCCCTATATGCAGCTCCAATATCACTACCATAATAAGGGAAAATATCAACTACATAACTTAATTTGTTATCTTTTGCCAAATTAATTAAT
>Ga0172378_10007201_pt1 | contig 10358 bp, 10 predicted proteins | sample GrowelOW332metaG_FD_119755 | JGI IMG/M metagenome (GOLD analysis project Ga0172378, IMG submission 119755) | Groundwater microbial communities from an aquifer near a municipal landfill in Southern Ontario, Canada - Pumphouse #3_1 metaG | ecosystem: Environmental > Aquatic > Deep subsurface >... | reverse complement strand
TAATTAATTATTGTACAGAAAGATACGAATTTGCAACGAGAGTCTTAAGAGCATTTCAGGATTTTCAAAAGGATAAGAATATCCAAGAGAGGAAACAGGTTTTTATTCGTGAAGAAAGTAAGAACTATTTACCAATTCTTAAAGACAATAATATTAGCATATCTGATGAATTAATGATAAAGTTAATTGAAATTATACTAATAAATATCTTAAACAAGAGAATCCAGATTGACAATATTAAAAACGCAGTTAACTTATGATCATCAACTCAATTGTATTAGAGGAATACGGTGTTAAAAGAGAAATACATTTTTCTGATAACAATTTGATTCATAGCGTAACAAATAGTAAAGGGAAAACCACTTTACTTAGACTATTATTGTATTCTATAGGTTACAATATACCTGAAACAAAATACATAAGATTTGAGGACTGTAAAATTCAAACAAAAATAACAATAGATAATGGTGAGGTCTTATCATTGTATAGATATACAAGGGGAAATATAGTTGTAAAGAAAGAAGATAGTAGTGAGAAAACATTTATTCTTCCTAGTGAAGAAAATGAACTTCATAAGATAATATTTAATGCGGATAACATAGAATTATTGAATAATCTTTTAGGCGTGTTTTATTTTGACCAAGAAAAGGGGTGGACATTACTAAATAGAGGCGTAGTCATTGGGCATATCCGTTTTAAAATTGAAGATCTTATTAGAGGAATTGCAAATATTGATTGTTCGGAATTGTTTAGGCGTAAGGAAGCGAAAAAGCAAGACTTGCTAAAATATCAACAAATGTTTAGTTTGTCAAAATACCAAGAGACTATTGACAAAGAGTCAAATAATCTTGTAGATGAGTCCTATAATACACAGATTGACAATAAGATTAATCAAAGTAGAATGCAGCAAAGAATATTAAAAAATGAATTGTCTAGAATTGATGTTGCCCTAAGTGATAATAAGCATTTTACTAATTATATTGTTGAAACCGGTTTAATAATTACAAGTCTTTCTGGAGAAGAAATTACCGTTACTGAGGAAAATATTGTTGGTCTAAAGGATATATCGGATTTCCTTATTGCAAAGAAAAATATTATTTCATCTCAATATAACCATATCTCAGAGAATATCCGAGAGCTAGAACATGAACGAAAGAAAGAGGAACTGCAATTGTCTTTTTTTGACGATGAAGAAACGATAGTTCAAATATTTGATAAGAGTATTACTACTATTCCGATTAATGAAGTCGCTGTAAATAATGGAATTAAAAGACTCGAAAAAGAGATCAGGAGTATTAATTCAGTCATTGAAAAGGAAACAAGAAGTGCAAATAGTATAATCACGTCCATTTATAAAAATACAAAAAAATACCTATCAGAACTTGGGGTGGATGATAATTCTATTTCGGATAATTTCTTATTTACATCAAACTTAAAAGAATTATCTGGAGCGATTCTTCATAAAACAGTTTTTGCCTTAAGATTATCTTGCCTGCTGGAAGTTGAGAAATACTTGAAAATAAAAATTCCAATAATTCTGGATTCCCCTAGTGGAAAAGAAATCGATCAAGAGAATATTGACGCAATGATTAGAATTTTAAATCGTGATTTTTCCGATAATCAGGTTATTATTGCTTCAATATATGACTACAGATTAACAAATATGAATAAAATAGAACTTAATGACAAGCTAATTGAGTAAAATACATTCACATTGTATAACTGACTTATTAATAATTTGTTAAATAAATTCATCATCTACAAGTTTTGTATTAATATTTATAGAAATGATAGAACGACTAATAATTAAAAATTATAAAGGGATTCTTAAAGCAAATATTGAATTTAACCCAGATAGGAATGTTATAGTAGGGAATAACGGAGCTGGTAAAAGTACTATTGTTGAGGCCTTATCTCTTGTGTTGGGTTATGGATTAAGCCAGTTAGAGATAGTTCAACCGATTTTTAATATCGAAAGTGTTAATCAGTTTTTAAAAGACAAGATTCTGCCCGAAATTCTTATTGAAGTGTATTTTAGCGAAGAAAAACCGGAATTCTCCGGGACTAATAATTCACTTCACGAATATAAATATGGGATCCAACTGAAAATTCATTTTGATGATGAAGGATACCAAGATCTTTTTAATAAAGAAAAATCGACGTGCACTCAACTTCCTTGCGAGTATTATATACTTGAACGTAACTGGTTCTCTGATCAAAGAGTGATTCAACGAAGTATGCCTTATTCTATTCAGGTCGTGGACTCTTCTTCTAGTTTCTTCAATTCTTCTTCCAATCAATATGTCGCTCGTATTATTCAGAAGTATTTAGGGGATCAAGATAATATAAAGTTGAAATCTTGTCTTCGTCAACTAAAACAAGATTTCGAAGAAAAAGAACAGTTGAGTGACATTAATAAAGCGATCTCAGACAAAAATAAAAATTTGAAAATCTCCATTGATGTTTCTTCAAGTATTATTTCCAGGAACATCATTTGCCCGATTATAAATGACATACCAGTAGAACAGATAGGCGCTGGCGATCTATGTATTCTTAAAACCATGTTGTCTCTTGACAGAACTAGCAACATTGTAAATCCTAAGATTGTTATTATTGAGGAACCTGAATCGCACTTATCTCACACGAAAATGTACGAACTTCTTCAACAAATTGAGAACAATCTTGATTCTAAAATGACGCAACTCATAATCACAACTCATAATAGTTTCATTGCTAATAAGCTAAACCTTAGTAAATTGATACTAATAAACAATGAACATTACAATATATCTACTAAGAGTATAAAAGATGATGAAGAAACTGCTTCATTCTTTACTAAGGTTTCGAATTATCCAACTTTAAGACTAATATTATGTAAATGTGCTATCTTGGTCGAAGGGCCCACCGATGAAATGCTCTTAACATATTGTTATAATAATATATACGGAAGCCTTCCATTCAATGACGGTATCGAATTAATTTCTGTTAACGGAGTTAGCTTTAAATCCTATTCGCATTTAATGAAGGACTTTAATAATAAAATCGCTATTATTACTGATAATGATAATTGTTCGATAGCAAATTTAATCAATAAAAGAGGACTGTCAAATTTGCCTAATAACATTAAAATTTTCACGGATAGTGATAATACAAAGAATTTCACTATTGAGCCTAGTTTTGTGTCTGCCAACAAAGACCATTTACAGGAACTATCAAATACCGTTAGGGCAAAGAAAGAATCTAATGACACATTTGATAAACTAGTTGAGTATATGAGTGGCAATAAGACTGAGTGGGCATTCAGATTGTTGAAGAAAAACTCTAACGCTGCAACTAAATTTAACGCACCTGCTCATATAATAGATGCATTTAAGTGGATAAGAGATGAGTAATAATGTTATTTATATTGCGGCGGCAGGATCTGGCAAGACCACTTTGATTATTGATAAAGTTAAAGATGAGTTAAGATATGGAGTGCCGGACAACAAAAAAATTGCGATAATTACTTATACGTACAATAATCAAGATAATATTAAACGTAGATTAATCTCAAAAAATGGTAGTTTGCCAACTCAAGTAAAGGTGATGGGATGGTATTCTTTTTTGTTAGATTATTTGATTCGTCCATTCAAAGGTGAAGTTTTGACGGAACTTTACGACCATCATATTGGACTTTGTTTTGTCGAAGGCGTTTCAGGGACATTTCATTTATCTAAAGGGAGAACAATTAAATCATATAAAAAAGGAGACTTGTGGGGGAAGTTTTTCTGTTCAAACAAAAGAGATATTTATTCTGACAAATTGAGCGAATTTGCAATGATGTATATAAACAAAGAAGGTGCGCTTTTAATCGACCGCCTCTCACGCATCTTTGACACTATATTTCTTGATGAGTCTCAAGACCTTGCTTGTTGGGATTTTGAAATCATTAAGGAGTTAATTATCTCTCAGAAAATTAATGTCGTACTATGTGGTGATCCACGACAGAATACATTATCAACATCTTTAGACAGAAAGTATAAACTTTATAATGGACAACCTGACAAATATGCTGAGGATAAAATAAATAAAAAAAGACAGAATTATGTAACAATTGATAATACTAGTTTAAGTAAAAGCCATAGATGTGTTGAAGAGATTTGCGCTTTAGCAAGTTCATTATTTCCTGATTTTCCACCGCTACATTCCTGTGAATGTGCTAGATGTAAACAAAATAGAGATAATTACCAACACATTAAAGGGATGTTTTTACTTAAAGAATCGGATGTTCTCTCCTTTGTAAAAGAATATTCTCCAATAAGTCTTATCTGGGATAAAAAAAGTATTGGCAAAGTTAAGACTGATTCATATTATAACTATTCACAATCTAAAGGATTAGAGTTTGATTCTGTAATTGTTTATCCTACCAAAGTCGTTGAAAACTATCTTATTGATGGCGCTGGTTTAAATGACTTACCTAAACGAAAACTGTATGTGGCTATCACACGTGCTAGATATACGTGTTGTATCGTTATTTCTAAAGATTTTGACAAAAGCCACTGCGGACTTCCATTTTGGAAAAATAGGAAATGATCTTTTAAGTGTATGTTAATCTACTTAACGCAATCTCAACCACGTTTTTCGCAATTGTCCTCAGGTTGTTCTAATATGCAACTTGTTCACAAACTGTATTCACGATTAGTTAAATGGTACTGGAAATAATCTTTTAATATGACGCATTTTAACATACCTTCCGCAAGGGAGATTCCTTTTTTTGATCACGATGACAAAAGTCTGTTGCACACAATAGGCAATTCTAGCAAGAGACGTGGGATGAATCCGTTTCATTTTGCTTTGAGAAAGACTAAAAATTTAATTCTTTATCGTCTTGCATTTTTCTGTCCTCTTAATTCATGGAGAATTAGAATGCATAGATGGAGAGGGGTGCACATCGGAGAGCACTGTTACATCGGTACGCAGTGTTCGATTGATAATGCTTATCCGGAAATGATATATATTGAAGATTATGTTGCAGTTAATCAAGGCTCCACTTTGTTAGCACACACTAACGTATACTCTGCTTTTGAGGGATTGATTAATTGTAGAGTCGCTCCAATACATATCGAGCAGCACGCATTGGTCTCTATCAATTCCACAGTGCTGGTCGGGGTGACAGTCGGACAGTATGCTATCGTAAGCGCCGGATCTGTCGTCTCTAATAACGTTCCTCCGTTTACAATGGTGATCGGGAATCCCGCCAAAAAACTTGTTAACTTTAAACATATGCTTGTCAATTTGCCTGAAAATACGGTAGACTAAATTTTTAATTGTTTATATATTATGGAATTACAATCTTTTATCAAAAATTTCGCGGCTCAGTTTGAAAACACTGACGCAAGCCTTTTTGAGGCGAACACTATGTTTCACAATCTGGATGAATGGTCATCTCTGATTGCCTTGGCTATAATAGCAATGGTTGATGAAGAGTATGATGTCGCTCTGAAAGGAGACGAAATGCGTAATGCACAGACTATAGAGGATTTGTTTGCGATTGTTAAGTCAAAACTATAATGGCATTTTTACAAGTTGATAAGGTCTTGATAAGAGGAATCTCCGCTTGTGTCCCTTCAAAGGTTGAGGAGAACAAGCTGGCTTACAATCAAAGGGGGGGGGACTACCAGTCGTTTTTCAATACGACCGGCATTTCCAGGAGAAGAATTGCGACAGATGAAGTTTGCGCTTCAGATTTGTGTTATGCAGCCGCGGAAAAGCTTCTTGAAGACCTGAAATGGTCAAAGGATTCCGTTGATGCATTAGTGTTTGTGACGCAGACTCCGGATTATCTATCCATTCCTGCAACTTCGATAATTCTTCAGAATCGACTTGGGTTGTCTTCAGATTGTTTGGCGTTTGACATAGCTTTGGGATGTTCCGGCTGGGTTTATGGGTTAAGTGTTCTTTCTGCTATGATGCAAGGAGGTACTATTAAAAGGGCGCTTCTTTTATCAGGCGAGACCGCAACAAAATTCTGCTCTCCCGATGACAAGAGCTCGTATCCGCTCTTCGGCGATGCAGGGGCTGTGACGGCTCTTGAGTATGATTCATCAACAGAAAGCAAGTTGTGTTTTGATCTGAAGAGTGATGGCAGCGGCTATGAGGCGATTATTATAGAAGATGGAGGATACAGACATAAATTCAGCAAAGAGTCGTTGACTATGGCGTCTTTCGGCGAGGGCATTGATAGACGTAAAGTCGATCTTTCGTTAGATGGGATGAGTGTGTTTTCTTTCGGTATTTCAAAGGCTCCAAAAGTGGTTAATTCTTTGATTGAACATTTCAATTTGAGTAAGGACGAAATTGATTTATATACATTTCATCAAGCGAATTTGTTTCTGAATGAGAAGATTCGCAAGAAACTATGTTTGCCGGCAGAAAAAGTGCTTTACAGCCTAAACGATTTCGGAAACACTTCTTCTGCGTCAATTCCTTTGACTTTGCTATTCCAAAAACGTGAGGCACTTCAGAATGAACATCTTCGGCACATAGGTTGCGGTTTCGGAGTCGGTCTTTCTTGGGGAGCTGTCTATTTCGAGACGGATAGCATTGTGGCTCCACCATTAATAGAATTATAGTATGATTGATTATAATCCATTTGCCCTTGAGGGTAAAACAATACTCGTCACGGGGTCTTCTTCAGGCATCGGCAGATCTATTGCCGTGGAATGCTCTAAGATGGGGGCTTCATTAGTAATTACAGGCAGGAATACGGAGAGGTTGAATGAAACAATGCAGCTGCTTGAAGGCAAAGGCCATCTAGCTTTGACTGCTGATCTTTCTGACGAGTCTTGCTTAAAAGAGTTCGTGGAGCAGCTGCCACAGTTGAACGGAATAGTACACAACGCCGGCGTAAGTCGAAGGATGCCGGCGAAGTTAATTAAGTCTGACGACATAGAGACGATCTTCAAGACAAATTTCAACGGCGCCGTACTGTTGCAAAAGTATATTCTTAAAGGGAAGAAACTTCTCAATGAGTCTTCAGTGGTTTTCATTGATTCTCTTGCTCCTTTCGCTCCGACTGTAGGAAATGCCCTGTATTCTGCCTCAAAGGCTGCTATTCTTGGCTATGCAAACGTCTTGTCTCTTGAATTGGCCCCACAACTGATCAGGGTCAATTCTATCTGTCCGGCGATGGTTTGGACCGATTTGATTGAGAAAGAAGCAACGATGATGGGAGTAGACTATACGGAGTTGCAAAAGAAGTATCCGTTAAAAAGGTTCGGACGCCCGGAGGACATAGCTTATCTTGCTATCTATTTGTTGTCTGACGCTTCTTCTTGGATGACAGGTAGTGCATTGGAAATAACCGGCGGCTCAAAATCATTCTAATTATGACAGCATTTATTAAAGCGATCGCATATTATTTGCCTCAGCCCTTATTAACTAATGATATGTTGGCTGCCCGTTTTCCCGGTTGGTCGGCTGAAACAGGGGCCGCAAAGTTGGGAATCGTTCAGCGACATATCTCTGAAAAGGGAGAGACTGCGACTGATATGGCGGTTAAGGCCGCTGATTGTCTTTTCAATGAGCATAACATTGCAAGGGAGTCCGTTGATTTTGTTCTGCTTTGTACTCAGAGCCCTGATTACTTTCTTCCGACTTCTGCTTGTCTTGTACAAGACAGATTGGGGTTGTCAAAGTCTTGCGGGGCGCTGGATTTCAATTTGGGTTGCTCCGGGTTTGTCTACGGTCTGTCTTTAGCCAAAGGACTGATAGTCTCCGGGGCAGCGCATAATGTTTTGTTGTTGACCGCTGAGACTTACAGCAAGTACATCAATCCTGAAGATAAAGGTAATAGGTCAATTTTCGGTGATGGGGCCTCTGCTACTCTTGTCTCTACCGAAGGGTTTGCGGAAATTGGGAAATTTACGCTTGGGACAGACGGAAGAGGAGCTAATAATCTGATAGTCAAAACAGGCGGAAGCCGTAATCCTTACAAATCGGGTGGTGGCTCAACTTCTGAGGACAATTTAACTTCACCTGATTGGCTTTATATGAACGGACCGGAGATTTTCAGTTTTACTCTGGAAGTCCTTCCTAAATTAGTTCGAGACAATTTGAGCTCTAACGGTCTGTCTTTAAGTGATATAGATCTATTTGTCTTTCATCAGGCTAACAAGTACATTCTCAATTTTATAAGAAAGAAGTTGAGGATTCCGGAAGACAAATTTTATTACTTTCTTGAAAATGTCGGGAACACGGTTTCTTCCACTATCCCTATTGCTTTGAGTGAGGCTCAGAAGCAGGGGCGGCTTAATGGCAATGTGTTGCTGTCCGGCTTTGGAGTCGGGTATTCATGGGGGAGCGTGTGTCTTAATTGTGAATGAGTATGAAGGTTTGTTTTTTGACGAATGACATTGAGACGACTTCGATTGTCAATGGCGGTCTTCGTGAGGACACCGGGGTCAAGGTGTGGAAGGAGGGCATTCCGGCTCTGCTTGATTTGTATGACAGGTTTGATGTGAAAGCGACGTTTTTCTATATCGCAAATTACGCCAAGCAGCACCCTGAGATTGTCAGGATGGTGCAGGATGCCGGGCACGAGGTCGCACTGCACGGACTGACGCACGATTACAAGGTGTCGTATGACACTATGAGTCTTGATGAACAGATTGCTCAACTTACTGAGGCGAAGATGATTCTTGAGGATATAGCCGGTACTGAGGTGGTGAGTTTCCGTTCTCCGGCTCTCAGGGTGAACGGTTTCACTCCTCTTGCTCTGAAGGAGACAGGGTTTAGATTCGACAGTTCAGTGGCTCCTCAGCGCATTGATATGTTTATGTCCCTGGGCAGCAAGAACAAGTTGCAATGGCTAGGGGCTCCACGTGCTCCGTATGTGGCGGCCATTGACAATCTCGCTCGTAGGGGAGAGTCGGGCATAGTGGAGGTGCCGGTTTCGTCGGAATTGTGCCCGTACATCGGTACGTTTATGCGCATATCCCCGGCTCTGACTTCACTCGTCAGGCGTTTGCTTTACTGGGAGACCGTCGGCTCTCGCAAGGTTGTGAATTTTCTGATTCATCCTCAGGAATTGCTTTCGGAAGACGATTTGCATCTCGCCACCGAGCGCCGTGCCTCCAATTACTTCTCGTATTTGCTTTCTGACGTACTTCGCCGCAGTCTCAAGCAGCGAAACCTCGGCCTGCCCGCCATCCGTCTCTTCGAGAGGGAAATCGCCTTCTGGGCTCGCAAAGGCTACGCCTTCAAGAAAGTCAGAGAAGTGGAGGTGTAATCACGGTAGTGTTAAAAAGCCGATTCTACGCAAGCATAGCTCGGATTGTTAATTACTTGTTAATAAACCTTTCTAATTTACCTTATTTCCCTGTGTTGAAAAGTGTTAACTTCGTCTAAAAGAATATAAATAATTATAATATGGTTATAACATATCTGCTCGGAAACGGCTTTGATCTTAATTTCGGCTTGAAAACTAGCTGTAAGGATTTTTGTAAATACTATTCGAGTTTTCCATCATTCCAATCAGATGACAGAAACATACAGAATCTTCGAAATAATATGCAGAAAGACCCCAAACTATGGAGCGATTTTGAGATGGAACTTGGCAAATATACAAGTAAAGTGGCATCGCCAGAAGAAATGAAATCGGTGTATATAGACATCTCAACAAATTTGAAGCAATATATATCTTCTCAAGATTCCTCGTTTCGCGAGCAAAAAGATAGTGTCAAGTCTCTTCTGTTGGAGGACGTGTGTGCACCTGAAAACTATTTTTTGCAAACGGATAAAGCAAAGTTGAGTACTCATTATTCAGATTATAGGTCACAAGGTGCTGTGGAATTCAATTTTATATCTTTTAATTACACATTATCTTTGGAAAAGATCATTGGCGAATTAAAAGATATTAAATACGATAAAAACGTTTGTGGAAATCTGAAACCTATTTTCGGTAGTATTTTTCATGTTCATCACACAATTAATGAGAATGTTATTCTTGTAGGCGTAAATAGTCCTGAACAAATTGATAATAAGGTCTTTAGAGATAAAAATATTATAGCGAATCTTTTGGTGAAGCCAAATATGAACAAAATGTTGAAATCAGGAGTCGACAATCGTTGTCTTGATCTAATAAAGAGAACAGATATGTTTGTTTTATTTGGCTTATCACTAGGAAAATCGGACAGTATGTGGTGGGAATCGATTGCAAAATTCTTGTTGATAGATGTTAATAAGAGAGTTGCAATTACTATTGATGCGATAATTTAGCATCTTGTTTTTATAAGTTGTTAATATTTAATGATTTATATATAATTTTGCTTGTTCACGATTTGAATCGCTTTCCGATGCGATATTTCGATTCAACGTCG
>Ga0172378_10007200_pt1 | contig 10358 bp, 10 predicted proteins | sample GrowelOW332metaG_FD_119755 | JGI IMG/M metagenome (GOLD analysis project Ga0172378, IMG submission 119755) | Groundwater microbial communities from an aquifer near a municipal landfill in Southern Ontario, Canada - Pumphouse #3_1 metaG | ecosystem: Environmental > Aquatic > Deep subsurface >... | reverse complement strand
GGATACTCATCTACTGCATCAGTAGACTCAAAGCCTGTATCTACGCTTGAAGATGTAAGCTCTTGCCCAGACATCTGCTCGGCTGTATCACGTAAGGGTGCTAAATAGCTCTGTATGGCATTATTAACTTGGGCTGAGGGCTGATACTGACTACGAGTAGAATAGCTCACAGTGCGCCCCACATCAGCGCTGTTAGGTATCACAGGTTCAGCTGTTGCCCTATGCAGTGGCAATTGTTCTTGTTGGGTGGGCATGGGGGCTGTAACAACAGTTGGTGCTTTCATGGCTTGGGCTAAATCAGCACTTGCGGTCTGAAATTGCGCTAAAGTCGATTTGGCATGATGACGTACAAATTCATGCACTTCACGTTGATTTAAAAAACGAATTTCATTTTTGGTTGGATGCACATTGACATCCACCTCTTGTGGATCAATCTCTAAAAATAACAAGTAACCCGCATACTGATGACCATGTAAAATGCCTTCATAGGCCATTTTTAAGGCATGCGCCATGGTTTTATCTTTAACAATGCGCCCATTGACATACACATATTGTAAATCGGCTTGGGCACGAGCATCGGAGGGATGACCCAACCACCCCGATAAACGTAAATGCTGCCCTTGGGCATCTATCCAATAGGCATTTTGACTAAATTGTTTACCTAATAATTGCTGTACACGTTGAGTACGTAACTCTCCACTGTCGGCAATGGCAAGATTTAAACGAATTTGATCGTTGTGTTCTAGCACAAAACGGATATCAAAATGAATTAAAGCAAGGCGACGCACCACCTCTTCAATATGGGAAAATTCGGTGCCGGGCTTTTTTAAAAATTTACGTCGTGCCGGTACATTAAAAAATAAATCTTGTACCCGAATATGCGTGCCTTTTTGTGCAGCCACCGCTTGTACCTGCTGTACATCAAAAGCAGTCCCATTGACCTCTACCCGATAGCCAATGCCGTCATCATCTTGGCTACTGGTGAGGCTTAAACGCGAGATGGCCGCAATAGAGGCTAAAGCTTCACCACGAAAACCTAAACTGGCAATCGCATGTAATTCATCGGCATGATAAATTTTACTGGTGGCGTGGCGCATCACCGCTAAACTTAAATCATCACGATGAATACCACGTCCATTGTCTATGATTTCAATCAGTGTTGTGCCGCCTTGCGCCACCCGAATAGTGATCTCGGTCGCGCCTGCATCTATGGCATTTTCGAGCAACTCTTTGACCACCGAAGCCGGACGTTCAATGACTTCACCTGCCGCAATTTGGTTGGCAAGTGCTGCATCTAGAGTTTGAATACGGCGCACACTGACTGCATTATTCATGACTAAAATGGCTCTTTAACGCATCATCTAACTGAGCATTGTTACTGCTTAAGGTGGCAATACGGCTTAACTCATCTTCAGATTTTTCAATATTGATGATTAATTCAGGTGCAGGAATTTCATCGCCACCTTTAGAGGGCCATTCAAATAAGCATAAGGCATTGGGTGTATCTAAATAGTCACGAATTCCCATCAATTCAAGCTCATAAGGATCATTTAAACGATACAAGTCAAAATGAAAAATATCTTGCCCTTGAATCTGATACGGTTCAACCAGAGTATAAGTGGGGCTTTTGACTGCACCTTGATGCCCTAAGCTTTGTAAAAAATAGCGACTTAATGTGGTTTTACCCGCACCTAAATCGCCAATTAAATATACAATACCCTGCTTGAAATTTGCCGCCAACACTTGGGCTAAGGCTTGGGTATCATTTTCATTCTTCAATTGAACTTGGAAGGAATACTGCATAATACTCACGACAGGATGGCAAAGATCGAATATCATAACATTGCCCTGTTGCAATGCCCATGTTCAGCAGTGGAATTGTCTATTTTTTAGCAAGGCTCGGCATGATTGATTCTGCATTTACCCCACCCATGATCAATGGCGTAAGCGCCAGTAAAGTATTTTTACCGCAGGTTTGCCCCATGCCTTGCAGCATTTATGCCTATTTAACGCAAAATTTTGCACATATTGCAGCAACTGAGTGGCAACAACGTTTTGAAGCAGGGTTGGTGTATAACCATGTGGGACAAAAGCTGACCATGACAAGTGCTTATACGCCCAATCAGCATGTTTTTTATTATCGTTTTTTAGCACATGAAATTGCAGTGCCGTTTGAGCATCGTATTTTGTTTGAAAATGAACACTTATTGGTGGTCGATAAACCACATTTTTTAACCATCAGCCCCACTGGCCAATATGTACAACAAACTTTATTGGTGCGCTTAAAACAACAGACCCAAAATCCTGAGCTTACCCCGATTCATCGACTGGATCGTGAAACCGCAGGTATCGTGTTGTTTTCTAAACAAGTAAAAAGTCGCGCAGCCTATCAGCAAATGTTTGCCGAGCGTTTGGTTCACAAAACTTATCATGCCATTGCGCCTTATGAGCCAAGTTTAAGTTTTCCACGTACAGTTAAACTCCGCATGCAAAAAGGCGAGCCGTTTTATACCATGCAGGTGCTAGATGGCACAGCCAACAGTGAAACCTTAATTGACATTCTCGAGCATAATCAGAATTTTGCCAAGTATGTGCTACAACCGATCACAGGCAAGCAGCATCAATTGCGTGTACATTTAAACTCACTCGGGCTTGCGATTTTAAATGATCCATTTTACCCACAGGTGTGTCATAAAGCCGATAATGACTTTAGTCAACCTTTACAATTACTGGCACAACACATTGCGTTTATTGACCCCATCACGCAACAGGCCATGCAATTTAGCTCGTCTTTTCACTTAAATTTACCTCGTCATCAAAATGACATTTAGCTTTTGCATAATGCACGAAAAAAACGAAATTCATGATGCGTAAAACACAAGTTTATCAATTGAGAATCAGCAGCCAAGACAAACAACAAGCCTTTGCTGTATTTGAAGCATTAGGCATTACACCAGCTCAAGCCATCCGTCTGTTGTTTAAACATGTGATAGCAACGCAATCTTTACCTGTGGAGCTTGCACCTCTTATCACCCAGCAAGATCAAAACCAAATACGTTAAAATCACAAAATATCAACGCTAAAAGGCGCAGCGCTTTTATATGCTAAAGCGCAATCACAATAAGGAGCGATACATGATTGTTCGCCGTGCCACGCAACCAGACTTAGCTGCTTTAGCGGTGTTGTTTGATGAATATCGTCAGTTTTATGGTGCTTCTACAGCGCTTGAGCAATCCCATGCTTTTTTACAGCAGCGTTTTCACAATCAAGAAAGTGTGATCTTTATTCATTTAAAGGACGACACCATCACCGGTTTTGTAGTGCTGTATTTAGGGTTTTCCTCAGTGTCATGTGCCAGTTATTATATTTTAGATGATGTTTATGTCAGCCCAAACTATCGTCGCCAAGGCGCAGCACGACAGCTAATTGATACTGCCATGTTATTTGCCCAACACCAAGGTGCATTACGCTTAAGCCTGCACACCCAAAAAAGCAATCTGCAGTCACAGCGCTTATATGAAAGTATGGGCTTTGTAGCAGATCATGAATTTCAGACCTATCACTGTTTTTTACAGTGATTGATCTCGGGTTTTAGCCTGTGCCAGTTGAGTTTCGCTTAAATATATCCACTCACCTTCAGCTAAATCCTGCGGCAAAGCAAACTGACCAATTTGCTGACGATGCAAACGTTCAACTTTATTGCCCACCGCAGCCAACATACGTTTGACCTGATGATAAACACCTTGATGCACCGTCATTTGTACATGCTGTTGGGCTAAACGTGTGACATCTGTTGCAGCAAAAATACCCTTTTCGTTACGTAATTCAACGCCTCGGGTCAATTGTGCCACCTGTTCATCTGTCACCACATCGGCAGTATGCATTTGATACACTTTCGGCACGTGCTTTTTAGGATGGGTGAGCGCTTGTAAAAATTGACCATCGTCGGTGAGTAACAATAAACCTGTGGTGTCTTGATCTAAACGCCCCACACACTGAATACCACGACTGAGCAACACCGTATCAAATAAATCAAACACACTAAAATGGTGCGTGGCTTGATGTGAGCATTCATAACCTTCGGGTTTATTTAAGGCAATATAGACCTTTTCACGGTATTGATAGGCTTGACCATCCACCTGAAAATCAGGCTGTTTTAAGTCAAATTTATATTTTAAATCGGTGATGATCTCGTCATTGATACGCACTAAGCCATGTTTAATTAACTGCTGACAGGCTTTACGTGAACCAAAGCCTTGCGATTGCAACATTTTTTCTAACAACATGACTCAACTACTTCTAACAACAAAAGGCGTATTTTAGCCTAAAATTGTAGAAAATGTCGGTTGGGCTTACAATGCATAATCTTTGTTTTGGCCTATGTCTATGCTCTCCCATTTAGATGTCAATTTGGCTGTCTTGTTGCTGTTATTGGTGGTGGGCGTTTTGAGCCATAATAATGCAGTCACCATTGCGGCTGCAGTGTTAATTGTGTTTAAAATCACGCCATTGGCTGAGTTTTTCCCTTTATTACAACAACATGGTCTCAATATTGGGGTGATTATTTTAACCATTGGCGTACTCACCCCGATTGCCAGTGGCAAAATTCCCGGCGATGCAATCTTAAAATCTTTTTTACATTGGAAATCATTGCTGGCGATTGCTGTGGGCATGTTTGTGGCTTGGTTAGGTGCGCGTGGGGTCAGTTTAATGAGTCACCAACCCAATATTGTGGCTGGTTTATTAATCGGTACAGTGGCTGGGGTCGCCGTATTGCGCGGCGTCCCTGTGGGTCCACTGATTGCAGCAGGGATTTTATCCTTGCTGATTGGTCAATCTTAAAAACTTGTTAAATAGTAAATGCACCAAGCCTAAGGCCAGCAGCGACATCAGCATCATACTAATCCCCACACCTGACCAGCTATGCGTGGTTGCCACTAACATGGCACAAAATGGTGGAAAGACAAACTGTGAGAAAGCAGAACATTGTAGGGTCAAACCTATGGTGGCCGGAATAGCAGCCGGCTGTGGCGCAACATACATGGCACAAGAAAACACACTGGCAGGAATCAAACCACCGACCAAAGAGAACAGCACCACACACATATATTGCATGGCAAAATTCAGCTCAGCTTGTAAGGTATAGAAACTGACCGCACACAAGGTAATGACCAAAAATCCAACTCGAATCAGTGTCACCGCTGGATAACCACGTTGTAACAAACGTCCACACAAGGCAGTACCTACAGCATTACTAATAGCAACTACAGCCGTTAAACTACCCGCCACAGTCAAAGAAATCTGATTTTCAGAATAGATCGTGGGTAAAAATCCGACCAAACACAACCATTGACCCGCGTATAAGGCAAAAACCAATGCCAATAGCCAAGCAGGACGATGCATCAAGGTGAGCTTTAAAATTTGCCCCACTTGCTGTTTGGTATTTGAGGTGGTCTGTGGCACATAGAGATAAATAATTGCTGCCAAGACAAAACTTGCCATGCCATAACCTACCCAAATGCCTTGCCAAGTGGTGTAGTGCAATAACCACGGCGTAAGGAGTAAAGCAATCCCCATACCGCCGCCCATATAAGCACTCCATACACCTAAAGCCTTTTGCAATTGATCACTGTGTACCAACTCACGTAAATAGGCAGCACCAGTTAAGGTCACCAATAAAAAGCCCAAGCCTTCACCAGCACGTAACAGCAATAACATATTTAAGCTGCTAAACATTGCACCACAGCTACTGGCTACTCCTAAAATCACTAAACCCAAGAGCATACAACGTTTAAGACCAATACGTTGGCTATAACTGCCCAACAGCAAAGCCGATAACATGCCTGCCCCTTGCACCAAGGACAATAAAATACCGGCCTGTACCAAGCTTAAACCTAAGCTTTGTGTCAGTACTGGCACACTGGCTGGCAATTTCCCCACATGTACTGCCGCCATAAATCCGGCAACAATAATCCATAGCTCACGGCGCATGATGCTTCCTTATCTTTTGCACACTCACATATTGCAATGCTTAGGTTAAAAAAATAGCTGTTGTAGCGCGCTGCCTTACACACCACAATGCGGCTTAGGTCGTAGTTTTAATGATAATAAGACTGTCGCTTTTGTGAAAATTTGGCCAATTGTTTTAAAAACCCATCAAAATAGCCTTTGTCTTTATCTTCAGTCCGAAAACCTGCATATAAAGTACGTCGTAAGCCTTCTTGCGCCACACAATCTAAACGCCGTGAGGTTACCCAACCTTTTTGCTCATATTCATTGACCACCCAATCTGGCAGGGCTGCTACACCACGACCACTGGCCACCAACTGGATTAACATTTGGGTTAAATCAGTGGTGCGGATACTTTTAGGTTGAATATTGGCAGGAATAAACAGCTTGGCCATAATATCAAGGCGATGTTTATCCACAGGATAGGTAATTAAAGTTTCTTCAGCCAAAGCCTGTACGTTAATGGATTCAGCGCGGACTAACGGATGCGTTTGCGACAGAACCAGACGTGATTCATATTCAAAAATGGCAAAATACTCAATGCCTTTTAACGCAATTGGGTCGGCTGTAATAAGTAAGTCAAATTCAGCATTTTGCAGCAGCTCATGCGGATTGGCTTCAAAGCCTGAAGCAAAATCTAAATCAACATCAGGATATTGCTGACGATACTGATTTAACAGTGGCATCAACCAATCAAAACAGCTATGACACTCTGAGGAAAAAATAATGCGTCCGGTTTGCCCATGCACAATACGGGTAATGTCGGTATGCGCGATTTGTAATTGCGGGATAATATCATCGGCCAATTTAAGCAGTCGTTGCCCGACATGCGAAAAACTCACCGGACGGCTACGACGATTGACCACTTCAACCCCATACCAATGATCAAGCTCTTTGAGTTGATGCGAAATTGCCGATGGGGTCAAACACAGATCACTTGCTGCTGCCACCAAGGAACCATGTTCACGCAGTGCAAGTAAGGTTTTTAAATGCCGAATTTCTAACATAAAGCCTAGGCGTTAAAGATGAATAGCTTTCAATTTAGCATAAAAATTATGATTGCCATTCATCCAAGGCTTTAAAACCAACTCAAAATGGTTTGAATCACCACCGCATTCATAATATCGACAAAAAATGCTCCCGACAGCGGAATAATTAAAAAGGCTTTATGTGAAGGACCATAGGTATTGGTCACAGCTTGAATATTGGCAATCGCTGTTGGAGTGGCGCCTAAACCCACACCACATTGACCTGCACACAGCACTGCCGCATCATAATTTTTACCCATCACTTTAAATGTCACAAAGTATAAATAAAATGCCAATACCAAAGCTTGTGTGGCTAAAATCAATACTAAAGGACCTGCTAAATCCGCAAGCATCCACAATTGCAAACCCATCAGTGCCATAGCTAAAAACATAGACAATGAAGCGTTACCAAAAACATCAATACAACGATCAAACAGTTCGATTTTAAAAATATGTTCAAGACTATTACGCAGCACCACACCTGTGGCTAAAGCCCAAACAAAGGTCGGGAGTTCAAACCATTGTCCACTGGCAACGGTGGCCATCCAATTGGCAAAATAAATACATGCAGCAAACATACCTAAGGTCAACACAGCATCTTCGGCAGTAATGAGACGGGTTTTTTCAGGATATTCAAACGGGGCGACTTCTGCAGCAGGTGGTGCAGGCTCTAGGCTTTTTTCAAGCGGTTGCTCAGGTGCCAGTTGATAACGCTGAATTAAAAATTTTGCCACAGGGCCGCCCATGACTCCACCAATAATCAAGCCAAAGGTGGCACTGGCCATGCCTAAAACAATCGCACCTTGTAAACCGTATTGCTGTTCAAACACCCCACCCCAAGCGCCTGCCGTACCATGCCCACCAATCAGGGTAATGGAACCTGTCATTAAGCCAATCAATGGCTCTAACCCCAGTAGCGTGGCTAACCCCATGCCCACTGCATTTTGCAATAGTAGGTACATAAAAATACACACTAAAAACAGCAATAAGGTTTTTCCACCTTCTTTGAGTTTGGCAACACTGGCACTTAAACCCACCGAGGTAAAAAACATCAGCATAAAAGCGCTTTGAATATCGGCATTAAAACTTAAACGCACATCAAAAAATTGAAACAATAACAATGTCACACAGGCTGCAACTAGACCACCTGCCACAGGTTCAGGTAAGTTGTAACGCTTTAAAAAAGCAATGCGGTTCACCAAGCGCTGTCCCACAAACAGTACAATCACCGCAATGAAAATCGTTCCAAAAGCATTTATTTCGAGATCCATTTTATATCCAAGTTCTTATTTTGTATTGCTATAGTAAAGCGCAATCCAATCAAGACCCGTTTTAAAATGTAAATCTTGGCGTATAGCCTATTTCGGTCACTGCTTATTCGATTTAAAGCACTGTGCTACTTAATAAATAAAAGTGCCAAACGCACTTGGTCATAGCCCATACGTGGCGTAGTGGCCTCAACAATTGGGCGCAATTTAATTTGACCGTCTTCATTAAAATGTTCAGGGTTTTGGCGCTTAACTAAACGCTTATAAATTTTACGCACATGCTCCACTACATCTTCACCGGGATGCGCTTCTGAAATATCTAAGCCATCTTTTTGTAACTTGGCCAAATGGTTAATAATGGTGGCAGGCGTTAAACCTCGCTCGGTGGCAATATCTTGCACATGATAGCCTTCTTCAAACAGCACACGGGTTTCTTCGACCGTTTGCACACCAATATTGGCTTTGCTTATGGTTTTAGCAATTTTCTTTTGATTACGCTGAATTTCTGCTTCATTTAAAGTGCCACCGCAGTGACGAATAAAAGCTTTATGTTGCAAGCTTAAATCTACATCTAAGAATTTATCTTCTGCTTCATTAGAGAGTTCTTGAAAACGACGATCAGCTTTGAGTGCCAAGGAGTCTAATTCTAAAGCTTGTAAATTAAAGCCGAGTAAACGTAAACCACTTAAACTTTTTAAACGTGACAATGCCACATAGCCTTGCCCTTTTTCAAAGGTATGGCTTAAGTTAATTTCTGCTGCGGCCAAGGTCATACCTTGGGATTTATGAATGGTGATGGCCCATGCCAAGCGCAACGGAATTTGCTGAAAACTGGCAATGGTTTTACCTGCATCATTATCCACCGACCATGCTTCTGGCTCGACCAATAAAGTCGTGCCATCAGTGAGTTGTACTTTAGGTAATACTCCATATTCATCATCTTCTTCAAAACCCACCACTTCGCCTAAGCTGCCGTTGATATAGCCCACATCAAAGTTATTTTTAACAAACATGACTTTGGCATGTTTTTTTAACACTAAACTTTCCGGTGCACGCACCGACGATTTTAAAGTTTCCACCAACTTAGCATTACCATCACATTTGGCATCAAACTGTTTACCATCGGTGGCAATGGCATGTAAGTGTTGGTAGTTAATTTGATCGACATCGGCATTATGGGTATAAAGTCGAGTAAATGTGTCACCAATGTCTTGTTCACGGGTGTGTTCGAGCGCTTGAATATGTTGCTGGCTAATACTTTGGCTACGAATGGCATTTAAGATATCATTTAAAATGTCGTTGCCTTGGCGGTGTTGCTCGGTTAAATAACAGACCCGAAATTTTGCTTCCACCCAAGCCTCTGACATAAAACAAAATTTATCACGATTACGCTCTTCAGGTTTGCCCACAGGTGGCAACTGAAAAAAGTCACCTGCAACAATCACTTGAATGCCGCCAAATGCCTCATCACTTTCTTTAAAATATTTGAGGACTTGATTGACTAAATTCAGCTGCTTGGCATGCAGCATTGAAATTTCATCAATAATCAAGACTTGGGCATTTTCTAAATGCTCTTTTAAGTACTTACGCTCTTTCATGTTTTTTAAATCATGATCACTTAAGACATCTTTAATGCCAATACCAGCCCAGGTATGAATGGTCATACCGTTCATGTGTGTAGCTGCAATGCCTGTAGAAGCAGTAATCGCCACCGGCACTTTGCGGGCTTTTAAATATTGAATGTACTGATTTAAGGTATAGGTTTTGCCAGCGCCTGCCGAACCGGTTAAAAAGACGTTTTCACCTGCTTTTAAAAGCTTGAGCGCAGTTTCTTGTTTCATAAGCCTATACCATCAAAGAACGCCTGTAGCCTAGCATTTTTTGATGCAGATTTCAGCTTTCATGGTCAAAAGCTGTCGTGGTTACATATTAGACCTCTTGCGAAAGTGGTTATTGCAAGTTTATTCGGTTTACCAGTGCAGCAATTAAGTTAATGCGTAAACCGAATCTTTTCCGTCTATTTCGATAGCGTTCACTTAATATTCTAAATGTT
>Ga0172378_10007199_pt1 | contig 10360 bp, 8 predicted proteins | sample GrowelOW332metaG_FD_119755 | JGI IMG/M metagenome (GOLD analysis project Ga0172378, IMG submission 119755) | Groundwater microbial communities from an aquifer near a municipal landfill in Southern Ontario, Canada - Pumphouse #3_1 metaG | ecosystem: Environmental > Aquatic > Deep subsurface >... | reverse complement strand
CTTCATGGCAGGCTCGGTGAGCTGCCAGACGTTGGTGATGTTCAAGGCAGCATCCTTGTTGTTCCAGATGAAAAGCTTGTTGATGTACTGCTGAACCAGTGGGTTCTGGTCATTCTCGTCAATGTAGGGCTTCACAGATGCAGGAACGAAGTTGATGAGGTTGCCGGTGGAGAGCATCTGGCTCTTAAGGCTGGCTCCATCCTGGATCATGACCATGTCAGCGCCCTTGGCCTTTCCATTGATCTCGATGTCCAGCTTCTCATAGATCTCTGCATCCTTGAGGTTGGAAGAGGCGATCTCGATGCCATAGAGCTTTCCGAAAGCCTCGACTGCGGTGGTGATGCGGCTTGTGTTGCCATAGACGGTGAAGACCCCAGCTTCAGCGCTTGCCTTCTGTACAAGCTCGTCGTGGGTCATGGCTTCAGCGGCCTTGGCAAGAGCTGCGACTCCTGTCAGTTCGGGTTCAGCTGGCTTCTCGGCCTGCGGGGTTGAAAAGACCATCATTGCGCAAAGCAGCATGATGGATATAGAAAGCAGTTTCTTCATGATATTGATTCCTCCTTAAGGGAATTTCCTTTTCTATAATTATAAGGGGATGCCAAAAGATCTGGCAAGCCAACGTTCTTGTCAAATCAATAACATTCTTGCTTTATGGGACTTCCAGCCTGCTGGCATGCTATAGCTATAAAAGCTGTTCTATTCGATGCTTGAGCCCGTCATGAATGAAAATCTTTTCATTTGCCCTTTCTCGAAATCTGAAAACAGTAGTATAATCAAGAAGGGTATGTCTACAGTTCATCCTGTTGCTCAAGGGCTGAAAGCTGACTCGATATTCATGGCCTGGCCCTCAGGCTGGCCTTGCTATGCTGGCATTCCCATTATGGAGGCAGCATGTTAGAGGGCAAGGTTGAAAGAAGCACTCAGCACATAATAGGTGTTGCCTTTGCACTGATCATCCTGGCAGCCGGCGCAAAGGACTTTGCTGACGCAGTTCAAAGGTTTGGAGGCTTCTCCTGGATGCACAAGCCAGAGGCGTGGATGGATACATGCTTGCCCATTCAGCTTGCCCTGATGATCTTCTACCTGTATTCAGCCTTCTCAAGGCATGCGGTCATGCGCTATGCACAGGCCTTTGTCTTCATGTGCATTGGCTACCTGGCAATCATTGAGGCATACGGGTCCTTCTGGGGATGGGGCTTTCTGCTTGTTTCAGTTCAGCTTCTCAGCCATTATGGGTTTTGGCGCAAACGGCCTTTGCCCAAGATAGCAGCCTGCATCGCCTTGACCGTTGCAGTCGCCATCTTTGCAATCAGGAACCAGCATGCTGGCCTGTCCGATATAGTTGCCTGCATCAGCAGCTTCATCTTTCTTTTCGGTTCCTTCTTCTTCATCAATCGTAGTGAGATGAGCCGAATCTTCAGCACCAAGAAGGATCTGCAGGAGCTGTCTGAATCGCTGCTCAGAAGAGAGGCGGAGCTTCATGAGCTTGAGGCGGAGCTCAAGAGCCATGAGGATCCCACTGACAGCACCAGGATGAACCTTGACCTTGAGAATGCCATCCTTCTTGATGATCTGGAAGTGATAAGAGCTTTCATCGAAAGCCTTGAGAGCCTGGAGGAGCTTACTGAGCGCGAGCAGGATCTTCTTGTGGACTTCTTCATCCATCGTGGAAGCCTGACCAACCAGGAGCTGGCTTTTGACCTGAATGTCTCAACAGACTCCATCAAGCAGAGATTCAAGACAATTTATCGCAAGCTCAATGTCTGTTCCAGAACAGAGCTCTATGCCTTCCTTTCCGAGAAGGCACGCTGATTCTGTGAAGTTTCCTGTTCTTTGATTATAGGCCTTCTGCAGCTCTAGCCTTTTTCCAGCATTTGATTATTCTTGTATCAAGGAGGCTTTGATGCAGAGCAGCTATGATATTCTAGGAGTATCCCCATCTGCAAGCGACGAGGAGATCAAGACGGCTTATCGCAAGATGGCCAAGAAGTATCATCCAGACCTTCATCCCTCTGATGCACAGGCAAGTGCAAGGATGAACCAGATCAACGCCGCTTATCAGGATATTCTTAACCAGAGATCCGGTTCGGCTTCATACACTCAGCAGCAGTGGAGAGACCAGGCGCAGAAGGACCAGGCCTATTACCATGACTGGCAGGACGCTTATGGCTCAGGCCAGCAGAATAGCGCTCCAAGGTCTAGAAGAGGCGGTTTTTGGGGTGTGCTTGTAGCAATTGCAGCTGTCAACATCCTTCTTTCGCTGTTTGGAAGAAGCCTGCCCTTCTTTTTCTTCTTCATCTGATAGCTTCTTCCAATTCGCTCTTCGAGGCTGGAAAGGCCTTTGCTTCAGCTCTGCGCCTGACAATTGAAAGCAGGATGAAGGATGCGCTGAGAGCCAGCGCGAAGATGGCAAACCAGTCTCCAAGCATAGTGTAGATAGTATGCCCGAACTCCTCCTGGCTGTAGATAGGCACATCATAAACATGATAGCTGGCTGTGAAAGGCTCTATTGGATCGATTATCTGTCCCCAGGGACTTATCTGGGTTGTGATGCCGCTGTTTGTGCTTCGGACCGTCGATCTCTTGTTCTCAACAGACCTGAATACGCCAAGGGCCATGTGCTGGGTCTCAGCAGGTATGGCCTTGGACCAGCTGTCATTTGACAGGTTGAGCAGAAGGTCGCTGCCTTGCTTCACAAAGGCCTGGCTGATGTTGCCGAAGGTATCCTCAAAGCAGATTGAGGTTGAGAAGCGGTAGCCATCATATTCGAAGACCTTCGACTGGGTGCCCTCCAGCCACCAGTTGTAGTCATGGCTTAACAGGAACTGGGTGAAATCGGGGAAAAGGTCCTGGTAGGGGAAGTATTCTGTGAAGGGGACCAGATGCTGCTTGCGGTAGGTGCCAAGAATCTGCCCATCGGCAAATAGGATGACGCTGTTGTAGTCGATCCTGTTCCAGCTGCCGTCCTCAAGGAAGGCAGGCTGGGCTGGATCCTTGATGGTGCCTTCAGGGTTCCCTGTCACAAGGGGCACATCCAGCTCCAGGCCGAACTGGACGAAGTCGTCAACCATCTTGGCTGTCGCCTGGTGGCTGGGGTATTTGGTATGCCAGGATACTGATGGCACGAAGGCAGTCTCGCTCCATATGACCAGGTCCGGATTCTCGTTCATTGCCTGAAGCGTAAGGCTCTTTAGAAGCTCAAAGTTATGAAGGTACTGGGTATAGCCTCCCTTCCAGGTGTCGCTGTCGTGCTGGATCGCCGCTATGCGGACTGTCTTCTCGGGCTGAGCGTCCTTGTAGAAGCTTATGGTTGCCATTCCATAGGCGAGATTGAGGATCCAGGCGATGACGATGGCGCTTGCGCATCGGACGATGAACCTGGTCTCTCTTCGCTCCAGCAGCATGTAGGCGATGAAGCACTGGGGAAGGATTGCCAGAAAGCTTACGCCCCAGATGCCGGTTATATCGGCAATCTGTATCGCAGCTGGCCACAGATAGAGAGCTGAGCCAAGCTGCCCATAGGCATAGCCGAAGAAGCCTTGCTGGAAGACAAAGGTGTAGGCTGCATAGGCAAGAGCCTGGATGACAAAGCCATAGCGCTTATGGGACTTGAAGGCGGCCTTGAGAAAGGGGAAGACTATTGCAAGCTCAAGGCCCTTGGCTATGCCGCATAGGTATATGGCAAGCTGATGGAAAGTTGACAGCCAGTAGTTGAAAAGGGAGAAGAAGCCGCTTCCGAAAAGAAGCCCATAAAGCCAGACAAGGGACCAAGGGCTTCTGTCTATGACATAAAGCAGCGGCACCAGGGAAAAAAGGGCGAAGATCGGCCAGCCTGCATCAGACCAAAGGCTTGGAAAGCTCAGTGCATAAAGGAAAGCCGAAACTGCTATAAGAAGGATCTCAAAAAGGAAATCCAGAATGGTTCTCTTCTTCATAAGCAACACTGTGAAGCAAAACCGCGCGCTTGGCAAGTGCAAAAGGCAGCATCAGGAAAAAGCCAGGATTCTAGATTGCCTTTTGCAGTTTTTATCCTAGAATAGGCTAGGAGAATCTTGATGAACACATACAATCCCTTTGACGGTTCCGATCTATGGCTGCCAGATTCGGCTTCAATTGCACATATGAGCGCAGAATCTGCCTTGGAGGACCCAAAGGCTGCCATAGAGCGAGCGCTGGCGTGTCCAATAGGCACAGAGAGCCTGGAAGCCTTGGCCCGATCCAAGGCAGGCAAGCTTGCAAGGGCGGTGATCGTTGCAAGCGACAATACCAGGCCTGTGCCTTACAAGGGGCCAGGCAACATACTCAGCCCTATAATCCGAATCCTTCTTGCCTCAGGCTTTGAGGCTTCCCAGATAACCATCCTTATCGCTACTGGCATGCACAAGCCAATGACAGCCCAGCAGATCAGGCAGATGATAGACCCAGGCATCCTGGAGCTCGGGGTGCAGGTCATCAACCACGACCCTTCCAGCAGGCTTGATGATCTTGGCCGTACTCGAAGAGGGACCGAGGTGATGATAGACAGCATCTACACAAGAGCTGACCTGAAGATTGTCACAGGCCTGATAGAGAGCCATTTCATGGCAGGGGCCTCTGGAGGAAGGAAGGCTATCTGCCCAGGCCTCATAGGGGAGAGAAGCACAGCCATCTTCCACGGACCTGAGCTGATGGCAGACCCAAGATCCACGAACCTTGTGCTGAAGGACAATCCTGTGAGCGAGGAGAGCCTGGAGATTGCAAGCCTGGCTGGCATAGATTTCCTGGTCAATGTGACCCTGGATCACAGCTTTTGCATCACTGGTGTATTTGCAGGGCACTACATCAAGGCCCATGAGGCCGGAGTCGCCTTCATTGCAAGAAGCGTATCGGTGAAGGCTCAATTGTCAGATGTGGTCATAACCCACGGCGGCTTTGTTGGAATCAACCACTACCAGTGTGCAAAGGCGGCTGTGGCAAGCATTCCGATTCTTAGGAAGGATGGATATCTGATCATCATAGCAGACCTGAAGGACCCCAATGACAAGCTTGGGTCCGCCAACTACCGCAAGTGCCTGTCTGTCTTGATGGAAAAGGGTCCAGAAGGCTTCTACAAGGCCATCACTGACCCCTCCTGGACCTTCCTGGTAGACCAATGGCAGGTCCAGCAGTGGGCAAAGGTGCTTGAGCGAATACCTATGGATCATCTCTATTTCTACAGCCCCAGCCTTGACAGCCCCGGCGCCATTCCAGGCCACCTTCTTGAAAGCGGGCTTGGGTTCAGCGAGGCTGTGAGAAAGGCAATGGATCTAATATGCCTTGCCAATGGCAAGAGAGAGGATGAGCTGGTCATCACCTACATTGCTGATGGGCCTTACTGCGTGCCTCAGACCTGAACGTGCCTGCCTGTCCTTGAGGACTCGTAGATGCCAAGTATGACAGAGAGAGGGACACGACCCTCCTCTGCATCGATGAGAAGCTTATCCTTGCCAAGAAGGTGGGCAATGATGTTCTCATACTCACGCTGATGGTAGATGATTGCAATGGCCTTGGGGTCAGAGGCTGATCCGCCATGCTCCAGGCTGACGCTTGTCAGCGGGCAAGGCGTTGGGAGGCTCCAGAGCGTTATGGCATCATCCTCAAGTATGATGGTGCCTTTCTCGCCGCCTATTATGAAGCGCTTTGCAAAGGGGGGAGTTGAGCAGGCCGTTGCATCGATTGTGGCGATGGCACCGCTTCTGAACTCCACTGCAGCACAGGCGGTGTCTTCGACCTCGATGTTTCTCAGCTGTGTCCTGGCATAGCCGGTGACCGACGCGGGACGGCCCAGGAAGTGGCAGAGAAGGTCTATGCCATGTATGCCCTGGTTCATCAGTATTCCGCCTCCGTCAAGATCCCTTGTTCCTCGCCAGGAGGCTGAGTCATAGTAGGCCTGGGTTCGGCTGTAGCGCATCATCAGCGAGGCGCTGACAATCTTGCCAAGCTGATTGGAGTCTATTGCATTCTTGATTGCCTGGGCTGCATCGGTGAAGCGGCTCTGGCTTATGACGGCGATGCTAAGGCCTTTCTCCCTAGCCAGCTTGATCAGGGTGTCGGCGTCCTTGAGGCTCAGGCATATGGGCTTCTCTATGATGACTGACTTGCCTGCCTCAAGGGCCATGATGGCTTGCTGGCAATGATCGCCTGACGGGGTGCATATGGATACAACGTCAATCTCAGGGTCGCTGAGCAGCTTCTCATAGCTGTCATAGCCCCTGGCTTCCTTGAACTCCTCGCAGAACTCCTGGACCGAGGCTTGCGACCTGCTGGCGGCGCCTATAAGGCGGGCTCCCTTGATCTGCCTGATTGCCTTTGCATGGAAGCGAGATACGGTTCCGCACCCTAGTATTGCTATGTTAATTGTGGTCTTCATCCAGCCCTCCAGGTACAATATCACCTGTATTCTCATTATGGTCAATCCAATTTCGGCTTTCCCTGAAGCAAGAGATTTTATATGGACACTCGGTCTCTAATTCATATAATGTTAGTCTGATAAGGAGCTTTCATGAATATTCTTGTTTGCGTAAAGCAGGTCCCGGGCTCGAGCGCCGTCAAGGTGGATGATAAGACGGGCCTTCTGATTCGTCCTAAGAAGGGCAATAAGCTGAACCCCTACGACCTCTTCGCCTTGCAGGCAGCCTTGGACATCAAGGACTGCGATGGCAGCCCAGTCAGCGTCCTGACAATGGGGCCTCCCCAGGCCATGGAGGCCATAAACGAGTGCCTTTGGATGGGTTGCGATGAAGGCTTTTTGATAACTGACCGTGTGTTTGGAGGAGCCGACGTGCTGGCCACCAGCTACACCATCAGCCAGGGCATAAGGAAGGCAGGAGCCCAGGATCTCATCCTCTGCGGCAAGCAGACTACCGATGGAGATACAGCCCAGGTTGGAGCCGAGGTCGCTGAGCACCTTGGCATTCCTCATCTTTCCAATGTCATATCAATTGTCAGAAGGGATGAATCCAGCGTCACTGTCAAGGCCTTGCAGGAAAACCTGATAGTCACCGAGACACTGGAGCTCCCATGCCTTCTCTGCCTGGATGCAGACATCAACACTCCACGCCTTCCTTCCTACAAGAGGATGAAGGAGATGGGAGAAGCCAAGGTGAAGGTTCTCACCTTCGCAGACTTCGAGGACCAGGACAAGTCGCATTATGGGCTCAAGGGCTCTCCGACACAGGTGCAGAAGGTGTTCCCGCCTGAGAAGAACGACAATCGCGTTTTGTACAAGGGCGCTGATGACAAGCTGGCAGCCAAGCTGTCCAGCATTCTCAAAGAGCGAAAGTTCATCTAGGAGAGCATATGGGACTGATAATACACAACAACCTTATAAACGAGGAAAAGGCCCGCGCCTTGATGGGCTCCTGCCCCTTTGGAGCTATGGAATACAAGGATGGCAAGCTGTCCATAGGCATGCAGTGCAAGATGTGCAAGGCGTGCGTGAGAAAGAGCGATGGAGCCATCACCTTCGAGGAGGAGCAGGCGAGCCTCATCGACAAGTCTCTGTGGAATGGTGTGCTTGTATTCTGCGAGCACTATGGAGGCCATATACACAACGTCACCTTCGAGCTTCTTGGCAAGGCCAAGGAGCTGGCCAAGGTCAATGACGAGCCGGTTCTTGCCCTGATGATTGGGCATAACATCACCTCAAAGGCCCAGGAGCTCTACAATTATGGCGCCGACTCGGTGTATGTCTACGACGACCCGGGACTCAAGGACTTCCTAATTGAGCCCTATGCCAATGTATTCGAGGACTTCATCAAGGCCGTCAAGCCTTCCGCCATACTGGTTGGAGCCACCAATGTAGGCCGTTCCCTGGCCCCAAGAGTGGCTGCTCGCCTTCATACAGGCCTCACAGCTGACTGCACAAGCCTGGAAATGACCGAGAGCAAGGACCTGGTTCAGATAAGGCCGGCTTTTGGCGGCAACATCATGGCCAGGATCATGACGCCTAATCACAGGCCGCAGTTCTGCACAGTGCGCTATAAGATATTCAGCAAGCCACCTAGAATTGAATCTGACAAGAAGCCTATTGCCATGACTGTCACGCCTCAGATGCTGGCCTCTCATGCAAGAATCGAAGAGATCGAGGTCAAGAGCCCTGATGTGGATATCTCAGAGGCTGATGTTATCGTCCAGGCAGGACGCGGCGTCAAGACCCAGAAGGATCTGGAGCTGGTGGAGGCCCTTGCTGCAAGGCTTGGAGCGCGCATGGCATGCACCAGGCCCTTGGTGGAGAATGGCTGGTTCTCAGCCAAGCAGCAGATAGGCCTTTCCGGAAGGACAGTCAAGCCCAAGCTCCTCATATGCGTGGGTGTCAGCGGAGCGGTCCAGACCGTTGCAGGCATGAAGGGCAGCGATTGCATAATCGCCATCAACAGCGATCCTGAGGCCCCGATATTCGATGTTGCCCACTATGGGCTGGTTGGGGATCTCTATAAGATCATCCCTAGCTTCCTGAAGGAGTTAGACAATGTTCAATAAGCTAAAGCTAGATGATATAAGAGCGCTGGAGAGAATCGCTCCGACAAGGGTGCTCACCCAGGCGCAGATCAACGAGGATTACTTTCATGATGAGCTTGGCACAGCCTTCGGCGTTCCAGAGGCTCTGGTCAAGGTCCTCACCACAGCCGAGGTCTCGCAGGTTCTCAAGTATGCCTATGAGCATGACCTGCCGGTAGTGACCAGGGGAAGCGGCACAGGCCTTGTTGGCGGAGCCGTGGCAACCTCTGGAGGCATCATGATAGACACCTCGTTGATGAAGAAGGTCCTGGACTTCGACCAGAGCAACCTCACTGTCACAGTGGAAGCCGGGATGCTTCTGATGGAGCTTGCAGCCTACTGCGACCAGAGAGGCTATCAGTATTGTCCTGACCCAGGCGAGAAGAGCGCCACCATCGGCGGCAACATCTCCACCAACGCAGGGGGCATGAGAGCAGTGAAGTACGGCGTCACAAGGGATGCTGTCAGAGCTCTCACAGCGGTTCTTCCCAACGGAGAGATAATCAAGGTTGGAAGCAAGGTTGTAAAGAACTCCAGCGGCTATGACCTTAAGGACCTGATCATCGGAAGCGAGGGGACCCTTGCCATAGTCACCCAGGCCACCTTGAAGATCATCCCAAAGCCAGAGTATGCCATAAGCATACTGGTGCCCTTTGCCACAATGAGCCAGGCCATCTCCACAGTGCCTAAGATCATTGGAGCCAAGGTGACGCCGGTTGCCATTGAGTACATGTCCTGCGATACCATCCTCTTTGCAGAGGAGTACCTAGGAAAGAAGTTCCCGACTCACGCCTCGGATGCCTATCTTCTCATGACCTTCGACTCAAACACCCAGGAAGCAGCCATATCGGATATGCATACCATAGCCGACCTGTGCCTGGAGGAAGGTGCCCTGGACGTGCTTCTCATCGACACCGAGGAGAGAAGCGCCAGCGTATGGTCAGCTCGCGGCGCCTTCCTGGAAGCCATCAAGAGCTCGACTGACCAGATGGACGAGTGCGACGTGGTCGTTCCACGCTCTGCAGTCGCAGACTTCATACTCTACACCCATGAGGTTGCACGCACAGTGTCGATGAGAATTCCATCCTTTGGCCATGCCGGCGATGGAAACCTCCACGTCTACATTTGCCGAGACAAGGCTGATGATGAGACCTGGCAGGACAAGAAGTCCAAGGCCTTCTCCATGATGTATGCCAAGGCCCGTGAGCTTGGCGGACTGGTGAGCGGCGAGCATGGAATCGGGCTTGCCAAGAAGGAATATCTGGCTTCCACCTTGGGCGATACCCAGATCCAGCTAATGAAAGCCATCAAGCGCGCCTTCGATCCAAAGGGAATCCTCAACCCGGGCAAGGTGATCTAGGATTTCATTGAAAAGAATCTAATAGGAAAGGGGACGTCGAATCGGCGTCCCCTTTCTATGTCTTCTGGGATGATCTATAAGGTCCAGCCAGACCAGGATAGGGCCTGGGCATCCTCGCCAGGCCGCCAGGTGGCTGTGCGTGTGCGGTAGGTGATGCCGTCTGCATTCTTCTCGAAGAACTCTCCTGATGAGATTGAGCCGTCGGCGTTGATTCTCTTGCGCTGCTCTAGATCATAGCTGCCATCAGGCTTTCTTGCCGACATGGCCATCTCAACATGGGTGTAGTATGCCGCTGAAGCAAGCCCGCTGAAGGTGTTCTTGGTGATCAGAGGGACAATTCCGCTTTCTGCCTGGTATGTCGAGGATTGCCAACCCACATAATCTACGTCGAAGAGGTACTCAAAGAGCTCTGCGGAAACGCCCGCGTCCAGAATCTCTACGCCTGGAATGGAAGCCAGGGCCTGGGCCTTGGTTCCATCATAG
>Ga0172378_10007198_pt1 | contig 10361 bp, 10 predicted proteins | sample GrowelOW332metaG_FD_119755 | JGI IMG/M metagenome (GOLD analysis project Ga0172378, IMG submission 119755) | Groundwater microbial communities from an aquifer near a municipal landfill in Southern Ontario, Canada - Pumphouse #3_1 metaG | ecosystem: Environmental > Aquatic > Deep subsurface >... | reverse complement strand
CTGCATGCCCGATATTTCAAGCATTTTGGCGGCAAGGACTACATGCAGCCTGAATGCCAGAACACCTGTATAATCACCGGTCAGTCCAAGAAGTCCGGAAATCTCCCAATGACGGGTTGCCAGCACATCAAGAAGATATGGCAATTTATGCTCCGGAGTAAGATTGAACATGTTTTTGAATGCATTTTCACACGCGGTTAAAAACGGGTTTATGACGGTAACATCCATATAAAGTATCTCTGTGCTATATAGTATAACCGGGAACATCTGATAATGCAAATTCCCGTAGTATACTGTTGTTCTGATCCGGTCCGGTATGTGTACACTGTGCGGTCCGGTATGTGTACACTGTGCAGGCCGGCATGCGGCACAGTGCGGACACGATTACGTACACTGTGCAGACCGCACTGCGGCGCCATACCGTGCTGCATCAGGCGTTAAATGCAGTACGGATCAGCGGTTAAATCGTGTCCGGATCAGAAATCAGTCTTCCCGTCAGGGCACGCCGCCGGCTGCCTCCCAGAACTGGTCGAGCGGCCCTCTTCCGTGTCCGACTGAAAGCCCTGCAGCAATTGCACCCGTTACATACTGTTTTGCAAGCAGAACACTTTTTTTAAGCGTATGTCCCTGTGCAAGGCGGCATGCTGCGGCACTCGAAAGCGTACATCCGGTACCGTGTGTATTCGGATTTGCAATGCGTACGCCGGGATACGTGTGTATGCCGGAACTACTTGCAGAGCAATCCGCCATAAGACGGCCCGATTCGTAAAGTACATCGTTGGCAGAATCAGGATCGTGTCCTCCCTTCACAAGTACTGCGCATTCTGCGCGGACAAGAGCATCGCGCAGCACGGCAGCTTCGTCAAGGTTCGGTGTTATCAGTTCGGCAAGGGGAAAAAGTCTGTCTGTCAGGATACGTACTGCATCTTTATCAAGCAGCAGCCGGCCGCTTGTCGAAACAAGTACGGGGTCGAGTACGACATGCCGCACATTGTACTGTTCAAGTTTCCGTGCAACAGTTTCTGCAATTTGCGCCGTCGCAAGCATCCCGATTTTTACTGCATCCGGGTGAATATCGGAACAGACGCTGTCGAACTGAGCTGCTACAACCTCCGGTGGCAGCGGATATACAGATTGAACGCCGAACGTATTCTGTGCCGTTACGGCAGTGATAACGCTTGTCGCATACAACCGGTGCGCAGAAATAGTTTTTATATCTGCCTGAATTCCGGCACCGCCCGAACTGTCGGAACCGGCAACAGTCAGTACGCTTTTCATTTTCATACCGGCATATCCCTGAACGAAAAACACGAGCAGGCTGCCAGTTTCTGAAGCTGCAGCCAGTCACCGTTACCGGCTGTACTTCCGTCATAAACCGCGCATACGGGAAAACCTGCCTGTACAGCTGTCCTTCCGGCGTACAGAGCGTCTTCAAAGACGACTGTGTGCGGCGTATCTGTTCCCATACACCGCTGTGCTTCAAAATAAATATCCGGTTTGTCTTTGCCCGTACCAAGTTCCGAACAGGTACACAGTTTCGTAAAACAGCAGTCAAGCCCGAACCGCTTCAGACAGGCTTCCGCACAGCGGCGGTCTGTCGACGTGGCAAGCACCATCGGTATTCCACGGGAATGGAGTGTTTCAAGAAATGTCCGTACACCGTCTTTCAATCTGAGTGTTCGGGCATACTGGCTGTATATAATATCATCAATTTCTTCTATTATAGTATATATTGAATCTGAAATTCCGTATGTCTGCTTGAAATATACGGCTGTCTGCCGCATATCAAGAGATTTTGTCCGGTTCCAGATATCCGGTTCTGGTTCTATCTGTTTCGACTGAAGATACAGTTCTGCCGCATGCTGCCACATCGGCATTGAATCAAGCAGCGTTCCGTCCATATCGAATACGGCAGCCTTCATTAACTGCATAACGGCGGACCGGGCTGTGCGTTCTTTTTCCGCACGCAGCCCGGCGGTGCATGAAGCGGTAAAGGATCTGCATACAGGTGCAAGTGCACGTGCCGCAGCCGTTATGCTGGGAGAGGCAAACAGTGCCGATACGACAGCGGCACCGGCTATTCCCGTTCCTTCAAGGAGCGGAATATTTTCTTCGTGTATTCCGCCGATTGCAACTACAGGAATTGTAACCGCAGCGCAGACAGAGGCAAGACACTTCCTGCTTACGGCGGCGGCATCATTTTTCGTAAATGTCGGAAATACGGCGCCCACACCAAGATAGTCTGCTCCCGCCGCCTGAGCACGTACAGCCTGTTCAACAGTCTGTACAGAAACACCCAGAATCATACCGGGACCGATACGCTGCCGGACTTCTGCTGCATCAGTATCGTGCTGGCCGACATGTATACCGTCTGCTTTCAGCAGAAGCGCTGCTTCCACATCATCATCTACAATAAATGGTACATTATGCACTCTGCACACGTCCCCCACAGCTTTGCCGATGCAGAGCATATCGCTGCGCGGAACATCCTTTTCACGCAGCTGAATCATCGTCGTACCACCGGTGATACAGTTCTTCACAGCCGATGCAAGAAGAGCCGCTCCACAATGATCTCCGGCAGGAAACGGATGCGGAAGCCACGAACGGTCTGTCACACCGTACAGAGAAAGCGAGGAAAGAAGGTCAGCGTTCTTCAATTTTACATCCTTCCGCAAACGACTGCGGAGTAAGCATACTCATGGCATCCAGCAGATATGAGCGGAACGAACCGGTTCCTGCTCCGGCGTCAGCCGTTTTCCGGTACGCCCGTTCACCGCATAGCCCCATAGCACTCACAGCAGCAGCTGCAGCTTCAACAGGATTTTCCGGGTTCGCTCCGCAGAACGCAGCCACAACAGCACCGAGCATGCAGCCGCTGCCGGTAATCGATTTAAGCATCGGGTGTCCGTTCCGGCAGATATACGCTGTTCCTCCGCCGCAAATGATGTCCAGAGCTCCCGTTACCGCTATAACCGAACCGGTGCGTACGGCAAGACTGCGCACAAAGCCGGCAGCGGCGTCAAGATCCGCTTCCGTCACCGTATCTGCAGCAGCGGCGTCGACACCTCTTGTTGTACCTTTTCCCTGTGCAATCGTCTTTATTTCCGACATGTTTCCCTTTATGACGGTGAAATGAATGCTGTCCATAAGACGACGGACGGTATCCGTACGGAACGGCGACGCGCCCGCACCGACAGGATCAAGAACAACAGGATGATGCAGTTCTTCTGCCTTTTTTCCGGCAAGTACCATAGAATCGACCGTACGTGCGTTCAGAGTACCAATATTTATATACGTGGCCGAACAAATGGCTGTAATACCGGCCGCTTCAGCTTTGTCGTCCGCCATAATCGGAGACGCACCGCACGCAAGAACCATATTGGCCACGTCGTTTACTGTCACGTAATTCGTAATACAGTGAACGAGCGGCCCTGTCTTTCTTACAGCCTCAAATACTGTCGTCAGTGTTTCTTTTTTCATCTTTTCCTCCTGACAGAAAATCATGAGGAGCCTGCTCTTCCGTAGACGTAAAAAGGAAATTCCACAAAACACCTGTAAAAAACAAAAAAGGATTTCCCACGAAAGGAAATCCCTGTATTGACGTCAGCATCACTTGTGATTCCCTCCGTTGGCATTACCCAAATCAGGTTTTACGGGTCGAAGTTCGGGTACTTCCTCTCAGCCTGCCCGGCGAAAACGCCACAAGCTCCCCTTGTATGTAAACTGTTTATTAAAGTAAAACTATCATATTCAAGCAAATAATACAACAGTCAGAATCATTTTACACCTGTTTTTCTGCGTATTCGTGCATTGATGATTTCCGATATAATACTGAACGAAAATATCATGATAACAAGTACTGCAGACGATAAATCGGCTATCTGAGCCGCGTTCGGAGCAAGCGCTTCTGTTCGAGCTCCCCAAATATGAAGTGCAAGTGTTTCTCCCGGACGGAACGGATTTATCGGACATGTAGCTGAAAGCATGTTCCAGTTTGTCCAGTCGATATCGGTACTCATACCGGCCGTATACAAAAGCGCAGCGGCCTCCCCGAATCCGCGCCCAGCTGCAAGCATGACTCCCGTCATAATCCGTGTGGCGGCGGCAGGCAGAAGTACGTGGTATATAGTCTGCCAGTGCGTTGCGCCGAGTGCAAAACTGCCTTCCTTTAAATTTTCCGGCAGCGATTTAAATGCATCCACGGTCGTTGACGCGATAAGCGGCAGATTCAGGATAAACAGTGCAAGCGCACCTGCCATAAGATTCCAGCGCGAGTGAGTCATCAGAATAAAAACAAGATACCCGAAAAGTCCGACTACGATCGAGGGCAGCGACGACAGCGTTTCTATCGACATTTCAAGAAAACCGGTAAACCGTCCCTGAGTAGCATATTCAGCCATATAAATTCCGGTAGCCGTACCAAGCGGAATACTGATAATAAGCGAAAGAATTACAAGATATATTGTATTAAAAAACTGATTTCCTATTCCTGCGTCTGAAAAAGAAAAAAGAGAAAAATCGAATCCCTTAAAGCCCTTTATGATTATATACGTTACAAGCGCTAAAAGGAAAAGCAGCAATAGTCCGCCTATACTGTAAAAAACAACTGTCATTACCGAATTCTTTATTTTTTCAATTTTAAGATGGTTGTTCATTTTTTCCCTTCCCTTCCTTTGTTTGAGGAAAGCATGTGTATAACAAAGATAAACAGCAGCGAAATAAGATACAGCAGCAGCGCCATCGTCCATAGTGCCATATTATATTCGCCTCCGTCCATTGCTCCCCCCATATCAGATGCAATCGCTGTTGTCAGTGTAGTAGTAGGACTTAGAAGAGAAGCAGGAAACGATTTCATCTTGCCGATGACCATTGCAACGGCAAGCGCTTCTCCGAAAGCCCGGGAAAGTCCCAGTATGACTGCCGTAAAAATACCGTTTTTAGCCGCAGGGAGTACGGTGCTGTGTATAACCTGCCACCGGGTTGCACCGAGCGCATATGCACCTTCGCGGTATTCCAGCGGAACAGCACGGATTGCATCTGCCGTTACTGTTGTAATAGTCGGAAGTATCATAAGCGCCAGCACAAGTGCAGCCGAAAGCACCGTAAAACCGTGCGGCAGATTGAATAAATTTTTCACGAATGGAACAAGCAGGGTAAGACCAAGCCATCCGTACACTACCGACGGGATTCCGGCAAATATACTTACCGCCGGCTGAAGTATACGGGACCCGGTAACCGGTTCAATTTCCGTCATAAAGACAGCTGCGGCAAAACTGAACGGAACGGAAATAAGAAGTGCCAGACCGCAAGTCAGCAGAGAACCGACAATATAAATAAGTGCACCGACTTTTCCGCCGCCTGCATCAGTATCTTCCGGTCTCCAGTCTGAACTGGACAGGAATTCCAGTATATTGTGTTTATATATCGTAAATGTTCCCATGCCTTTTATAAGCAGGAAGAATCCGATTGACAAAGTAAGAACTATAACAAGAATACCACACACTGTTACAGCAATTTTTCCCGGGTATTCTTTTACTATCATTTCTCTGTTGTGCAAATTAATAATCCTCTGTCTGGTTACGATAAACTGCGCGTTTAAAAAAACGGGATGTCCCTCCGCTCTCTCCATGCCGGAAGGACACCCCGGAAACTGGTTCATAAATCAGCGGGCAACCTTCATCTTTGATGCAACACAATATCCCTGTGCTTCCATAAGTTTCCCGTAATCGTTTCCCATAATGTATGCAATAAAATCATTTGCAGCTTTATTACTGCTTCCTTTTGTATACATATGTTCATATCCCCATACCGGATATGATCCGCTATAGGTGTTTTCCATCGTAGGAGCAACTCCGTCGATTGACACAGTACTTACAGCCGTATTGTTCACCAGATATGAAAGTGCAAGATAGCCGACAGCACCTTTATTCTGAGAAACGGTCTGCAGCAGTGTACCTGAATCGTCCGTTTCAAGTGATTTGTTTGATGCTTCATCATTATTATCGAGCGCATACTGTTTAAACAGTGCACGTGTACCTGACGTTGCAGGACGTGTAACAAGCAGTATTGGTTCGTCCGGGCCTCCGACATCTTTCCAATTCGTTATTTTTGCGGTGAAAATTCCGATAAGCTGCTGTTTTGTAAGACTCTTGACCGTTTTTGCAAGGTCGTTGTTGATAACAGGAGCCATCGTAATAATGCATACTTTGTGGTCGACAAGAGCAGCTGCTTTTGCTGCACCAAGCTTGCTCTCCGCAAAAACGTCCGAATTTCCGATATCTACGCTTCCGTCAGAAACCTGCGCAAGTCCTGTTCCTGATCCACCGCCGCTTACATTAACCGATACGGCCGGATTAACATTCTTGTATTTTCCTGCGGCATCCTTTACAAGCGGCAGAAGAGCCGACGAACCCGAGGCCGTAACAGTAACCGCGGTTACTTTTTCCGAATCCTTTACTCCGTTGGCAAAAACAGACGATGCTGCGAGCATCATTACCAACCCGAATACTCTACCTGTAATTTTTTTCATCTTTAATCTCCTGTGAAAGTTGATTACAATCATGGACGACACTAAAAATATCTTTCCATAATTAGTACTCAAAATCTACAGGAGAACTGTTTCTTTTTTGTAAATCAAATGTTAAATATCAGTTAATGATACTTTTATCATGTGCTAAAATACTGCCTGCAATTTTATCAAGAGGAGTGATTTCACAGGCACCGTTCAACGCAATTGCTTCTTTCGGCATGCCGAAAACAATACACGTCGCCTCGTCCTGGGCAATCGTATATCCGCCGGCATCACGAATAGCCTTCATCCCCGCGGCCCCATCGCGTCCCATACCGGTGAGTAATGCCGCAATACAGTTCTTCCCCACCGATTCCGCCGCAGAATTGAACAATACATCGACTGCGGGCCGCTGTCCGAAAAGTTTCGGTCCATTTTTTATCCGTATAATGTAGTTCGCTCCGGAAGATGTTACGAGCATATGATAACCTCCCGGAGCAATATAGATCGTACCCGGCATAACAGTTTCTCCGTTTTCTGCTTCCTTCACATGAAGCACACAAAGCGAATCAAGCCGTTCAGCAAACGAAGCTGTAAACCGCTCCGGCATATGAATTACGGCAAGAGCCGGTGGAAAATCAGGTGTAAAATGAGTAAAGAGTTCTTCCAGTGCAATCGTACCGCCTGTCGACGCTCCTATAACAGCAAGTTTGTTTGTGGTAGAAATGTGTGAAAGTGTATGAGAAACAGGTGAAAAATTCCGGGTATCTGCAGCCAGCCGCTCAGACGCAGAAAAAAGACGGGAGATCGGACAGGAAGCAGCCTCCCGTATTTTATGGCAAAGATCATCAATAATATCTCCTACGGAAAAAGGCCCCCCCGGTTTATGAACTATATCAACAGCCCCCAGCTCAAGCGCCTGAATTGCCGCAGGATTATTTGTAGAAACAAGAGAACTTACAATAATAACGGGCAGCGGTTTATATTTCATCAGATATCTGAGAAAAGTAAGCCCGTCCATACGCGGCATTTCTATATCAAGTGTAATAACATCAATAGTTTCATTCTCGATTTTATTCCGCGCAATAAATGGATCACCTGCCGTACCCGCTACTTCTATCTCAGGACAACTGGATAATTCGCGGGAAAGAATATCCCTGACAATAGCAGAATCATCGACGATAAGAACTTTAATTTTCTTTATATTCATGTATACCTCATTCAATACATACGCCGGTAGATTGAACTCCCAATTTTTTTAAGATTCTCCGGTTGCTGAAGAAGAACTTCTGCATGACCTATAAAAAGCGAACCGCCTACTTTTAAATTTGCGGTTATAGTAGAAATAGCCTGAGAACGGGATTGTTCATCAAAATAAATGAATACGTTACGGCAGAAAACATAATCAAATGGTTTTGGAAAACGGACAGGATCCATCAGATTTATATTTTTTATTGAAATAAACCTGCGGAGAGAATTATTAATAGTGTAAAAATCGTCGCCGGATGGAGTAAAATACCGGTGCTTCACGTCAACAGGCATTTGTGCAAGCCGGCTTTCATGGTATACTCCGCGGTTAAATTCTGCAAGAACGTCGCGGTTAAGATCTGAAGCAACAATATGGAAATTTCTGATTTTCTCATCAATAAGAGTCATAGCTATGGAATACGGCTCTTCACCGGTGGAACTTGCCGCACACCAGATAGTATATGAAGGTTGAGAAGAATGGTGTATGTCGGCGGCAAGCTCCCGGAAATGTTCCGGTTCGCGGTAGAAGAACGTATGACAGGTCGTAATATAAGAAATAAATTTTTCGAGGCAGACTCTGTCTTCAGCTGCAAGATGATCACATAAATCATCCGCCCCGGAATATTCTTCTTTTGAGATAAAACGATCTAATTTTGGCAGCAGACGGGAAACTTTATCCGGACCGATGTAAAGACCGTACTTCTGATAGGCAAGGTTCCGGATAGTATTCAGCTGCTTTTCAGTAATCTGCAACATATTCGTTAAATACCCGACAGATAAATAATAATTTTATACCGGCTTGAATTCTTCATCATCTTCGAAAGAAATCGAATGTGCTTTCTTTGAATCAGAAGAAGGCTGATCGCCCGGTTTCCGGGAAACGTTTTTCGCTGCTGAGGAACCTGCCTGAGCCGATGCAGACGTTGTATTCTTACCCGGACTGACCGATGACGAACTTTCATCATCGGTTGACGCCTTTGCCGGTTTCCGGGAAGGAGCATTATGATGTTCTGCAGCGGTGGACACGGATTTATGCCCCTTCGAAGTCTGCTGAGCACCTGCATTTTCTGTTTCTGTATATGCATTACCACTTACAATAAGATAAAGTGTATCGACTATATCATTAAGACCTGTCACCTGGCTTTGCAGCTCTTCCGCCGCACTGGCAGTTTCTTCAGCACTTGAAGCATTAGCCTGTACCACTGTATCGAACTGAATCATTGCCTTATTTACCTGACCAATTCCTTCATCCTGCTGTCCTGATGCTGTTTCCACTTCACGATTCATTTCCATGACTTTCTTTGAATTGGAAAGAATATCCTTGAATATTTCGGAAAGCTCTTTCGAAATTGACATTCCCGATTCGACATTCTTGAGTGTATCTTTTATCATGCTGGCAGTTTCTTTAGCGGATTCCGATGAACGGTTTGCAAGATTTTTTACTTCGTCGGCAACTACGGCAAATCCCATTCCCGCTTCTCCCGCTCTGGCCGCTTCTACAGCTGCATTAAGCGCAAGCATATTCGTCTGGAATGAAATATCGTCAATAACGTCAATAACGTTCTTTATATCCTCTGTAGATTTTGAAATATTATTCATAGCCATAAGCATATCGGTCATTTTATCATAACCGTTCTGACTTGCTTCCGTTGCTTTTTCAGAAAGGAGGCTGGCCTGCCGGGTACTGCCCAGATTCAGCTTTACCATTGAAGAAAGTTCTTCCATCGAAGAAGTTGTTTCCTCAATGCTTGACGCCTGCTCCTGTGCACCGTTCGCTATTTCCTGTGATGCAGTAGACAGCTGTGTACTGGAAATATTTATCTGCGACGAACTCTCCGACAAGTCCGTTACGATTTTTGATACAGGCTTCGTAATACTTCTTGTTATAGTTATTCCAAGCACAAGTGATACTGCAAGTCCGGCAAAAATTGCAATAATAATAATCAAAATAGAAAGAGATGATATTCTTTTGCTTGATTCAAAAGACGCTTCACTGTCTGCAAGCTGTATGCTTATAAGTTTTTCAACTGCAGGGGTAAGTTTCTGAGAACGGACAGGAATAACTACCTCGTTTATATACTTATCAGCACCTGCGGAATCTTTATTCAGAATATAGCTGAACATATTTTCACCTTTTTCAGCATATTCCTTCCCTGAGACTTTGATTGTTTTGATTAATTCTTTTTTATCAGCTGCTTCTATATGCGTCGATTCGAACTTTTCTACTGCATCGGTAAAAGCTGCATATCCGGCTTTAAAATCTTTTATTGATGCTTCCGTCTGTTCTTTTGTCCGGCCTTGAGTATTCGCATTAAGCAGTATGCTTCTTGCAGCTTCAACGTCATATTGAATCATTCCTGCATATTGAATTCTAAGAACGCTTTTCTGATACATATTTGTAACAAGAGCGCTGACTGTTTTCGTTGCATACAATCCGATGCATCCGATTACAGCAGCAACGACAGACAGGACAACCGCCATTACAATAATTCTGAATCCGATTCCTTTTCCTTTCATAAACATAACTCCTCTCTCTAAACGGCAGAAAAACTGCCGGAATTACTATGATACTTCTGCCGTTTCCATTGCAGAATCCTTTACTACG
>Ga0172378_10007197_pt1 | contig 10362 bp, 9 predicted proteins | sample GrowelOW332metaG_FD_119755 | JGI IMG/M metagenome (GOLD analysis project Ga0172378, IMG submission 119755) | Groundwater microbial communities from an aquifer near a municipal landfill in Southern Ontario, Canada - Pumphouse #3_1 metaG | ecosystem: Environmental > Aquatic > Deep subsurface >... | reverse complement strand
GAAAAGTATTTCCCTGCAGATTTCATTTGTGAAGGGTTGGATCAGACACGTGGTTGGTTCTATACACTTACTATTATGGGCTCCGCTTTATTTGGCAAACCAGCATTCACTCACTGTGTTACAAATGGTATTGTATTAAACGGTGAAGGAAAGAAGATGAGTAAGAGTTTACGTAACTTTACTCCTCCTATGGATATCATCAATCAGTATGGTGCAGATGCACTTCGATTCTCTTTGATGAACAGCACCGTTGTTCGTGCTGATGATTTGAAGTTTAGCGATGATTCGGTAAAAGATGCAATTAAGAGCTTATTACTTCCTCTTTGGAATGCTTACTCTTTCTTTGTTACTTATGCAAATATTGATGGCTATACGCCAAGTACCACCCCATTTAATGAAATTGAAAATTCATTGGATAGATGGGTTATTAGTATCACACAAGGCTTTGTAAAAGAAGTTACTACCGCTTTTGATGCATATGATATCCAAGGTGGCTGTGCTGCTATGGTGACGTTTGTTGATAACCTTAATAACTGGTATATCAGAAGAAGTAGAAGAAGATTCTGGAGAAGTGAAAATGATGGCGATAAGAAGCAAGCATATGACACCCTGTATTCTGTATTGATGACAGTAGTGAAGGTATGTGCTCCAATTGTTCCATTTATCACAGAAGAGATTTATTCAAATCTGAGAACTGAAGATATGAAAGAGTCTGTTCACCTTTGTGATTTCCCTGTTTACAATGAAGCAGAGAGAGACCTTTCAAGCGAGAAGCAAATGCATCTTGCAATGCAGTCAATTGTGATGGGAAGAAGTCTACGAAGCAGTCACAACTTGAAGACAAGACAGCCATTAAAGGCTTTATATCTTGTTGATAGAAGTGCAGAAGACAGAGAAATTCTTACCTCAATGACTGATATTATCTGTGACGAATTGAATGTGAAAAAGATTTTTATTCAGGAAGATGAAAGTAACCTTGTCAGCTATTCAGCAAAGGCTAATTTCAAAGTTCTTGGTAAGAAACTTGGAAAGAACATGAAAGAAGTTGCTGCTTTGATTCAGAAGTTTACCAGTGCTGAAATTGCTTCTATTCTTGATGGAAACACCAAGAGTGTTGATTATAGCGCAGGAAGTATCGAACTTTCAGAAGATGATCTCATGATTCAAAGAAGTGAACAAGAGAATGTTAAAGTCTTAAATGAAGGTGAATTAACCGTTGCTTTTGATACAACATTAACACCTGAACTTATTAATGAAGGTCTTGCACGAGATATTATTCGAGCAATCCAAACAATGAGAAAGAGTGCTGATTTTGATGTTGCCGATCACATTTCCGTTATGTGGGAAGGTGGTAGTGCAATTGATACTGTTTTTGATACATTTAAAGACTATGTTTGTAAGGAAACACTTTGTGACATTCTTACGAAGGGTAGTGTAGAAGCTGAAGAGATTGAAGTAGGTGACGAAAAGATTAAATTAGCTCTGACTAGATTAGATGCATAAATTTTAAGGAGAAGAGCCATATGATGCCAAAAAGAAAAGTCATCCCTGTATTTTTAGTTGTCGCTACAATTCTTGTATTGAGTGGATGTCGGTCTCAAATGGTGACTTCTCCTGAAGATTCAATCGTTCCTGTTCAGAAATTAAGTAAGAACGGGGACATCATAATTCTGCTTGATGCGGATAAAATGCCTTCATTAGTTTCTTCTATTGCCGGAAAGGAAGTAGGAGCAAGAGCTGAGAAGGTGACGGTAGATTTAACCCCAATTGATGATACCACATATCCTCTTGAAGCAGATAATTTCCAGTATAATGTTGTGATGGAAGGGGATTTTCCTGTTTTTGTCACAGCAGCTTTGCGTCTTTCCTCTGATTTGAAGAAAAAGGAAAGTGGTAATATTACCTATTATGAAGGCTCTGATTATTCAGTGGGATTAATTAAACCAAACATGATGGGCGTTTCAAACGCCTCGTATGTTGATTTAAGAAATACCATGAAATCTTCTACGAGTTATTATGATGATAAACTTGCAATTTTAGATATGTATGATGCAGACTTGAGCCTCATGTCAATCAAACCAAAAACGATGTTTGATTTACATCTTGGTATTACTCAGCCTATGTATGAAAAGATGGATTTGTTTCGTTTTTCAGTGATTACAAATGATGAGAATGCTCGATTGATAGAGGGTGTCTTTACGATGGATAGTCAGTCTCATAGTGACGCAATGTTTAAAGCACTAAAAACTGGCTATGTATCAAACCTCAGAAGGGAAAAGCAGAAATTAGATTTTGCTGCTCTGACGAAGATAATTACACAGGATGGCTTGGATGTAGAAATACATGATATGCCTCTTGGTGATGAACAATACAAACAGATAACAGATCAAATTCTGGCATCTGCAGATTTTTAGGACGTAAAAGAATGGCTATATATGATTTTCACTGTACACATTGTAAAAAGAACTTTTCAATTGAACAATCGATGAAAGATGTGCTTCCAACAGATTGTCCATACTGCAAAGCTAAAGGTTCTCTCAAGCAGAACTATCATGCAACTCCTGTTGTATTTAAGGGTAGTGGTTTTTACTGTACTGACAACCATAGCGCAAGTGGTAATTAAAGTTTTTTACTTTGCACACATCTCCTTTCCTTTTGGAAGGGAGTTTTTTTTTGAGTCCTGTGTTTCTTTTTTAATTGGAGGGTGCACGTTGAAAAGAATATGTAAGAGGGGTTGGAAAAATCCCTTGGTTGTTTTCTTGCTTTACTAATTATATTATTATGGCGTACTTAATTTTATTTTTAACCCATCAAAAGGCAATATATTTGCAAATCTTGTAAGAAGTGTGAAAAAATAAGAAAAAGTGAAACTCATTATTATCCTTATATAATTGAATTAGATGTATCTTATTACGGTAAATTATTTTTAGCACAACAAAGAAATATATTTTTGTTATTAATTTTACTTAATTCTTAATTAATTAATGTTTCACCTATATTTTTGCAGAATAGATTCTTTAAAATAAGTTAGCAATAATAAACAATTTTTATTGACAATCAGGCTAAAGAATGTTAGTTTTGGGTTACAGATAGCTAAGACTAACATATCAAGGAGATACCATATGCCATTAACGATGATTAAGTCAGGGGATGATAAAATTATTCAATCATTGAGAGGGTCCGAACGCCTCAAGAATAAATTATTAAGTATGGGGTTTGTCCCAGGACAGAGTATTAGTGTGATTAAAGAATCCAAAAATGGAATGATTTTGAATGTCAAAGGATCAAGGATTGCCGTCGATAAAGGACTTGCTTTCTTGATTCAAGTATTATAAGGAGTAGAGAATGAATTTGAATAATTTGGTTCCTGGAGAAGAGGGGAATGTTACCGCTTTTCATGCAACAGGAGTGCTAAAAAAGCGCTTATTGGAAATGGGAATTACGACAGGGGTAAAATTAAGAGTCGTAAAAGTCGCGCCATTAGGAGATCCTATGGAAGTGAAAGTGAGAGGATATGAGCTTAGTCTCAGAAGGAAAGAAGCGGAACAGATAGAGATACAAAAAATCTAATACCATATATTTTGATAGTACTTCCTCATGATGAATAACACAGGTACTATGAAAAAAAGAAACAGTTTGTTTCATTAATCCCCTCTCATCTTGTATAAAATTCATACACGCTATTTCTTTCCATATCTTATTAAAAAATAAGTGGAAGAATATTTTTTTTGGTTTTTAAGTTAGCTTTAGCTAATATTTGCCTATTAATACAATATGTATCAAGGTTATTTACCTTGAAATACCAAAAGAGTGTTTTGTATGTTTTAAAGTTAGCATTGACTAATTTTTATACGAAGAAGGATTAATCAACTCGATGAACAGATGATAATAATTTTTAAAGGAAAGAAAAAATGTCCTATACAATAGCTTTAGCCGGAAATCCAAACTGCGGTAAAACGACTATGTTTAATAAGCTTACAGGTTCTACTGGTCACGTTGGTAATTGGCCAGGTGTGACTGTCGATAAAAAAGTTGGTTCGTATAAAAAAGATTCGAATTATGAAATTCTTGATTTACCTGGAACGTATTCATTATCCCCTTACAGTGCAGAAGAAATTATCGCACACGACTATATTGTAAAAGAAAGGCCTCATTGTGTTGTTGATATTTTAGAGTCAACCAATTTTGAGAGAAATATGTTTCTTGCTTTACAAATTCTAGAAACAGGTGTACCGACTGTTCTTGCTCTCAATATGACCGATGAATTAACAAAAAATGGCGGATTTATTGATGCAAATAAACTTTCAGCTTTGCTTGGTGTCAAAGTAATAAAAGTTGTAGCAAAAACTGGTGAAGGCTTAGATGATTTGTTTTCTGCTGTGAAAGAAACAATCGACAAAGGGATTGTACCTGCGAAACTTCCAGTATTTACCGCTATTCAAGGAAAGGATGAAGAGTTTGTTGCTAATGAAATGTATAATTTCATTGAAAAAATTGTCCAAGATGTCTACCGAAAAGGGGACGAAGAAGATGAAAATGTTCAAGAAACTACAACAGAAAAAATAGATAAAGTTCTGACGAATAGAATTCTGGGACTTCCTTTTTTTGTTTTGATTATGTACGTACTCTTTCAATTAAGTTTGAGTGATAATTTATTTGGCTTAGGTATCAATGGTCCAGGACAATGGTTAGCTGTTGTTATTACCGGCTTGTGGGATATTCTTACGGGGGTTGTTACAACTGGAGTTGCAAGTGCATCCCCATGGGCGCAAGGTTTAGTCATCGATGGTATTATGGGTGGTATTGGAGCAATTATTGGCTTTATGCCTTTGGTATTTGTTCTCTACATGTTGATTACCGTTCTTGAAGATAGTGGATATATGGCTCGTGTAGCATTTGTTCTCGATCGAGTATTTAAGAGATTCGGTCTTTCTGGAAAAAGTTTTATACCCTTTTTAATGGCTTTTGGGTGTGGTGTTCCTGCCATCATGGCAACACGAACTTTAGATGAAGAAAAAGATAGAAGAATTGCTGCTATTATTACAACTTTTATGCCTTGTGGTGCAAAACTTCCTATTATTGCATTGTTTGTTGCGATTCTTTTTCCTTCTTCGTATGTAGCCAATATTACCTTTCTCATTTACATTCTCACGATTGTTGCCGCAATTATTGTTTCATTAATCCTTAACAATGTTTGGTATAAGGGGCAGCAATCAAATTTTCTCATCGAATTACCACAGTACAGAAGTCCTCAGTTAAAATATGTATTGATGCATGGATATGATAAGGTGAAAGGCTTCGCTAAAAAAGCTGGAACCATTATTCTTGGATCAACCATTCTTATCTGGTTCTTGGTGAATTTTAATCTTAATTCATTTAATGGTGTTAACTATGAAGCCAATAATGGTGAAAGTGTCATGTCAGAGATGGATGATTCCTTCATGGCAAGTCTCGGTAATGTGGTGAGTCCAATCTTTAATCCTCTTGGCTTTACTGGTTGGAGACCAACGGTAGGTATTATTTCCGGTTGGATTGCAAAAGAAAATGTTGTTGCAACTTTTTCTCAGCTTTATAACAATGATATTACAGACGAATATGTTGATTCTTTCTTTAAGGATTACACCCCTGAGCAATTGAGTGCTGTAGGCTTTGCAGATGGTGTGTATGACACTGATTCTGCAATGGAAATATATACGAATGATATTTTAGCAAATGGAGAAGATCCAAATGCTTTAAGAAGTACAAAACAGGATATTCCAACGACAAGTGGTGGATTTGCCTACATCATGTTTAATATGTTATGTATGCCATGTTTTGCGGCTGTCGGTGCTATGCATAGGGAACTTAAGACTTTAAAAAGAACGTCTCAAGCTGTTGGTATACAGATGTTAGCAGCATATGTATTCGCGTTGATAATCAGGTTAATTGGTTTAACCTTTGGTTTTTAGGAGATAAAAAAATGGTATTGAATTGGATAATTGGGATTGTTGCAGCTTTAATTGTTGTGTTGACTGTTAAACACTTAATAAAAAATTTAAAAAATGGGAAGGAAGATGGGTGTAGCGGAAGTTGCGCTTCATGTGGCGGCTGTGGTATTCAACATTCACCTAAAACGACTCATAAATAAATAATGATAAGAGAAATAAATCTCTTTGTTATTCATCACTTTAACTTCTGAATTTATTTCTCTTTGGTTCCTTGTGTTTTTATACAAGGAGCCTTTCTTATGTATGATGAAAAATGAATATTTTGAGTAAAAAAATGGTAACTTTTCATATATCATTTCGTTCATAGTTGCGTATGCTCTCTTGTTTCGTTTATCATAGTGTGATACCAAAAGTATTGTATTGGAGATAATAGGTTCATGATTGAAACAAATAAATCAGCAAATGAGATGTGGTCTCATTTTTTAGCATGTATACAAGAAACTCCTGATACCACCCAAAAAGTTTTTGACACCTGCTCTTTTGGTGATACAAAAGAAATGGCAGATACGCTTGCCCAGTTAGTAATGAGTGGCAAGAAGATTGCCACGACCTCACTGTATTTTATCTATGAAGTGGAAGAAGAAAATCTTCCTCATGTTGGTTCTTACTCTGTTATTTTAGATGGAGAGCAGAGAGCACAGTGTATTACCCAATTAAGCGATGTCAGTATTATGCCTTTTTCCCAGGTAACTGAAGATTATGCCAAGGCAGAAGGCGAAGGTGATTTGACGCTTGCTTATTGGAAAAAGGCTCATCAAGCCTTTTTTACTCGTGAATTGTGTGCATATCATAAACAATGGAGTGATGACTTACTTGTTGTCTGCGAAAGATTTCATGTGGTTTATCGCAAACCAACGTCAAAAGGGTCCCAGGTGTAACGAGAGAACCTGAGTATTTCTACACAGGTTTTTATTGTTTTACCTAGCCCGAAGCTTTTTTTTATCAACAGGGCACTGTAATGATTTAAGAACAGGAAAGGCCCCTATGGTTATCAAAGACGAAAGAAGAAATACAATAAAATATCCTTGTTTTGTAATGAGTAATCCGAGAATAAAAGGGAAGATGATAATTGCAATATTGAGCGTTCCCGCAAGTGCTGAATATAAAACCCTATTTTTTTCATCGGTCAATTCGATGAGTGCAGCATCTTCACTTGCAGCTCGAGCACTTAAGGCAAATCCTACGATGAAGAAAACGGAGAGATAACTGAGAAGGGAGCCTCTTTTAGCGACAAAAAGCGCTAATAAAGGGAGCCCTGTATGGATAACGATACGTAATGCAAGAACTCCTTTAAAACCATTTTTTTTGATAATTTTGGGAAAAATAAAAGAAGCGAGGAACATTCCTATGATTTGGACGAAAAGGATGTAGCCGAGCATTGTACTATCAACGGTAAATTGGTTTTTTGCATAAGCAATATAAAATGGAATGAGCGCAAGAGCTGATCCCATGATATTTGAATAGATAATAAAAGTGAAAAAGTTTTTATCATGGGAGAGTAAATGAGGGATTCCTCTCAAAATTGTTCCAATTGGCTGTTTGGGGACGGGATCAATGGTTCGTTCTGTAATCATTCTAAAACCAAAAGAAGCAATAAATAACGATGTCGCTGAAAGAATGAAGAGAATCACGTATTGAGTTGGATATTCCCATCGGGAGAGAATAAAGCGGGCACTGATCACCGATAAGAGCATACCAATACTGGAAATCATTGGTCGTCTGGTAAAAAATCGAATACGTGTCTCTTTTTTGAAAGTTCCGAGGAGATAAATATAGGGGAGACTGGCAAAAGCCCCTCCCACTGAGAAGATAAACAATTCCACATATAATAACATAAGAATCAGGATGAAACTTAAATTTTTATACCAGATAAGTGTCATAGCAATACTGATGAGGGAAATAATTCGTAAGTTTATTCCGAGAAGAAGATAGGGTTTCTTTCGCTCTTGTGCTGATAAAAAGCTGGAGAAAAATAATTTTGTTACCACTGGGAGTCCTATGACGATTGCTGAGACAATGCCAACATGTATGGCACTTCCTCCAACATTTAAAATTAAAGAAGGTATGATGGTATTTACATCGGTGAAGGTGGTCGTTAATGATAAAAAGATTGCATGCCATAAAAATCCCGTATAGTTTTTATTTTTCATAATATTCCTCAGTTGATAGATATCTGTAGTATACTCGATAATTCACTTTATTGGCATATGCCTTTTATTGATTTTATTCTCTTTGTTGCAAAACATATTTCTTTAGTTGGTATCAATGCAAAGGGGAATACTTTTCCTTTTGTTCTGTAAAGGAAAAAGCAATTCAGGGAATATCTGTTTTTCCTCGATATAATATGCAACCTGTGTAACTATAGTAATTTAATACTCTTTCCCCCATTTTTTATGCTCTTTATTTAAAGAAAAGCAATATTTCTCTATGGAAAATAATAATTATACTATCATATACATGAGTAACGATATTTTTTTTATATGATTATTGTATTATTTTACTTATATTTTATATACATTTGAAGATTCTTTCTTGAAGAAAGAAATCGATAAGGATAGCTTGTGTTCTTCTCTAGGCCTGTTGAGAACAGAGTAAACGTATCGCCTCGATGAGGCAGAGTGAAACAACTCGGTGAATCAGAAAAATGATATGCCTACTTCTTGATCTTTGAGAATATCCCTTCACTCTCTCATGTATTGGTGGAGCAAAGGATCACGTTCTCTGCTGATGTAGATTTTTATTTTTGAAATCTGGAAGGAGACTGGAAATGCTTCACTTTTTGTAGGTATTGCAAACAAAGGGCAGGCAAGACTCTTCTCGTTTTTTTTGAGAACGACTGAGAAAATAGGGTGGAAAAAAATGGTTGCCCTTCTTTAGTCAAAAGGAAGAGGTACAGAAAGAGAAATGGTTCTTTTTGTTACTCTTAATCATAGCTTCATATTTGTACAACCATGTATTCCTACTTCTTAAATGATTGTGAGTCTGAATTACTGTTATGTAGCTGTTCTTAATCATTTGTATGATTTTATCTGAGTGTCTCTATCGATGGGTGAGTGGGAACTCTATCGTTTGGAAAAATGATACAGTTTTTCTTTTGTCCATGTGGGTATGGAGTGGCATAACCTCATATCTTTATTTTAAGATTGTTTCCTTTTGGGTAAATAAGGCGCTACCCACATAGATCTCTTTGAGAAAACTGTATCATCGGCTGAGAGAAAGTTGAACGTATATTGTAAAGAACTGTGCAGAAGTTAATCTCTCTCTTGTCTTGTTCACGGCCTCTTGCATAAGAGGCGCTCTTTTATCCATTTAACGATGCTTTTTGTATAGGTCCACTGGTGAAGAGGTTAAAACAATAAAATTTGATATTGTTTCTATAGTAAATACCTTATTTTTACTGAGTTTTGAATGCGAATATAAAGGAAAAGATATAAAATTACCCATTATCTAATAAATTTTACTATGATACCTGATGAAAGTAATAAGAAAAATGAGTTAAATATTGTATTTATATCTTATTTTGTTATTGTACCTTTTTGGGAGGATACGAATAATTGTCTTTCTTTTTTAGAACAAAGATTATTCTACCCGAGAAAACAATCGTCGTTTGAGAAGTGATGGACGTGTTTAGCAAACAATACTGTTACTCGCACAGATGATGGAACGATTTTCTTGATTACTCACTATTACACGAACAACTCTCTGATAGTCTCGTTCGCATTCCCTCTTGTGAACATGATTTTTGAAACTTGTAGGTTGGTGTTGGTGTATCAATTGAATGAAAAGAACGTTTGATTTTTTGAGCGTAGAATAAAATAATTTATCTATTTTTAGTTGATTTTTTGATGGTAGGTTTCTCCTTCTGTAATAAATGAGAATAATGGCTAAACGCACCCTAGCGTACGTCGTAAGACTCTTAGTCTCTCTATGAGTATCATATTTTTCAATAATAAAGAGCTTTTATGTATAGAGGAGTGTGTACCTCTTTTTTGTGTAGCAGGTATGTAAGATGTGAAATTTGTGTAGAGGAAGATCTGGGCGAAAAGGACCTGTTCCTTTTAATTGGATAGAAGGTATTGTTTTTTGAGAAGTATTAGAACTTGGTAAATGCTCAGTAAAATACATGAGTTTGATAGAGAAAACTATAAAAATTTTACTATAATGATAGAGAAATACATAGTTTTATTAAAAAATGATATATTTATTTATAAAAGCAGGCAGAATTAAAGTTAAAACTTACTATATTATAGGGTAAATGTACCTAAAAATGTATTGAATAAACATATTTTATCGAAAGAATACGTTGTTTATTCTATGAATTAATTTGTTTTGCTATCAGAATTTATCAATTCACACATTTTTGATTATGGGAGGG
>Ga0172378_10007196_pt1 | contig 10363 bp, 13 predicted proteins | sample GrowelOW332metaG_FD_119755 | JGI IMG/M metagenome (GOLD analysis project Ga0172378, IMG submission 119755) | Groundwater microbial communities from an aquifer near a municipal landfill in Southern Ontario, Canada - Pumphouse #3_1 metaG | ecosystem: Environmental > Aquatic > Deep subsurface >... | reverse complement strand
GGAAATGCAGGAAACTCTGGCAAAGGCAATTGATAAATTGCCGGAAAAAGAAAAAACAGTTATATCTTTGTATTATTATGAAGAATTAACGCTAAAAGAAATTAGTTTGATTTTACATTTATCAGAGGCAAGAATATCACAGCTTCACACGAAAGCTGTTTTTCGTTTACGTGGGTATTTGTCCAGAACAAAGTCGAGTTTAATTTAGAAAATCAAGGTGTTACGGCGATATGTGTAGCAGCAATATGAAATATGTGATTCAGGGAGGTCTTGTCATGGATGAAAATAGGCTGGTTCCACCCATTGGTGGAAAGGAGTCCGGATATTTATTTGAGTTCAAAAGCGAAGGAGTTTTTTTAACAGTATATCCTTCTGCTGATTCGGGAATATTGTTTGAACTTTCGGATATGTTTAAAATTTTACAAGAGCATAGCGTCGTAGACTATAAAATAGAAACAGTAACAAAAGTTGTACGCGAAGCAGATGGAAAACCACAAAAAGTTGCTGATGGGTTTGGGAATGTTGTTATGGATGATGCTGCAGAGAACAATTCTATTGCAGAAGAAGATCCTAGTGAATCAAAGAAAATGGAATATGCAAAAGTAAAGCTGGATATTAGTAAGAATCGCATGGACGTCAGAGTGCATATCGATATGAAAGATGGCTTGCAAAAACCGACAGAAGATATTGTATTGAACGCACTGCAGGAAAAAAACATTGTTTTTGGAATTGATAATGAAGCTATAAAGGCAGGCCTTGAAGATGGTATTGATTTTGTTGCAGCAAAAGGTATCCAGCCGATTAAGGGAGAAGACGCCCGTATTGAAAAGAAAATTGATTTTGGCGAAAAAGGACGTCCTGTAGCAAATGATCTTGATCAGGTGGACTATAAGAATCTGAATCTTTTTGTCCTTGTGAAAAAGGGCGATCTTTTGGCTGAACGTATTCCGCATACGCATGGAACGGTAGGAAAAAACATTTTTGGTAAAGAGGTTGCGGCAAAACCAGGAAAGCCCAAGCCATTGCCAAATGGCAAAAATACAGTTGTAGTTGAAGAGAACAAGATAGTAGCCGATATTGATGGGCAGGTTATTGATGCTGGAAATAAGCTTTCAATTGATCCACAGCTTCAAATTTCAGGTGATGTTGATATGTCAACAGGAAACATTGATTTCACAGGAATTATACAGATCAGAGGCAGTGTACAGGCTGGGTTTACAGTGAAGGCTACAGGTGATATTGAGATTAATGGCATGGTTAGCGGCGGAATGGTTGAAGGGCGCAATATCTTTATTAAAGGTGGTGTGCAGGGAATGAACCGCGGTGGGCTGAAAGCAGTGGAAGATATTCGTGCAAGCTATGCCGAAAATGCACAAATTACGGCTGGTGGGACAATTGTTATTTCAGATGTTGTTCTGCATTCTGAACTTCGGGCCGGTAAAAAAATTATTATTGAAGAAAAACGTGGACAAGTTACAGGGGGAAGCCTTGTAGCAGGTGAGTTTATTCGTTTGAAGACGGCGGGTAATCTAATGAATGTATCGACACGACTAGAAGTTGGTGTAAATCCGACACTGCGTATAAAGTATCAGGAAGTATGCGAAGAACTCATGAATGCAAAAAAAAGATTGAGCCAGTTGAACAAAACACTGAATACTTTGGGTAAAATAGATATAAGTAAGCTTCCTCAGGATAAAATTGATAAAATTGGTGAGCTTACTCGGTCACAATTTCCTCTGGCTGGTATGATTGAGCGTGATGAAAAGCTTTTGCAGGAACTGGAAACAGAGATGCGTAGTATGAAAAAAGGAAAGATTTATATAGCGGGCATTGCTTATCCGGGTGTTAAGATTATTGTGAATTCAGTTATTAAAAATCTTCAGGCAGAAGAACAGCATTGTAGTTTTTATTTAGATGATGAATCTATACGTTTAGGCGCATATTAAGCTATATGTGCTGGTATGTATAGGTTTTTGTTGGAGGGTGAGTATTATGGATCTTAGTCCAATGAATTTGCAGGTAATGATTCCAAGATCGAATGACGCTAGTCAGGTGCAGCATAATTTAAATCAACAGACAGCCGTGCAGCAGGATTTTGAAATGATTCGGCAGAAAGCAGACGATGCGCTTAAACAAAAACAAGTGCGTGCGCGGGAAGAAATGGAAGATGGCAAGATTAAAGATGATCAGGATCACAAGAAAAAGCAAGGTCAGGGAAAAAATGGACAGGCAAAACATAAAGTACAAAGTATGGCACCAGAACAAGCTAAGGAAAAAATGGCTGTAGATGTTTTTCGAGGACATAATATTGATATAAAATTGTAACAGATATCAGAGGTAGAGCAAAATGGTTACGGAAATTATGGGATTTTTAATTATTATAGGAGTGCTGCTTGTTGTGGTTGTACGCCGTCAGATGCAAAAAAGTTTGGAAAAACCGGAACAGATTAATGCATCTGTTGCAGCACTTCAATCTGAGTTGGAAAATGCGGGGGATGCTATCATCAAACGTATAGGAACACAGGTGGATCGACTGGAAGACCTTGTAGCACAGGCAGATGAAAAAATTGCTGTTTTGGATGCAAAGCTGCAGGCATGTGAAAGTGTAAAAATAAATGCAGTGCAGGCAGTTACATCAGAAATGACAGAAACAGCAAAAAAAGAAGAAAAAGTTGCTTTTAAAGGAGAATTTGCAGAAACACTTGCTGCAGCTGAACGGGCTTCAGAGCGGCAGTCTATAAAAGAGTGCCATGTAGTGGGGAAAAAAATACCATCGAGCAGTTCAATCCAGGTTGCTTGTTTACTAGAGGATGGGTATTCCATCGAGGAGGTCTCACGTAAGACAGGTATGGGCAAGGGAGCAATAGAACTTATTTGTGAGATGAATCGGGTGCAAAAAAATGTGTAACGTAAGAAAGAGATGCTATGGGCTGCTGAGCAGCAAAAGGCATCTCTTTTTTATGGGGCTTACGTAGTAGACGTATTAAAAAAAGAAAGTAAGTAAAAATGTTTATTGAGGACTTTGAAAAGTGTGCAAGGAAAAAGATTGTAATCTTTTTGCAGGTATGATATAATTCTTTACGGTGTAAAAAACGCACGCATCTTGACATTTGCACTGTGCCACTTGTGGTGAAAGCAAAGGATGAGAGATGCGGAGGAAAACTAAAACAGGAGGTGCACCAACATGGCAGTTATATCCATGAAACAATTATTAGAAGCAGGTGTTCATTTCGGACATCAGACAAGACGATGGAATCCGAAGATGGCAAAGTACATTTTTACAGAACGTAATGGTATTTATATTATCGATTTACAGAAGACGGTAAGAAAAGTTGATGAAGCTTACAATTTTCTTCGCAGTGTAGCAGAAGAAGGCAAATCCGTTCTTTTTGTTGGTACAAAGAAGCAGGCACAGGAAGCTGTAAAAGATGAAGCTCTTAAAGCTGATATGTATTATGTCAACGAAAGATGGCTCGGTGGAATGATGACGAATTTCCAGACGATCCAGAAACGTATTACTCGTATGAAAAAGCTTGAAGCTATGGAAGAAGACGGTACTTTTGAAGTACTTACAAAGAAAGAAGTGCTTTCTCTTCGCCACGAAATGGAAAAGTTACAGAAATTCCTTGGTGGTATTAAGGATATGAACAGGCTTCCAGGAGCACTGTTTATTGTTGATCCACGTAAAGAAAGAATTGCTGTAGCTGAAGCAAGAAAGCTCAATATTCCAATCGTTGCAATTGTTGATACGAATTGTGATCCGGACGAAATTGATTATGTAATTCCTGGTAATGATGATGCAATTCGTGCTGTAAAGCTTTTGACAGGCCGCATGGCAGATGCTGTTATTGAAGGACACCAGGGGCAGGATGGCGATGCAGAAGAAGCTGCAGATGCTGTTGCTAAAGAAAACGAAGCTGAATAAGTAAAAATAAATATGTATGAAATGGGGTAAGGGTTTTATCCCTTACCCTTGCTTATATCTAGGAGGATTTATATGGCAAATATTACTGCTGCAATGGTAAAAGAATTGCGTGAACTTACGGGTGCAGGCATGATGGATTGCAAAAAAGCATTAGTACACACAGAAGGCGATAAGGAAAAAGCAGTTGACTTTCTGCGTGAAAAAGGCCTTGCTGCTGCAGCTAAAAAGGCTGGCCGTGTAGCTGCTGAGGGTGCGGTTACATCCTATATTCATGCAGGCGGAAAAATTGGTGTTTTAGTTGAAATCAACTGCGAAACTGATTTTGTCGCAAACACGGATGACTTTAAGAGTTTTGCTCGTGACATTGCAATGCAGATTGCAGCTGCTAATCCAGCATGTGTGCGTCGTGAAGAAGTTGATACAAAAGAGCTTGATCATGAACGGGAAGTTCTTCGGGAACAAGCTCTGAATGAAGGCAAGCCGGAAAAAATCGTTGAAAAGATGGTTACGGGTCGTATTGAAAAATATTATAAGGAAGTTTGTCTTATGGAACAGCCTTATATTAAAGATCCAGATCAAACAATTACAGATATTGTAAAAGCAAAGATTGCTAAAATTGGCGAAAACATTTCGATTCGCAGATTTGTAAGATATCAACTTGGTGAAGGTATTGAAAAAAGAGTAGATGATTTTGCTGCAGAAGTAATGGCTACAGCTAAATAATGAAAAGAGAACACTTTGTGTTCTCTTTTTTAAAAATAAAAAATAGTAAATAGGAAACAGGAATATAGAGCATAGTTGTAGAAACATAAAAAGATGGTTTAATTTGGATGGAGGGTTTACTTTGGAGACAGCGAAATATAAGCGTGTAATTCTGAAATTAAGCGGGGAATCTTTGGCAGGTGATCAGGGGTTTGGTATTAATCCGATTACTGTTGAGTCGATTGCTTCACAGATAAAGGAAATAAGAAAACACGCTATTGATGTTGCAGCTGTTGTCGGAGGCGGCAATATTTGGCGCGGATTAGCAGGTAGTTCAAAGGGAATGGATCGTGCGACAGCAGATTATATGGGGATGCTGGCAACAGTAATGAACTCTTTGGCGCTACAGGATGCACTTGAAAAGATGTTTGTGGATACTCGTGTGCAGAGTGCAATCGAGATGCGTCAGATTGCAGAACCTTATATTCGCCGGAAGGCAATTCGCCATTTGGAAAAGGGACGTGTTGTTATTTTTGCAGCAGGAACAGGAAACCCATACTTTTCAACTGATACAACGGCAGCACTACGAGCAGCTGAGATCGAAGCGGACGTTATTCTTATGGCGAAAAAAAATACGGATGGTGTCTATGATTGCGATCCAAATCATAATCCGAATGCAAAGAAGTTTGATAAACTTGAGTATATTGAGGTTCTGCAGCGAGGTTTAGCTGTTATGGATTCTACAGCTACGAGTCTTTGCATGGATAATAAGATTCCAATTGTTGTGTTTAATATTGATCATCATGAAAACATTTTACGTGTAGCACTTGGCGAAAACATTGGTACAACGGTAGGAGGAAAAAGATAATGATCAAAGATGTTTTTAGTTCACATGAAGGACGTATGGAAAAATCTCTTGAATCACTTAAACGTGAGTATGCTTCACTTCGTGCCGGGAGAGCAACACCATCACTTCTTGATAAAGTGATGGTCGATTATTATGGTGCGTCGGTACCCATTAGTCAGGTAGCAAATATTTCAGTTCCAGAACCCCGAATGATTATGATTCAGCCGTGGGAAAAGACAATGCTTCATGAGATTGAAAAAGCAATCATGAAATCTGATCTTGGACTTAATCCAAATTCGGATGGTACGGCAATACGTTTGTCAATACCACAACTTACGCAGGATCGACGTACAGATCTTGTTAAGACGGTGAATAAAAAAGCTGAAGAAGCAAAAATTTCAGTGCGTAATATTCGTCGTGATGCGAATGATGTTATAAAGAAGCTTGAAAAAAGCAAGGAAGTTACAGAGGACGAAGCGAAAAAAGCACAGGAAGACATGCAAAAGCTTGTTGATCTGTATATAAAGCATATTAGTGAAACACAAGCAATAAAAGAGAAAGAAGTTATGGAAGTTTGATATGGTTGATGTTATAGGTCGTCCACTGACAGAAGCTGAGGCTATGCTGCAGGTGGGGAAAATTCCATACACTGTAATGCGTACATATCCTACGCGTGATTTTTTTAAGATTGACGAGAACTGTCTCTACATTGTCCGTCAGAAAACAATAAATGATGGAACTTTGCAGCTTGTAGTTGCGGCAAAGATGCGAAAGGAGGTGTCTTGATATGGCTTACAAAATTGGCGATGAATGTATTTCTTGCGGTTCTTGTGCCGGGACTTGTCCTGTTGGCGCAATTTCTGAAGGAGATGCACACTATGAAATCGATGCTGAAAAATGCGTAGACTGTGGTGCCTGCGCTGCTGGGTGTCCGGTAGCTGCTATTTCAGCTCCTTGATGAAAGGCCCCTCTTTTTTAGTGAGAGGGGCTTATTTCTTGCATTTTATATGGGAGATTCAATATGTGGAAAAAATTTTTCAGCAAAACGGAACAAGAATTGAATACAAATAGAACAGACGGATCGCATTCTATTTACGACGGAGTGAATAAGGATTGTCTGCCAACGCATGTTGCAATTATTATGGATGGGAATGGTCGCTGGGCACAGCATAAAGGACTTATGCGGGCGGCTGGTCATAAAGCTGGTGTAGATACACTAAAGCAGATATTGAAAGTCGCAATTGATTTAAAAATAAAAGCATTAACGGTATACGCATTTTCTACGGAAAATTGGAAGAGACCGCATGCTGAAGTTGATTTTTTAATGCGTCTTTTTTCAGAGTATCTTGCAAAAGAAATTGATGAAATGGATGCAGATCATGTAAAGGTGCGATTCCTTGGGCGGATAGGTGAATTATCAAGTGGATTGCAAAATCAGGTAGAGAATGCTCAGATGCGGACAAAGGAAAATACCGGGGTCAGGTTCAATATTGCGGTCAATTATGGCGGTCGTGATGAGCTTATCCGCGCTGTTAAAATAATTGCAGAACAGACGGCAGCAGGAAAGTTGTCTGTAGATCATATTGATGAAGCCCAGATTGAAAAAAATCTGGATACGGCGGGACTTCCACCAGTGGATTTGTTGATTCGAACAAGTGGTGATATGCGTTTGAGTAATTTTCTTCTATGGCAGTCGGCTTATGCGGAATTTTGGTTTACGGATACAAATTGGCCGGATTTTGCGCCGGAATGTTTTGTAGAGGCGCTTACTGATTTTCAAAAGCGTGATCGGCGCTTTGGCGGGTTGAAAAATAAATAATATGGTGGGTGCATGCTTTGATTATAAGAATTGTTACGGGCATTGTCGGAATCGCGATAGCAGCCTATGTTATTCAGTATGGTGAATGGCTTTTTAGTGCAGTGATTTTGCTTTTATCACTGATTGGCTGGCATGAATTTTCTAGAGCTTTTGCAAAGAAAGGGTTGCGACTGGCATATTTCCCAGGAATGCTGGCACTTCTTTTTTTATGGGGATGTGTATGGCTGGGAAATACAGATGAAGTGATGGCCGTACTGGTTACTGCTGTACTGGCAATTTTAGCAAAGGCTGTATTTATGCATGCAAGTTTTTCGATTGAAGCAGCGTGCGTTTCGATTGCTGGTATCATGTATGTAGGGCTGCTGTTTTCGTATTTGTTGCTGCTTCGATTTATGGGAGCAGATACAAGTGTTACTTCTGTAGTTGGAAACATGTCATTAGGTTGTACGGTTTTATGGCTGGCACTTATTGGGACGTGGGCAAGTGATACTTTTGCGTTTTTTACCGGATCTTTACTGGGTAAACACAAACTTTGTCCGGGGATTAGTCCAAACAAGACGATCGAAGGTTTTGTTGGAGGATTATTGGGGACAACATTTGTTGTTATGGGAATAGGTGGGCTTTTTTCATTTTATCTTTTACATATGGCAGTGATGGGTATCTGCATTGCACTTATGGCAACTGTAGGAGATCTTGTGGAGTCTTCTTTTAAAAGATATACAGGGATAAAGGACTCTGGATCGCTCATTCCTGGGCATGGAGGGGTACTGGATCGTTTTGATAGTGTACTGTTTACAGTGCCTTTTGTTTATTATTATGTACAAGTATTCAATGTTTTCGGATAGGAGTAGATAAATGAAAAATATAGCATTATTAGGGTCTACGGGATCCGTTGGAACACAGACCTTAGCTGTGGTAGCTTCTCATCCTGAGTTCTTCCATGTTTCGGTACTTGCTGCGAATTGCAGCGATGAGCTTTTGGAAAAACAGATAAAAGAATTTTCACCGGAAATTGCTGTGTTGGCAGATGAGGCGGCGGCAAAACGCTTGAAATCACGTTATATGGGAAAAACGAAAATATTAGCTGGTCGTGCAGGAATTCTTGAAGCGGCTGTTTATGAGGGTGTAGATACCGTAGTAACATCAATGATGGGATTTGCCGGACTTGCACCGACAATCGCGGCGATTGATGCCGGGAAAAATATTGCGCTTGCAAATAAAGAAACGCTTGTTGTTGCTGGTGAGATTGTCATGCAAAGGGCAAAAGAAAAAGGTGTAACGATTTTGCCTGTGGATAGTGAGCATTGTGCACTTTTCCAGTGCCTGCAGGGAGAACGGCATGATACAGTTGCTAAACTTATACTTACGGCTTCGGGTGGTCCGTTTCGTGGAAAAAAGACACATGAGCTTACGAATGTGTCGATTGGGGATTGTCTGAATCATCCAACATGGTCGATGGGAAAAAAGATTACAGTAGACTCGGCCACGCTTGTCAATAAAGGTCTTGAGGTTATTGAGGCAAGATGGCTCTATGATGTAAATTACGACCAGATACAGGTTGTCGTTCATCCGCAGAGCCTTATCCATTCGATGGTACAGTTTATTGATGGGACGGTTATGGCTCAGCTTGCTTCAACGGATATGCGACTGCCTATACAGTATGCACTTACGTATCCACAGCGTGTAGATTCTGCTTTCAAGCGGCTTGATTTTTGGCAGATCCCTTCTTTTACGTTTGAAAAGCCGGATATAGATACATTTCGTGGCTTGAAGCTTGCGTATGAAGCTGGTACAATGGGTGGTACGATGCCTTGTGTTATGAATGCAGCAAATGAGATTGCTGTCGAAGCTTTTCTAGAAGGAAGGGCAGGCTTTCTCAAAATTTATGAGGTTATTGAAAAAACGATGCAGGTACATGAAAATAAACAGTGTCCGGCATTAGACGATCTTTATGAAAACGATGCATGGGCACGTAACTATGCTTTGCAATTGTTGAAGAAATAAGCAGGTAGGGTGGTGATGGTATGCTTCTTACGATTATAGCGGCAGTTTTTGTTTTTGGGATGCTCGTGCTTTTTCATGAGCTTGGTCATTTTGTTACAGCGAAACTTACCGGCATGCGTGTTGATGAGTTTGCTATTGGGTTTGGTCCAAAGCTTGTGAGCGTAAAATATGGGGAAACTTTATATTCAATACGAGTATTCCCACTTGGTGGATATAATAATATTGCTGGTATGGATCCAAGCGATACAGAGGCAGGCGAGCATGCCTATTCGGCGAAGCCGGTGTGGAAACGTATGGTTGTCATTCTTGCAGGATCAATTATGAACTTTATCCTGCCTATTATTTTGTTCTTTGGAATTTATATGATTTCAGGGATACATACACCGTCACCAGAACCTATACTTGGTGAGGTCATTGCGGGAAAGCCGGCAGCTGAAGCCGGACTTAAAACTGGTGACCGTATTATTCGTATTGACGGGCAGGAAATCGACTCGTGGAAATCCTTTGTTGAAGTTGTTCGTAATGGTGAGGGTAAGGTCTATGCAGTTGAGTTTAAGCGTGGTAATGAGGACAAAACAACAAGTCTTATTCCTGCTTATGATAATTCGGCTAAAAGAGCGATGGTAGGTGTACTTGGATCTGTTACAACAGAAAAGCCAGGACTGGTGAAGTCAGCACGGCTGGCAGTTCAGAATACAGGCTTAGTCATGCATCAGATGCTCAATGGACTTGCTCAGATTCTTACGGGAAAGACAGCGGCAGATCTTGCCGGACCACTTGGGGTGGCTCAGATGGCAGGTGAAATGGCACAAATTGGTTTTGTGCCGTTGCTGAACTTTGCGGCACTATTGAGCCTCAATCTCGGCATCATTAATTTGTTCCCGATCCCGGCACTTGACGGCGGGCATTTTGTGACACTTCTTATTGAAGCTGTACGTGGCAAACCAATGGGTGCGAAAGCAGTACAATATGCACAAATTGTTGGTTTTGTTCTATTGATGACATTGATGGTTTTTGCAACATCGCAGGATTTCGCTCGTGTGTTTTTCCAAAAATAAAGTAACTT
>Ga0172378_10007195_pt1 | contig 10364 bp, 5 predicted proteins | sample GrowelOW332metaG_FD_119755 | JGI IMG/M metagenome (GOLD analysis project Ga0172378, IMG submission 119755) | Groundwater microbial communities from an aquifer near a municipal landfill in Southern Ontario, Canada - Pumphouse #3_1 metaG | ecosystem: Environmental > Aquatic > Deep subsurface >... | reverse complement strand
GTACCATCAAGAAAATTTCCACTATAAATTTGAATTCCTGGTTCTGTAGTATATTCTTTTAGTACAATGCCAGTTTCTGGAGATATTAATTGAGCTGCTAATTTAGTTATATCACCTTTTGTATTTAATACCAAATTATGATCATAACCATTACCATTTTTTAATTGAATAAAGTCATCATTAATATCTTGACCAATAGATTTTGGTAAGGTGAAATTCATAGGAGTATCTTTAACTGGTAATATTTCACCAGTAGTCATAAAAGTATTATCTACAGGTGTATAATAATCTGCATTTATATATAATATGTTGTTAGTTGATAAATGAGTAGGGTCACCATTAAGATTAAAATATGAATGGTTAGTCATATTAATAATTGTTGTTTTATCTGTTGTAGCAGTATATTTAATGTCTAACATATTATCAGATGTAACTGTAAATAAAACCTTAGCAGTAACATTTCCTGGGAAATTCTGATCTCCATCGGGAGAAAACCGTGTTAACTCCAATGTTGAAGAATTAATAACCTTCGCAGTATACATCTGATATTGCCATCCTTTAGGACCACCATGGAGGCAGTGACCGTGATCATTAATAGGTAGTTGAATAGATCTGCCATCTATAACTATTTGACCTTTATTTATACGATTTGCATAACGACCGATGGATGCTCCGAAGTCACTTGGAATATTAATATAATCTTGAATATTATCAAATCCAAGAACTACATCTTTCATATCTCCATTCTTATCGGGAACCATCATAGAAACGATACGGCCCCCGAAATTAGTTATACAAACTTCCATTCCAGATTTATTCTTAATAGAATACAAGTTAGTCTGAATAGAATCAACTTCTGTTATAAAATCAGCAGGATTAAGTCCTGATAAAGTTAATGAAGTTTTCTCTTGACATGACATCATCAAAAATAATAAGATGCCGATAATTAAATATTTTTTCATTTTATTTTGTTTTATGTAAATAGTCTGATACAAAATCTATTGGTTTAACTCCAAATTGTTTTTGAAAACACTTGGAAAAATAAGAAGGATTGTTAAAACCTACCATATAACTAATTTCATTCACTCTATATTTATTATCAACTAATAAAGATGCTGCTTTTTTTAGTCTAACGAGCTGTATTAATTCATTTGGTGTAATATTAGCCAAATTCTTTATCTTAGAGAACAAACCAGAGCGACTAATAAATAATCTTTCTGCTAAAAAATCTACTGATAAATTTGAATTTGAAAAATTATCTTCAATAATTTTATTTAAATTATCAAGAAATTTTTTATCAGCATAATTTGATGAAATACTATTTATAGGACATAAAGGCATTTTAGAAAATTTATCTCTTAATTGCGATCGTAAATCTAATAGATTCTTAATGCAAGTTCTTAGATATTTAATAGAAAAAGGTTTTTCGATATATAGATCAGCACCGCAATTTATCCCCATTATCTTAGATTGAGTTTCTGTTTTGGCAGTAAGTAAAATAAATGGAATATGACTTAGGATCTTATCTGATCTAATTTTTTTACAGAGTTCTATTCCATTCATAATAGGCATTATCCAATCTGAAATAATTATAGAAACTTCTTCTTTATTCAGTATTCTAAGTGCTTCTTTACCATTTTTGGCGACCATAATATTATATTCTTCATTGAATGATCTAGATAGAAAATACAACATGTCAGCATTGTCATCTACTATTAATATAGATAATTTACTAGTTCCAGAAATAGACATGTTTGTTTCTTCTTCAGTATTTATTTCTTTTGGTAATTTATCCTCTAATTTTAGTAGGTTAGTTTGTTTTATTGGTAAGAATACCTTAAACGTAGCTCCAGTTTCTTCGCTAGATTCAATCTCTATATGTCCATGATGAGCTTCTACATAGGACTTTACTATATAAAGACCAATTCCTGTTCCTGATTTTTTATTTTTACCTTGATAAAAGGAATCAAAAATTTTTGATGCTTCAGTTTTATTGACGCCTTTTCCATTATCGGACACTAGAATGATAAATTCATTTTTATCTTTACTAATTTTACATGTAAGTTTAACTTTATTTATTGTATACTTGAAAGCATTTGCTAATAAGTTGCTAACAATTTTTATAAAAGCTTCTTTATCAATATTTGCAGTAAAAGTAGCATCAGGATAATCAATAGTAAACTTTATATCATGATTATTGATATATGTATCATATTGTTTAGCGATATCTCTCAATATATTTGCTATATTCTGATTAGTAGGAATTATCTGATTTTTTTCATTATTTATTTTCCTAAAATCTAACAATTGATTAATTAAAGATAATAATCTATTGCTATTTCTATTAATAATATTTAGATCTTCAAGTAAATCATCTGATAAGTTTTGTTTGTTATTTAATATTTTTTCGATTGGTCCTATGATAAGAGATACAGGAGTTCTAATATCATGTGCTATCATAGTGAAAAATTCTAATTTTGAGTTCTGAACTTCTTTTTCTGTGTTTATATTAATTTGTCTTATTAGTTCATCATTTTTTTTAGATGACCTTAAAAGTAAATATCTTATGAATAACCATAATAATAGAAGAAGAATTAATAAATATAATGTCTTAAAGAAAAAAGTGAAATAAAATGGAGGATGTACTATAATTTTTAAAGAGGCTCCTCTATCATTCCAGATACCATCATTATTACTCCCTTTTACTCTAAAAGTATAAGTCCCAGATGGCAGATTTGTATAAGTAGCTTGATTCTGTGATCCGACATCATTCCATTTTTTATCAAAACCTACGAGCTTGTAAGTATATTGATTATTGTCAGGGTAACAGTAACTTAAAGCAGAATACATAATACTAAAAACCTTATCTTTATTTTTTAGTTCTAATTGATTTATTGTACTAGAATTTTCATGTAAAATCTTACTACCTATTTTTAAATCTTTATTAAATAATTTGATGTTAGTAATATATACCGGAGGAATTTTTTTATTTGTTGTTATGTTGTAAGGATAGAATGATATAAATCCATCTATAGTGCCAAAATACATTTTGTTGTCAATAGTTTTTATTCCTGAATTTGGTATGAATTGACTGCAATGTAGTCCATCATGTTTTGTGTATATTCTACATACTTTATTATTTTTATATTTAATTAAACCATTTGATGTAGATATCCATAAAGTATTTTGATATTCGAGAATGCAACAAATATTATTATTGGGTATGTTTAAATTAATTCTTGTGAAATCATCACTTTTTTCATTATATCTACATAGTCCATTCACAGTACCTATCCATAATATACCTTTTGTATCTATTTGTATATTATTTATATTATTATTTGATAAACTATTTTGTTTTGATGTATAGATGTAGTGTTGCCATTTTTTTTGTGATTTTATATATTATATATACCATCCCCCTGCGTAGAAAACCAAAGATTCCCATAATCGTCTTGATCAATATCCATAATTAAATAATTACATGTTTTAACTATTTTGAAAGACTTATCTGTAGAATTATACAATATAATATCTGACATTGTACCTATCCATATATTATTGTTTTCTTTATCTTTATATATTGAATAGACACTTTCTATATTAGGAGTATTATTAAATAACTTGAATTCTTTTGATTTCAAATTTAATATATTTATACCTCCAGTATATGTCCCCACCCATAAATTATTATTATCAATACATAGAGCATGTACATTATAAAAAGATAAACTATTTTTATTTTGTAAAGGCATATAACTTTGGAAATATTGATTCTGTGGAAAAAATAAATTTAATCCTCCATCATCAGATGCTATCCAAATATTGCCTTGATCTTCACAAAATCTATTTATAATTTTACCATTTATTGAATTATGAGATTGGGATTGAAAATAGCTTTCAAATTGATTTCCATAAGGTGATATGTAATTTACTCCACCATAATAAGTGCCAATCCAAATACCTCCTTCATTATCTTTCGTTATAGGATAAATAAAACGATCCGATAATGAGGTCTCATATTTTTCGTTACATGCGAAAAATTTATATTTGTTAGTTATTTTATTAAATAATACTAGACCATCATCAGAACCTATTAATAAATTATTTTCATCATATTTAATAATAGAATGAATATGTTTAACAATCTTACCATCTTTGATTAATGGATATAAATCAACTTCCCCTGTATATGGATTTATTCTTTTTAATCCCATATCCCAAGAACCCAAATAAAAGGAATTTGGAGTGTCTTCAAGTATACATAAATAACTATTTTTTGTTGATTTATTATAATCAGAAAGAACTAAATGTTTGAACTTATTATTCTTTTTATCTAATTTATAAAGAGATTCAGATTTATTTACGATAGCCCAAACATTATTTTCATTATCAATGTAAACAGTTATAATACTTTCAAGTTCATTAATATTATATCTTGTTAGTTTAGAATTATGAATATTATAATGAAATATACCTTGTGTAAGTGTAGAAATCCATAAATTTCCATCTTTGTCAGAAGTAATATTAGTAGTATAAGTATTTATACTAATACTGTCTTCGGTTTGTACATCAAAATGTGTAGATATAGAAGTTTTATAATCAAAAATAAAAATACCATAATCTGTACCTAACCATAAATTTTCATTTTTATCTTGATATATAGTTTCTATATCATTATGTAATAAGCCTTGAGCATCTTTAGTAGTATTATATAATTTGATATTGATTCCATCGTAAGAAGCCAATCCTCTATCTGTTCCAATCCACATAAAACCTTTTCTGTCTTGTATTATAGATCTAATACAATTAGATGGTAATCCATTTTCAACAGAAATGTATTGAAATTTAAATTCTTTTTGGGAGGCATAAGTATTAAATGTAAAAATTGATATAGATAGAATATATAATAATAATTTTTTCATGGAAGTTTTAGTATGTTTATTTGATACAAAAATAATGATAAAATCTGTAATATATGTATAATAATATAATTATATACGAATATAGTCTAAGATTAATAATGTAAATGCCTATTAGCTAGCTATAAAGTGTTTTTTATTAAGAATATAGTATAGACTATTCTAGTATTCTTTTAGACAATCCTTCAATCCTTTATAGAAAACAAACTTTATTTTTGTACTTGAAAACTAATATTCTATATAAATGAAAAAAATAACTATTTGCAGATTTATAATTTTAATAATTATTGGAAGTGTTATCTTATTTAATTTTACTTCATGTAAATCATCTAATAAAGAACTAAAGTGTACTATTAAAGAAATTCCATTTACTAAAGTTCATATTAATGATAATTTCTGGAGTTCAAGAATGAAAATTAACAATGAAGTTTCTATTCCTTCTGCATTTCATGAGTGCGAAAAAAATGGTCGTATCGATAATTTTGCTTTGGCAGCTGGTTTAATAAAAGGAGAACAAAAAGGCGATTTTCCTTTTGATGATACTGATGTCTATAAAATAATAGAAGGATCTTCATATTCTTTAGCTTTAGTATATGATAAAAAATTAGATTCATATCTAGATAGTTTAATTAATCTGATTTCTTTAGCACAAGAACCAGATGGATATCTTACTACTTGTGTTACTAATAAATGTGAGAGATTATCTGGATGGTGGGGTAGTCATAAATGGGAGAAATTAAATAGCCATGAATTATATAATAGTGGACATTTGTATGAGGCTGCTGTAGCACACTATCAAGCTACTGGTAAAAAGTCTTTATTAAATGTAGCTATTAAAAATGCAAATCTTGTTTGTAAAGTCTTTGGCCCGAATGAAAATCAAAAACATGTTCCTTCTGGTCATCCTATAGTGGAGATGGCTCTCTGTAAATTATATAAGGTGACACATAATGAACAATATCTTAAAACAGCTAAATATTTTATAGAAGAAACAGGTAGAGGAACAGATGGTCATAAGTTGAGCGAATATAGTCAGGATTATATGCCAATATTGCAGCAAACTGAAATAAAAGGACATGCAGTAAGGGCCGGTTATTTATATTCAGGAGTAGCAGATGTAGCTTCTTTGACTAATGATAATGGCTATTTTAATGCATTGGAAAGTGTATGGACTAATTTAGTTAGCAAAAAATTATACATAACAGGTGGAATGGGGTCTAGACCTCAAGGAGAAGGATTTGGCCCTAATTATGAATTAAATAATCATACTTGCTATTGTGAAACTTGTGCTTCTATTGCCAATGTTTTTTGGAATCAACGTATGTTTTTAGCGACAGGAGATGCTAAATATGTAGATGTGTTAGAGAGAGCTATGTATAATGGTGTTATTTCAGGCGTTTCATTAAGTGGAGATAAATTCTTTTATGATAATCCTTTGGAATCTATCGGTGAGCATTCTAGACAGAAATGGTTTGGGTGTGCTTGTTGTCCTGGAAATATAACTCGTTTTATGCCTTCTATTCCTAAATATGTATATGCTAAACTAAATAATGATATTTATGTAAATTTATATATTCAGAGTAAAAGTAATGTTAAGATTAAAGAGAATGATATTAATTTAATTCAAGTTACTGATTATCCATGGGACGGAAAAGTTCAACTAATAATTAATCCATCTAATGAATCTAAGTTTACAGTTAACTTACGTGTACCTGGATGGGCTCAAGGCGCACCTGTTCCATCTGATTTATATACTTTTGCGGATTCTTCTTCTCCCATTAGCTTAGCTCTAAACGGAAATTTATTAAAATATAAAATCAAGAAAGGTTATATATCATTAGATAGAAAATGGAAAAAAGGAGATAAAATAGAATTAATACTTCCTATGCAAGTTCGTAAAATAATAGCTAATCAAAATGTAGAAGATGATAGATATAAGGTAGCTCTACAAAGAGGCCCGATAGTTTACTGTTTAGAGGGAATAGATCAAAAAGATAAGCATGTATTTAATAAATATATAGATATAAAAGAAAATATAACTTTTTCTTATGATAAAGGGTTATTAAATGGAATAGGTGTTTTGAATGGTATTTGTAAATCTGTTTCATTAAATGGAGAAGAAAATAAAGTTCTATTTAAAGCTATTCCATATTCTACTTGGGCTAATAGAGGATCTGATGAAATGGAAGTGTGGATTCCTACAAAAGCCTCAGAAATACATTCTATTCCAAAACCTACTATAGCCTCTAAGGCTCAGGCATTTTCTATAAGTACTCCTATTCAAAAAGGAGCTACAAATATTTCGACAATTAAAGTGCCAGCTTGGGGAGTAAATGATCAATTTGAGCCAAAACGTTCATCTGATATTTCAAAACCATATTTTTATTGGTGGCTGAAAAAAGGCACTAAAGAATCTTTGTCCTACAAATTCGATAAAACTTACAAGGTGTCAAGTGTTGATGTTTATTGGTTAGATTTTGATCATTATGATTGCGATTTTAGAGTTCCATTAACTTGGAAATTATATTATAAAAATGGAAAACAATGGAAAGCAGTATCTACATCTCAAGAATACACTATAAAAAAAGATTGTTATAATCATTTAACTTTTACTCCTGTGAAAACCAATAGTTTAAAAATTACAGCTCAATTACAGAAAGGTAAATCTGGTGGTATAATAGAGTGGAAAGTTAACTGATGATATCAAGAATTTAAATAAAATTAATTTATTAACTTAATGATGAAAAAATGAAAAAAAAATTAAAATTAATTCCACAGTACAGAAGGTTATTAGCTATAATAACTTGTGGAATAGTATTATTGACTTTTGGGGGCACCAAGAATTATGGCTATAGTCAAGAAAGGGGTGTATCTGGAATTATTTTAGATCAGTCAGAACAACCAATTATTGGAGCATCTATTATTGAAAAAGGTACTCAAAATGGCGTGTATTCTGATATTAATGGAAAATTTTAGATTAATTTACAATCAAAAAGTGCAATCTTAATAATATCCTTTACAGGTTTCGAGACCCAAGAAATTGTTGGAAATAAAGATGTTATGAGAGTAATGTTGAAACAAGATAAAAAATTTCTTGATGAAGTTGTTGTGATAGGATATGGAACGCAGAAAAAAGGAGATGTCACAAGTGCTATTGCTAATGTGAAATCTGAAGACTTTATTAAAGGTAATATTTCAGATGCTTCTCAATTAGTAAAAGGTAAAATCGCAGGTCTTACTATTACTAAAAGCTCAGGAGATCCAAATGCTACTTCTCATATTATGTTAAGAGGTATTGTTACACTTGAGGGAAGTACTACTCCTTTGATTTTAATCGATGGTGTTCCTGGAGGGCTTAATACGGTATCTCCTGAAAGTATAGCATCAATTGATGTTTTAAAAGATGCATCTGCATCTGCTATTTATGGTACTAGAGGAGCTAATGGTGTTATTCTAATTACAACCAAAAGTGGTAAAAGGGATGCAAAAGTTACAGTAACTTATTCTGGATATTGTTCAGCTTCAGATTATTATAAACAAGCTGATTTTATGAACGTTCAAGATATTAAAGATGGTAAAACCAAATATTCAGATAAAGGTTATAATACTGACTGGGTTGAAGAAATCTCAAGAGTAGGTTTTATCCAAAATCATGATTTAAATATAGTAGGTGGTTCTAAAACTACAAGCTATTCAGCTGATTTGTCTTATAGAAATGATAATGGTATTATAAAAGGAACGAACAGCGAAAATTTGAAAATGGCTTTTGATATGTCACATTGGATGTTAAATGATATGTTAAAAATTAATCTTAATCTTGTAAAAGGACTACATACAAATAATGTAACTAATGCTTCAGATGGAGGTTTAACAAATATTTATCGTCAAGCTGTTATTCGTAATCCTACAGAATCTGTATATGATGAAACTGACGGATATAATGAGGACTTTAATATATATCAATATTATAATCCAGTATCAATGATAAATGAATTAAAAGGAGAAAATAGATCAGAGTGGACTAGAATTACAGGTAATATTACGTTTGAACCTATTAAAAATTGGAAAACCAATTTAATGTTAGCTAATCGTACTTGGTTTAATCATGATGAAAATTATAAAACTACTAATTATTACTCATGTTTATTAAATGGTACGACGGGCACAGCATATCAAGGAAGTTCAGATTCAAGAGATAATCAACTAGAATTAACATCAACATACAAGTATATAAAATATAAAAATATTCTTACAGCTTTGGTTGGTTATAGCTATGAAAATGATATATATAGTGGATTTAGTGCATCTAATTATGATTATCCTACAGATTTTTATTTATATAATAATCTAGGTATCGGGAGTGCTCTTAAAAAAGGTAATGCTGGGATGGGGAGTAGTAAAAATGAAAATACCTTACTTGGTTTTTTTGGTAGAGTAAGTTATGGATTTGATAATAAATATAATGTATTATTAAGTGTGCGACGAGAAGGATCTTCTAAATTTGGAGATAACCATAAATGGGGTACTTTCCCTTCTGCTTCTGCAGGTTGGACTATAAGTAATGAGGATTTTATGGATAGATTTAATTTTATTAATATATTAAAACTTCGTGCTGGTTATGGCGTTACTGGTGTTGAACCAAATTCTTCATATTTATCTATGAATAAATATGGATACGGAAATTCATATTTTTATAATGGAACAGAGTGGACTAGTGGGCTACAAGCTACATCTAATGCTAATGAAGATTTAAAATGGGAAAAATCTGCCGAATATAATATTGGTTTAGATTTTAGTTTATTAAATGATAGGTTAGGCGGATCAATCGATTATTATAATAAAAAGACATCTGATATGTTATGGTGGTATAATGTTCCAATGCCACCAAACCTTTACAGTCAAACACTTGCTAATGTTGGAGAAATGAGAAATTCAGGTATTGAAATAGTTATTAATGCGAAACCAATTATAACTAAAGATTTTGAATGGAATACAACAGTTACTATGTCTCATAATAAGAATAAACTTCTAAGTCTTTCAAATGATTTGTATGAGACAAATAATTATCTTAATACCGGATATGCAGGAGATCCTATTTCTTTACCAACTCATCGCTTAGAAGTAGGTAAATCTATGGGAAATTATTGGGGAATGAAAGCTGTAGGAATTTCAGATAATGGTTTGTGGATGATTGAAAATCCATCCACTGGAGAAGCTGAAGAATTTGATTCTACTATGTTAAATGATGATTATCGTCAATATTTAGGAAATGGTCTTCCAAAATTTAATTTTGGATGGAATAATACATTTAGATATAAGAACCTGTTGGCGGAATTAATTTAGTGCATACTTAATTCTGCCAATGGGCTTGTCGTTAATGAAGTTTACGTATTGCAGAATGGTAAGTGCACTAATTTTGCCAATGATTCTGGCAAACAAACC
>Ga0172378_10007194_pt1 | contig 10364 bp, 6 predicted proteins | sample GrowelOW332metaG_FD_119755 | JGI IMG/M metagenome (GOLD analysis project Ga0172378, IMG submission 119755) | Groundwater microbial communities from an aquifer near a municipal landfill in Southern Ontario, Canada - Pumphouse #3_1 metaG | ecosystem: Environmental > Aquatic > Deep subsurface >... | reverse complement strand
CAGTAGATATCCCACGTAGCAGTACGTCCCGCTAAGATAATATTGTAGCACGTACATAAAAGTAAGGCTGGAATGAGAGGCGGAATCAAAAGAATTTTTCTGGCAAATTCATAAAAGCAAAAAACAAGAAAAATAGCAGCAACTCCTGCCATAGCGCGTTGTAGTGGAAGATTGTCTGGAGAAATAATTTCGGCTACAGCTGAAATCCAAGTTGGCAGAGGTGGTTTTTCCAATCGTAAATCTCCATTCATTGTGGGCACCAGCCAATGTCCGTCGTATACCATTTCTCTTGCCGTCACAATATTGCGCGACTCCATGATATCAGGCACAAAAACATAGTTATTTACAAAAAAAGTTATGAAACACACCAGTAGCAGTGTCCATTTTTCTTTTGTTATCTTGTTTAATGATGTTCTTTTTTGATTATACATGTGTGAGATTTTCAAGTAAATCACCGCAAAATTTTGATATGAATGGCAAATTTACTCATAATCGCATTGAAAGAATTGTTTTATGAGATATTTATTTTAAAAATAGGAAGTTTTGCCTAATATGAGAGTAAAAATGCTTATAAATAAAGGAAAAATCTTTACGATTATTCAAAAGAGAACAATCAAAATAGCTATAAAAATTGGGAGCACTAAATTAGAAGCCCATTTGAAATTGAGTGATCCATGCGTTTGTTGTAGCACCAATTTTAGGTTGAGTTTTTACGTATTCGGTTAAAATTCTGCAACGTTTATAAATCCAATATTGGAAGCCGGCCATATAAGCTCTCGTCTGACTATCTGCTATAAGATTGTTTTTTCTCAAATAATCGTAATCAGCCACAAGGTCAAATTTGGGTAAAAGATGAGCCTCTAAATCTACATAATGACCTTTACTGTGAATTCCGGCATCGTTACCAATGAGATATTCACTACGGGCGTAAAGTGGATGGGTTTTTATTTCGACACCACAAGACCATCGATTACGTTTATAGTTTTCGCCGGCTTTGAATGCGCCATATGCATTGTCAGATTCAGCATGTCCTGTTCCTAAAATAAATGAGGAAGAAAGCATAAGACCCTTTATAGGAGTGATATTGAGCTGCCCGATAATATCTTTTTGGTTATTGTTCTCCTTTTGATTCATACCGGTACCATTAAAAACACCCATACTGTAATTAAAAAGTTTCCACGTCTTGTATTTCAGAAAGTCGCCAGTAAACATAATCCCAGCGTCACGTCCCACGTGGTTTCCGATACAGGGATCAGTTGCAATTCCAGCAAGATAGAGGACGCTGTTATCATAATTGATATTGTTGAGGATTGTTGGGGAAATAACACTTTCTAATGTAAAAGGTTGTTTATATTGACCAATACGCAATTTGATTGCAGACGAAAAAGCGTATTCCGCGTAATACTCGTGTAGTTGGCTTTTAACGGCGTCATACATAATAAAAAAGCTCAATTGATCTGTCAACTCTCCGCGTGCCATGAGGATGATACGGGTAATGTCTAGTGCGTTTGTCTTTGTACCTGCATCATTTTTAAGTGTATAACCGGTTTGAGCATATCCCCACAACGTAAGTTTACTGGGACCTATAATCAAATTGAGAGGTTGCACCGGTTTTTCTCCGTCAATGGTACGTTGCGCTTTCAATTCCTTATCGGAAGTTATACTGGTTGAGAGTTTTACATCGATTCTCTTATCTTGTGAGGTTGAATCAGCTTCTGCAAAAGCAAAAACATTTTGAAAAAACGATAGACAAATTGCAATGAATACAAGGCTTTTGAACTTCATGAAGATTATTTATATGATTTACTGTGCAAAATTAATATTTTTAGTGTCAAAAAGATTGAATCTGATAGTTATTTTCGTATTTTTGCGGCACAAATAAAACAACAATAATTAAGAATCAACTATGTTTGGCATTAAAGACCCTTTAATTTTATTGCCTTATTTGCTTGGAGCGCTTTGTCTGATTTTTTCTGCTTGGTACGGCTTGAGATTTTGGAACAGAGAAGACGGTCATGATAAGGAGGAACGCAGATGAACACATTTACCTTGGGGCTAATTGTTCTGCTCTATTTATTATCGCTGGCATATTTAGGCTGGTTAGGTTATCGCAAAACGAAATCCACATCTGATTATTTAGTAGGTGGACGAGAGATGAATCCCATCGTTATGGCGCTGTCTTATGGTGCCACATTTATTTCGGCTTCTGCAATAGTGGGGTTTGGTGGTGTTGCTGCTGCTTTTGGAATGGGAATACAATGGTTGTGCCTTCTCAACATGTTTGTGGGGGTCATTATTGCATTTATTTTCTTTGGTTTGCGCACAAGACGTATGGGAGTAAAGATGGGAGTGAGTACATTTCCACAATTTCTTGGCAAGTATTATGAGAGTAGAGGAGTACGTGTGGTTGCTGCAGCCATAGTTTTCATTACCATGCCCGTTTATGCTGCTGTAGTAATGAAAGGTGGCGCTGTTTTCATTGAACAGATTTTCCGAGTAGATTATAATATTTCGCTTCTTATTTTTACACTAGTTATTGCTGCTTATGTAATTGCCGGCGGCATTAAAGGGGTGATGTATACAGATGCTTTGCAGGCGTGTATCATGTTTATCTGCACCGCGTTTCTTCTGTTTTATCTTTATGAATACGTTTTAGGAATGAGTTTTACGGAAGCAAACGTACGTCTTGGCGAAATGGCTCCTCTTGTTCCGGATAAGTTTCGAGCTCTTGGTCATCAAGGGTGGACAATGATGCCAGTTAGTGGTTCTCCACAATGGTATACGCTGGTTACATCTTTGATTCTTGGCGTGGGAATTGGTTGTTTAGCGCAACCTCAGTTAGTAGTACGTTTTATGACCGTAAAAAGTGGGAAGGAGCTTAAACGTGGTGTTTTTATCGGTTGCCTTTTTATTGCTGTTACTGTAGGTTCCATTTATCATGCAGGTGCTTTAAGTAATTTGTATTTTATGAAGTCACAAGGAATGGTAGCGACAAATGTTGTGCAAGATATTGATAAGATTATTCCTTATTTTATTGACCATGCAATGCCACCATGGTTTTCGGGATTATTTATGCTGTGTATTTTGTCTGCCAGTATGAGTACGCTAAGTTCACAATTTCATACAATGGGTTCTGCTTTGGGTTCTGATATTGTTGGAGCATATCGTCAAAATGGAAGCAAACATTCTCGTATTGTTCGGCTGGGGGTATTGATTTCCATTATTGTAAGCTATATTATTTGTTATATGTTACCGGGGGATATTATTGCACGTGGTACGAGCTTTTTTATGGGATTATGTGCTGTAGCATTTCTTCCTGCATATTTCTGCGCTTTGTATTGGAAACGTACCACGCGGCGTGCTGCTATTTCTAGTTTGATAATAGGTACATTTTCAATGCTCTTTTGCTTATTGTTCATGCACGAAAAGGAAAGTGCTGCAGTAGGATTGTGTAAAGCTATTTTTGGACGTGATGTACTAATTGATCATTATCCGATTCAGGTCATTGATCCAATTCTTTATGCACTGCCGCTTTCTATTGCAACGATTGTGATTGTGTCTTTTCTTGATAAGAAAAAGATTTCTGCATCAGTATAAATAAAAAGGCACAGTCTCAAAAATGGGCTGTGCCTTCGTTAACTAAAAAATTGATAATTATTTATATACAATTCAACATCATTCTCAGTTTAATTATTAAATACAATATGGTTATCTTTGCAGTCAACTATAATAGGTTTAGTTCTGTTCAGATTCCCGGACAAAATAGTTTTGCTCAAATCATTTAATAAGTCCCGCTGAATGGCGCGTTTTACAGGGCGTGCTCCAAATTCAGGATCATAACCTGCATGACCAAGGAATTTTATAGCAGCATCAGAAACTTGTAATGTAATCCCGTTTTCAGCAAGATGTTTGATGACAATTTCCAATTGTAAACGGACCACCGCTTCTATTTGGCTCTCATTTAGTGGTTGGAACATAATTACTTCATCTATTCTATTTAGAAACTCTGGGCGGATAGCCTTTTTCAACATTTCGAAAACATTCTTTTCTGTATCTTCCAAAATGTCTTCGCGTTCTGTTTGAGTTTTTTCTATCATTTCTTCAAAACGGCTTTGAATATAATTACTTCCCAAGTTACTCGTCATGATAATAATCGTATTCTTGAAGTTCACCGTACGTCCTTTATTATCTGTCAGGCGCCCGTCATCTAGGACTTGAAGGAGAATGTTGAAAACATCAGGATGAGCCTTTTCAATTTCATCAAACAAAACAACTGAATAAGGTTTCCTACGTACAGCTTCTGTTAGCTGTCCTCCTTCTTCATAACCTACATAGCCCGGAGGAGCTCCGATGAGACGTGAAACGCTGAATTTCTCTTGATATTCGCTCATATCAATACGAGTCATCATTGTTTCGTCATTAAAAAGGTATTCAGCTAAAGCTTTTGCGAGTTCCGTTTTTCCAACACCTGTTGTTCCAAGAAAAATAAAGGAACCAATAGGTCTTTTAGGGTCTTGCACGCCGGCTCTACTGCGTCTTACGGCGTCACTTACTGCTTGAATAGCTTCATCTTGACCAATAACGCGTTTGTGAAGTTCGACTTCCATGTTTAAAAGCTTTTCACGTTCACTTTGTAGCATTCTGGTAACGGGAATCCCTGTCCAACGACTAACGACTTCAGCAATGTCTTCAGGAGTTACTTCTTCTTTAATTAAACCGTTTCCGCCTTGCGTCTCAGATAGCTTGCGTTGGATTTGTCCGATTTCATCATTAAGGGCTTTCAATTTGCCATAACGAATTTCTGCTACATGTTCGTAATTACCTTCACGTTCGGCGCGTTCGGCTTCAAATTTTAAATTTTCAATTTCTTGCTTGTTTTGTTGTATTTTGTCCACAAGAGATTTCTCACTCTGCCATTTTGCACGATAGCTGTTTTCTTGTTCTTTCAAATCAGCGATCTGCTGATTCAATTGTTTTAATTTAGAAGTATCGCCTTCGCGTTTAATAGCCTCACGCTCAATTTCCAATTGTTTCAGCTTTCGAATAATTTCATCAAGTTCTTCAGGTAAGGAATCTCTCTCAATTCTAAGTTTTGCTGCGGCTTCATCCATCAAATCAATCGCTTTATCTGGCAAAAATCTGTCGCTAATGTAGCGTTGTGAAAGCTGTACGGCAGCAATAACAGCATCATCCTGAATGCGCACTTTATGGTGATTCTCGTAACGCTCCTTCAGTCCACGCAGGATGGAAATACTGTCTTCTGTACTTGGTTCGTCAACCATAACAATTTGAAATCGCCGTTCCAAAGCCTTATCTTTTTCGAAATATTTTTGATATTCGTCAAGGGTCGTGGCTCCGATGGTGCGAATTTCTCCACGCGAAAGTGCAGGCTTCAGTATATTTGCTGCGTCCATGGCACCTTCGCTTTTACCGGCACCGACAAGTGTATGAATTTCATCAATAAAAAGAATGATGTTTCCGTCGCTCTTTTTTATCTCGTTTACTACGCTTTTAAGGCGTTCCTCAAATTCTCCCTTATATTTTGCTCCTGCAATTAAGGCACCCATATCAAGTGAATATAATTGCTTGTTTTTTAGATTTTCGGGAACATCTCCTCTCATAATTCTTTCTGCCAGCCCTTCGACAATTGCAGTCTTTCCCGTTCCCGGTTCGCCTATTAGAATTGGATTGTTCTTCGTTCTTCTACTCAAAATTTGTAGAACACGACGTATTTCATCATCTCTTCCAATGACGGGATCAAGTTTCCCATCTTGGGCTTCTTTTACAAGGTCTCTGGCATATTTCCCGAGTGATTGGTAATTATCTTCTGCGGATTGTGATTTAACTTTTTCTCCGCCTCGAAGTTCTTCTATGGCTTTGCGTAATGTTCCTTCTGCCATCCCCGCGTCTTTCAAGATTCCACTCACCGTACTGTTTACCTGTAGCAAGGCTTGCAAAATGGCTTCCAAACCCGTAAATTCGTCTCCATTTCGAGAAGCGAGTTCTTCAGCTTGTGTAAGAACTTGGTTAGATGTATTTGAAAGATAAGGCTGTCCTCCCGAAACTCGAGGTAAAGAGCGTAATTGATTGTCCAAAATGGACCGTAATTGCTGCTCATTTATCCCTAATTTATTAAAGATGTATTTAGTTACGTTTTCACCAACTTCCAGAACTCCATTTAAAAGGTGTTCTGGTTCAATCACTTGTTGGCTTCCTGATGAAGCGCAGCGTAAGGCAGCCTGTATGGCTTCCTGGGCTTTAATAGTGTACTTTTCTATATTCATAGTTTCTTTATGTTTTCATTGAATCAATACTTGTATAAACCAAAAATCTTGCCACAGATTTAAACTGCTGTTTTGACGGATTAAACTGTCTTTTTGTCAGGAGTAACATGTAATTCTAAAAAAATGGTATGACAAAATAAGTTTACCAGATGACCTTTTTAAAAATGATAATTATATATCTTAGATAGAAATCGTATTTTTGCAAGAGACAATATAATCATAAGTAAAATTTTAGTTGATGAAACAATGTATAAAATTCATAGAGTGAAAAAGTACCTTTATATTATATGTGGAATAGTTTTCTCCTTTATTCCTGTGACAGCCTCTGTGCCAAGTCAGTATATTGTATTTTCGATGCCGGATTATGAGGATAACGCCATCTATCAGATTGCAAAAGAATATGGTGAATATGAAGGCGGCAAAATTGCAGTTGCAGCAGGACTTAATCTTTCTTATCTTGATTTGCCTCAAAAGCAGGTGGAAGAGCGTGTAAAATATGTGCTTAATGTTTCCGAAAAACTTAATTTACCAATTCTAATGGAGTTGGAAGGCATTAATTATTGGAAAGCATATCCGCAATTGTGGAATTGGTGGAATCCTTCTGCTCTCGGCTATAATCCTGAGAATCGTAAAAACGTAGAATGGTTTTCCTGGACACCTGATTCTGCAGTAAGAATTGGATGGCGCAATTGGGGACAACAATATAGAGAGTTGCCTATGCCGAACTTATCATCTCCTGCATATAGAAATGTAGCTTTTCAGGTACTGAAAAGCGTTTTAGGTATGATTCATCAATGGTGGATGAAGTTGCCCGAAGACCGCAAATACTTATTAGTTGGCATTCAGTTAGGTACTGAAATCTCAATAGGCGTCAATAATTGGTACTATAATCATGGAAATGCCTTGCTTTACAAGGCCATAAAAGAAGATCCAACTACAGGTTTGAATGTCAACGACGTTCCGTCTCGTGGAGTTCGTACAATTGGTTATGCAGCTGTAAAAACTGCAAGAATTGCACATCAAGGAGTGCTCTCAGAAAAACAAGTAACCAGTGCTGTGCGGCTTTATGTGAATAGGATATGTAAAATTACACAGAAAGCAGGTTTTCCTCGTTCTATGGTTTTTACCCATGCTGGTGGTTGGAAGGAAGGTGAATCTATTTATGAGGTTGCAGACAATAAGTATTCGTGTCCATGTTGGAGTTTTTATGGTAATTATGCTGAAAACCCATTGGAAGAACATACTGCAATGAAAATTGTTGGTAAAAGCGATGCCCAGTTCTTTTCAATGGGCGAATGGTTGATTTTTGGCGACCGTAGTGAAGCTGATTGGCAAAAAGCCATGGAACGAAGTTTAAAAGTTAATTGCTTAAGATATATTCAAATTCGTCATTGGGGGATTGTCAGAAATAAAATACAGGCACTTCAAGCTGTTCATCGAGTATTGCTTTCAAATAATTGATTATGAATTATTTCTTCTATATAACAAATCTACAAGCTATGGAAAATCAATATAGAGCTAAACGCAGTTAGCGAGTTCAGTTTCCATTCATTTTTTCGTAAATAGAAAATCTTTTAACCACAAAATGTAATTCACTGACGGAGGCGATAGCCGACGGACTGTCGTTTATTATCTTATTTTGTTTGCCTATTGGCAAAGAGGGCTGTCCGATAAAACTCTTAATATCATATACAGCGTACACAAAGAATGGTTGGATATTTAGAGATTACAGATTTGAAAAAGAATTTTGATTTACATAAAGTCCATCACGATTCTGCTTAAAAAGAGTAATGGGGTTAGGTACTTGATCATTAATTCAGAATTTTCACAACTTCAAAATCTTGTTTTTCTACAAAATTGCTCTAACTTTGTCGTTGAAAATCTGAAATTATGAAAAAGCTATTTTGGCTTTTGTTTTTTTTAATAAGTTGTATAACTATCAGTGCGCGCAATCGAATTGTCTATTTCGATTTGCGTAAATTGTTGACTGTGGATTATAGTGATAGCCTCCAAAGGCTTTCGGTTTGGGACGAAATGCATACTGTCAGCACTTTGCAAGGCGTTGTGAATCGGAAGCGTCCACAACTCTATATCAATTACGTAACAGATGGTGCACGCCAGATAGACTCCTACTGGTGGCAAAAATATCGTCGTAAAGGAGAGTGGCTTTCAGGTCGCGACACCTTGACATGCCGCTCTGTGGAACAAGTTGTAAATTATTTTGCTGATCAGGTGAAAGGGCTTGTAGTTTATGATTCCAACGTGGCTTCTACCAGCAATGTGGCGTCGGCCGTAGCTGGTATTGAGCATTTAATTGCTGTTCGTTATGATGCGCGTCCCACGTCTCTCTATACCCGCTTGACAACTGGCAGTCTCCATCTTCACGTAAAAGTTTGGCTTGTAAATCCAGACGGCACATCTCTTTTTACCGGACACGGACTTTTACCAAATTGTAGTCGCGCTTCTTCGGGCTCTATCAAAAATGACCCCTATCTGTGGTTTATAGAGAAATATATGAAGACAGGGCGTTGTAATGCTCAATATGCAGGTTATTATATTGATCAGAAATGGCGTGACATGCCGGAACGTGCGAATTATAATCATCATCAATTAACCAATCATGATTTCTTTGTCAGTCGAGGCGGCTTTTTTTTCGATCTTTCGCCTTGGCCTGACGAGCCTGCTACAGATGAACCTTCACAAAGAGTTGGAACGGACTATCAAACTCTGAAAGAATTGCTTTCCGAGGCTTATAGACTCAATCGAGGTAAGCGTTTTTGCTATATTGGTGGATTTCCTGCCTGGGCATATAAATATACAAAGCATGCCGGAGGACATCATGAAGATGTTGCCACAGAGTGGACCTTTTCAACGCTAATAGGAGCTTATAATGCATTTGAGGATGCCGATGCAATAGGTTATGGTGCGTTGGCTAATGCATCTTTTTGGCAACATTTTCCATTAAAAAAACATTATCCGCAGCATTGGACAACAAAAAAAAGATTACAGGAACGCGGATTGACGGATCGTAATGGCCTGGTTGTTACTGCCAATCGGAATTACATGATTTTTTATGTTGGTGATTATGATGCTTCTTCTTGGGTTTACCAACGGACTAGTGATATTTGGGAAGATTCTGCGCGAGGGAAGTTGCCGTTAATGTGGTGTGTAAGTCCTGTTCTGCAGGAGCGGGTTCCAATGGTACTTGATAATTTTCGACGCACTGCAACTGTAAATGATTATTTTGCAGCTGCTGATAATGGTGCAGGATATTTGATGCCAGGAATGCTGCAAACCCCACGGCCATTGTCCGGACTACCAGACGGACTCGATGCTTGGGCTCGTCATTGCAGTAAATATTATCGTAAATGGGGACTTTCTATTTCCGGATTTATCATTGATGGAGATGGTCCCGCACTTTCATCTCGTGGTTTGGACTGTTATGCATCGTTTAGTCCTAATGGCATCGTACCACAAAAATCGCCTCTTGCTATGCTTCATGGGAATATGCCTGTCTTGCGCTCAGATTATGATGTAAATGATGAGGATCCACGCAAAGCTGCACAGCTTATTGTGAATCGGGTGCACGATCGCGGAATTCCTTTCCATTGGTTTCGTACCATCCTAAAGAAACCTCAATGGCATGTTGAGGTAATGGAGGAAGTGAAACGCCTGGATCCGAGTATAGAACTTCTGGATGCTCCTGCATTTTTTGAACTTTTACGTCAGTGGCTTAAGCAAAACCCTACAATGTCCGATAAACTTAAATAATGCCATAGAAAAACAAATCTAAAAAATCAAGGTTTTCAGGGATTTTTAGGATGAATTCATGAACAAACATAAGGATATCCTGTCCATGTTCCTACCTAAAGGCATGCTTGACTATTTTGATTTTACTGATGATCCAGGGTTCAGGTCGTAAAATAAACTCGTTGCTTTCAAAGAATTGATTCGATCATGTTTCCTAAATTTTTACATGCTCAATCAAAGTTGGTGACGCAGTGCGTCACAAAAGAAACGCAGTGCGTCACAAAAAAAACGCGTCGCGTCACAAAAGAAACGCACCGCGTCACATAGAAT
>Ga0172378_10007193_pt1 | contig 10366 bp, 9 predicted proteins | sample GrowelOW332metaG_FD_119755 | JGI IMG/M metagenome (GOLD analysis project Ga0172378, IMG submission 119755) | Groundwater microbial communities from an aquifer near a municipal landfill in Southern Ontario, Canada - Pumphouse #3_1 metaG | ecosystem: Environmental > Aquatic > Deep subsurface >... | reverse complement strand
ATATGAAAGGTTAAAATCCAGCTGTAATATTCCATCGTTTTTCCTTTTAGTTCTTTTGTTTGATTTTTTCAAGCCATTCATTTAATGTCTTTTCAAAACCGATTCCATGACTTTTATAATAGCCAATATTCTCTTTTAAATACTCTTGTTCAACATAACCACCAAAATCATGAGGATATTTATAATTCATGGCACTGTCTTTTAAATGGTTGGGAATTTCCAATATTTTGCCATTTTGAATTGAATCAAGCACTTGATTAATCGCTTGATATGAAGCATTGGATTTCGGACAAGAGGCTAAATAAATCACACATTGTCCTAAGAGTATTCTGCTTTCAGGATAGCCGATTTTACTTGTTGCAAGCATCGTACTGACTGCTAAATTCAATGCATTGGGATTGGCATTGCCAATATCTTCAGAAGCAAAGATAACCAATCGTCTGGTTATAAACTCTACGCTTTCACCGCCTTCTATTAAACGCCCTAAATAATACAACGCAGCATTGACATCACTGCCTCGCAAGGATTTAATCATGGCACTGGCTAAATTATAGTGCGAATCACTTGAGCTGACTCCATCCCCAACACTTTTACTTCTTAATTCTAATAACAATTCCAAGGTAATAGTTTTTGATACTTTAAATGCAAAATCCAAAAGATTTAACAATGCCCTTGCATCACCACTGCTGGAGTTCAATAAATACTCTCTGGCTTCAAAATTTAATTCAACCTCAATGATACCTAGGGCTTGTTCTAAAACCTTTTGTAGCTCATTTATACTCAATGATTTAAATTCATAGGTAAACGAACGAGAACGAATCGCATTGGTCAGAGTAAAAAAAGGATTTTCTGTACTTGCACCAATGATAATGGCTTCATAATTTTCCATAATAGGCAACAGTACTTCTTGTTGGTTTTTAGACAAACGATGCACTTCATCAATAAAAATAAGGGGTTTGATTAGGCTGTTGTTGTATCGTTTAAAAACGGTTCGTAAATCTTCAACTTTAATCGTCGTGGCATTAAAGTAGTAATAATCCGTACCAATAGTTTTGGCAATAATTTTAGCCAGTGTAGTTTTACCTGTTCCTGGTTTTCCATAAAAAAAGAGATGGGGAATCTCTTTTTTTTGTATGAGTTTATACAACGCTTTATTGGGACCAATAATATGGGATTGCCCAACAAAATTTTCTAATGACGTGGGTCGCAATAAGGTTGCTAAGTTACTCATTAATTTCTACATCACCTATAAATTGTCGTAAATTTTTATACTCTTCTCGCGTTAAATATCGTTTCTTTCCAGTGGGTAAACTGTTTAAGGTAATTCCACCAAAGTCAAGTCGTTTTAAATCCAAAACATCCAAATCGAAGTGGGCAAAGAATCGTCTGAGTTCTCTGTTTTTTCCTTCAGCAATAACGACTTTTACTTTTGAATAGTTTTTATCGTTAGAGATAATTTGATAGGCAATAAATGGCGCAAACGTCATGGATTTGATTTTACTGTCACTTCTTGCACCCTTGCTGGCATCTTCAAGTTCTAAGCCTTGGTGCATTGCATTTTCAATCGCTTTAGTAATAAAACCATTCACTTTTATTTTATACACTCGTTCTAAATTAGAATGCACCAGTTTATTGAGGACTTCAACTGAATCAGTTAAAAGCAGAACTCCTTCACTGGCATAATCCAATCGCCCTATGGGTAAAAAATGCTGATATTTTTTTCCTAAGGTATCAAATATGGTTCGTCTTCCTTGTGGGTCAGATTTGGTTACTAACTCCCCTTTGGGTTTGTTATAAACAATCACGGTAACGATTTTATTTTTTTCGATATGAATAGGTTTATTGTTGATAGCAACAATATCTGTCGAAGCAACTTTGCACCCCATATCAGTAATGGGCTTTTTATTAATCGTTACTTTACCCTCAACAATAAGCTTATCGGCTTCTCTTCGTGAATACTCTGTATTGTGTGAAATGAATTTATTGAGTCGTAATAACTCTTCTTCTTGCACTTTTACTTTTTTATCTTTTTCATTCTCTTTTTTCATTGTTTGCCTTATCTTATTCCAATTTCTATTAAATCATGGATGTGCAATGTTCCTACTAATTTGTCATCTTCATCAACAACTACTAAAAGTTGTATCTTATAATTTTCAATCATTTCTAAAGCATCACTTGCCAACATATTTTTGTTTTTTAATGTTCTTGGATTTTTGGTTGCTACGGTTTGTACATTACAATCCAATGAAAAATCATCTTTCATTAAAGCTCTTCGTAAATCTCCATCACTTAAAACTCCAACAACTCTTTGATTTTCATCGAGGACAATAACATTTCCCAGTCGCCCTTCACTCATTACCACAATGGCATCTTTTAATTTTGTTTCACGTGAAACAATCGGTAAATTATCTTTTTTTAAGAGGTCATCTACCTTCACAAACAATCGTTTTCCCAAACTTCCACCGGGATGAAAAGAAGCAAAATCTTCTTTTTTGAAATCTCTTTTTTTCATTAACGATACGGCTAAGGCATCACCCATTGCCATGGTTAATGTAGTAGAAGATGTCGGGGCAGTATCCAAAGGACACGCCTCTTTGGTTACGCTGATATTAAAAAATATATCCGCATATTGTGCCAATGTCGATGTTGCACTTTTTGCCATGGCAATGAGTGGAATATCAAATCGTTTCAAATGCGGAAGAATTTGGATTAACTCTTCGCTCTCTCCGCTGTATGAAATCGCCAATACAATGTCATTTTTCCCTATCATTCCTAAATCACCGTGCATGGCTTCAGTAGGATGTAGGAAAAAAGAACTTGTACCTGTACTGGCTAAAGTGGCTGCAATTTTTGCTCCCACCAAACCAGATTTACCCACACCTGTAACAATGAGTTTGCCTTCATTGGGTGCAATTAATTCAACTGCTTTTTGAAATTCATCACCAATATTTAATGCAGCATTTTGCAACTCTTTGGCTTCAGTTAATAGAACCTCTTTAGCTATGGCTTGAAAATTCATTGGCTTTCCTTAACTTATTGAACAAATAAAGTGGGAACAATCATTGGGTATTTTTTGTATTTTCGTACACAATGTTTTCTCACTACTTTTCTAATTTCATCTTCAAAGATTTTATTGTTTTTAAGCACACCTGGTTTGCAATTGCTTAAAAAAGTTACCAATAACTCTTCAATTTCTGTTGAAAAGATTTTATCTTGTTTATCCGGCACTAAACCAAATGATCTTACTCGTGGCATTTCCACAATTTTTCTGTCATTTTCATTGATTTGTGCCACAATCATAACCACACCTTCGTTTGCCATAGTCTGTCTGTCAAGTACAACGTCATCTGAAATTTTATGGTTAAGTTGATTATCAATATAGACTTTACCCGTTTTAACCGTTTTGACTTTTTTAAGATATTTAGGTGTTACTTCAATTTGTTCTCCATCACTCATTACATAAATGTTTCGCTCTAATACACCACAATCAACTCCGGTTTGTGAATGTTTTAACGCATGATTATACTCACCGTGTATTGGTAAAAAGAATTTTGGTTTAATCAATCGAAGCATGAGTTTTTGCTCTTCTTGTGCGGCGTGTCCTGATACGTGAATTTCACTGAAATCTTGATATGCTACTTTAGCCCCTGCTTTTAATAAGTGATTAATAATTGTAGAAACACTGGCTTCATTTCCAGGAATGGCACGAGCAGAGAGAATAATTTGGTCACCCTCTTTTATCTTGATATGTCGATGTTCATGAATTGACATTCTGTATAAAGCACTCATCGCTTCACCTTGGCTTCCTGTTGTTACAATTAATATCTCTTTATCTTCATATTTATGCACTTCATGTGCTTCAATAAATTGGTCTTTTGGGAATTTAATATAACCCAGTCTCATGGCGAGTTCAAGATTTTTTTCCATTGAACGTCCAATAACACATACTTTTCTTCCGTATTTTAAACCATATTCAATGGCTTGTGCAACTCGGTGAATATTTGAAGAAAAAGTCGACATTATGACTCGACCTTTTGATTTGGCAAACAGATTGTCAAAAGTAGGTCCGACTGTTTTTTCTGATTTTGTAAATCCAGGAGAGTGAGAATTCGTTGAGTCACTTAATAAAAGAAGTACCCCTTGTTCACCATGATACGCCAATCGATGTAAATCAGTCGGAAATCCATCAATAGGAGTATGGTCAATTTTAAAGTCTCCCGTATGAATAATTGTTCCCGCATCGCTCTTAATTGCCAAGGCAGAAGAGTCAATAATTGAGTGTGTGATATGCATCCACTCCACTTCAAAATCTCCAATTTTATACGCTACTCGTTTTTCAATGGCTCTAAAAAATCTTCGATGTTCTCTCATTTTATGTTCATCAAATTTAGCCCCAATCATCTCTAAAGGAAGAGGTGTTCCATAAACAGGAAATTGCATCTCTTTAAATAAATATGGCATAGCTCCAATATGGTCTTCATGTCCATGAGTTAAAACAATCCCTGCAATTTTGTTTTTGATTTCTCTTAAATAGGTAAAATCAGGAATTAAGATATCCACTCCGTGCATATTTTCATCCGGAAAACTCATTCCAACATCTACTATAATGGCAGATTTTTCAGTTTCAATCACCATCATATTTCCACCAATTTCACCTAATCCACCCAATGGCGTAATACGTACTTTTGCTGTTGAATTTAAGTTGAGTTTATAGTGTGGATTTAATCTGTCTCGGTGAGATTTCTCATTAATAGAGTGTGCTTTTTTTAAGTCTGTAATCCACCCATTTGCATCGATTGGAGTTTCAGATCCTTCGCCTTCTGGATTATTCTTTCTTTTATTATAAGGAGGTTTTCTTTTCCCTTGAGGAGCCTCTGCAGGTACAGAACCATCTTGATTGTTCTCTTGATTTGTTCTCTCTTTATTGTAACGAGGTTTTTTGTTATTGTGTCGCGGTTTGGTCCCGTTTTCTTTGCTGTCTGTACTGATTTGCTCAGTGGGTGTAGCTTCTATATTTTCTTTACTAACTTCATTAGCAACTGGGTTCGTCTCTTGTTGTTCGTTGTTTATCATTTATTATCACCTTTTTATGCATTTGGCGATACAAAGATGGACTAAGTTCATGAGGTCGGATATTATCATCGATATTAAGTTCTGTGTATATTGTATTTAAAAGATTTTTGTTGATTAAACTGGATAAATTCTTTGAAAGTTTCTTTCGAGGTTGCGCAAAGGCAACTTTGAGAAAACTTTTAAAGTTAGAATCCAACTTTTGAACCGTATCTTTTTTAATATAAAGTATTGAAGAAGTCACTTTGGGAGCTGGTTCAAAACAAGAAGAAGGAACATCAAAGAGTATTTTGCACTCTTTTGAAGTCAGTTTTGCGATAACACCTAAAGAAGAAAACTCTTTTTCTCCTTCGTGCGCCGCAAACTTTTCTGCTACTTCTTTTTGAATCATAACAATAATGTTCTCACAATTGTCATCTTCAATAGCTTTTAATATAATATTCGTCGCTATATAATAAGGTAAGTTTGCAATTAAATCAAACTTATCTTTATACAAAGTCCCTTTTTGTTTCCAAATATCTAAAACATCAGTGTGGATCAGTTCTAGTTTTGAACTTTGTAATTCATTCGCGAATTTTGACCTTAATATACCTAACAAATCGCTGTCGATCTCATAAGCAGTCATATCTTTGTATTTGAGCATTCTTTGCGTCAAATCACCTAAGCCAGGGCCAATTTCCACAATGTGGTTATTGTTGTTGGGCATCGCTTCGATGATTTTGTTTAGGATGGAATCGTCTTTTAGAAAATTCTGTCCAAATTGTTTTTTTGCTTTAATTTTTTCCATAAGAAAGGGAGTATATCTGATATTAACTTACATTTAGATAAGATTTTGTACAAATAAGTAAAAGGATAGATATTTTGAGTACTTTTGCAAAAAGAATTATTCCCTGTTTAGACGTTGATAATGGCAGAGTGGTTAAAGGCGTAAACTTTGTGGGATTAAGAGATGCCGGTGATCCCGTAGAAGTAGCCAAGCGATATAACGCTGAAGGTGCCGATGAAATAACATTTTTAGACATTGGTGCGAGCCATGAAGGCAGAGATACCATTGTAGATATTGTAAAAGATGTTGCTAAAGAAGTTTTTATTCCGCTGACCGTGGGCGGTGGTATTCGTAAATTGGAAGATATTTATAAACTCTTAAATGTGGGTTGCGATAAAGTCTCCATTAATTCAAGTGCCGTTGTTAATCCCAATTTTATTGATGAAAGTGCTAAACGATTTGGCAGTCAATGCATTGTTGTTGCCATTGATGTTAAAAGAGTTGCCGATGGTTCCTACCATGTTTTTGTAAAAGGTGGTCGAGAAGATACTGGTCTTGATGCTGTATTATGGGCAAAAGAGGTTTATAATAGAGGTGCCGGAGAAATTTTATTGACTTCTATGGACACCGATGGTGCCAAAAATGGTTTTGAGCTTAATATTACTGAACAAATTTCCAATGCGATTAGTATTCCAGTAATTGCATCAGGTGGTGCGGGAACGATGGAACACATTAAAGAAGCATTTGAACACGGAGCGAGCGCTGCGTTAGCTGCTTCTATTTTTCACTTTAAAGAGATTGACATTATGGATTTAAAACGCTATTTATCTAAAAATTCTATTCCTGTGAGGTTATAACATGAAATTGCCACTCCTACTCTCATTGCCACTCTTAGCATTTGGCTTTGAATTAAATTTTACCAAAGAGTTTTCAAAATCGTTGGTGCCCAGTGAACTGACAAGTACTATAAAAGTTATAGTTGATAAAGAAGAAGAAAAAGAGGTTATATCAAGCCTTAATACCTACAATGATTTCCTTAAGAAGTACGATGAAATCACTAAGTCAAACGTATCTATGTCCATTACTCCTAAATATGGATATAAAGATGGATTAGCCTATTTTGTTGGTTATACCGGGGTATTAAATTACACTATTTCATCGAATGAAAGTTCAAAAGTTAAAGAATTTTTTGAAAATTTTTATGCTATTAAAGAAGAAAATAATACCACTTCGCATATGCCAGCCCTACAATGGAGAATCAATGAAAAAGTTTATGAAGAGACTTTAGATAAATTACGATTCGATGCCATAACATGGGGAAACAGTTATTCGGCAGAATTATCAAAAAAACTCAACAAACAATGCAGTATAAAAGAGATACAAATCAATGGAAATTTTGCACGTCCTATTATGTATAACAGTGAAGTAAAAATGCTTAAAAGCAGTAAAATGGAAATACCCATTGTAGAACAAGTAGATGAAATCGTTTCCATTCAACCTACGTTTAATTTGGTTTGTCAATGATTATATGCGCTGGAAGAAATGAAACGTTTAAGTTTGCAACTCCTATGGGCGTTGGACTCATTGAAAGCGCCATTAATTTAACCCGACAATGTTTGTTTGATAAACCCGAATATTTACTCTTTGTGGGAAGTGCGGGGAGTTATGGTAATTATAAACCCTTTGATATTGTTACATCCACCAGTGCTGCCAATATTGAGTTAGGTTTTTTAAACAATGATTGTTATACTCCTTTGGATAATGTACTAAACTCTGAAAATAAATTGGTTAAGAATGAAACGATTGTCAACAGTTCTAACTATATATCAACCAACTTTGACTTGAGTAAAAAGTTTAACCACTATAACATAGGTATTGAGAATATGGAGTTTTACTCTTTATTGCACGTCGCTAAAGAGTTTGATATTAATATTGCTGGTATATTTATTATTACCAATTATACCGATAAAAATGCTCATGATGATTTTATGAACAATCATCAAAAAGCAATGGAAACACTCACTCAATATTTGATTCATACTCAAATTATAAAATAGTTTCACGTGAAACATTAAAGGAAATTTTTGCAATCAATCTATGAATATACGCTAGAAGAATTAAAAGCTATTTTAAAACCTTCATTTCGAGCAAAACAAGTTTACAATTGGTTATATAAAAAATATATCACCAATTTTGACGATATGAAGAATTTACCCAATGATTTAAAAGATACTCTCAAAAAAGATTTCAAAGCCAATAGCTTAGAAATTCTTAAAAAGGAGATCAGTAAAGATGGAAGTATCAAATATCTTTTTAAACTCGAAGATGGTCATACCATTGAAACTGTTCTTTTATTGATGAAAAAGAAAAAAATCAATGACGACGGAGTGATTGAAAGAAGTGAAAAATATACTGTCTGTGTCTCAACCCAAGTTGGCTGTAAAGTGGGTTGCAGTTTTTGTCTTACCGCCAAAGGGGGTTTCATACGAAATCTCAATACGGCTGAAATCGTTGAACAAATTGTTCAACTCAAAAAAGATAACGATATTGCAGAAAATAAAGCCCTCAATATTGTTTACATGGGCATGGGTGAACCACTGGATAATTATGATAATCTGGTTAAAGCCATCACCATATTCAGTGAATTAGATGGACTTGCTATTGCTGCACGAAGACAAACCGTTTCAACCAGCGGAATTAGTACTAAAATTGCAAAACTTGGGCAAGAGAATTTAGGGATTCAATTGGCGATTTCATTGCATGCTGTTGATGATGAATTACGAACTGAATTAATTCCAATGAATAAAGCATACAACATTGCCTCTATTATTGAAGCTGTTAAAAACTTCCCCATTGATGCACGGAAAAAAGTCATGTTTGAATATTTGGTGATTAAAGATAAAAATGATGATATTGCATCGGCTCAGAAATTGATTAAAATACTTAATGGCATTAATGCCAAAGTTAATTTAATCTATTTTAATCCCTACCCTGGAACTTCATATCAAAGACCAACAAGGGAAAATATGATAAAATTCCAAGAATATTTACTGAGCAAAAGCTTAATCTGTACCATACGTGAATCTAAAGGCTTAGATATCTCTGCAGCGTGTGGTCAACTCAAAGAAAAGGATGCAAATGGAATTGCTTGATGGATTAATGATTTTATTTATTGTAGTAGTCGTAGTCGTCTCTGCAATTGGTTTTATAAAGAATTTTAAATAATAAGGATATTACATGGCAATCACACGATTTGCACCCTCACCTACTGGATATTTGCATATTGGAGGTCTTAGAACTTCTTTGTACAGTTATTTATGGGCACGAAAAACAAACGGACAATTTAAACTAAGAATTGAAGATACCGATACTCAAAGAAACAATGAAGAAGCAATGAAAGCCATCATTGAAGCATTTGATTGGGTTGGATTAAATTATGATGGTGCGGTTGAATATCAATCCAAACGGTTGGATATTTATACACAATACATTAATCAACTGTTAAAAGAAGAAAAAGCCTATTACTGTTACATGTCAAAAGAGGAGTTGGACGCGTTAAGAGAAGAACAAACTCTTAACAAAGAGACGCCACGATATGATGGACGATACCGAGATTTTAAAGGAACTCCACCAGTTGGTAATGAACCTGTTGTTCGTATCAAAGCGCCTCAAGAAGGAACCATAAGTTTTGAAGATGGTGTAAAAGGTTCTATGAATTTCGACGCCAATCAAGTCGATGATTTTGTTATTGCACGAAGTAATGGTATGCCAACATATAACTTTGTCGTTGCCATAGATGATGCTTTGATGGAGATAACCGATGTTATTCGAGGTGATGACCACTTAACCAATACCCCAAAACAAATTGTTGTCTATAATGCGTTAGGATTTAACGTACCAAAATTTTACCACGTGCCTATGATTAACAATCCAGATGGAAAAAAACTCTCAAAACGAGATGGCGCCATGGATGTGATGCAATATAAAAATGAGGGTTATTTACCAGAAGCACTCTTAAACTTTTTAGTTCGGTTGGGTTGGTCCAATAAAGATCAAGAAATTTTCTCAATGGAAGAAATGCTTGAGTTATTTGATCCAAAAAATATCAATAAATCAGCCTCTGCGTATAATGAAGAAAAACTTAAATGGCTCAATGCACATTATATTAAGAATGTATCCAATGAACGATTGGTAAAAGAGTTGGAATTTTTTGATTGCATCTTACATGGGCATGATAAAAAAGAGATGATTTTAGATTTGTGTAAAGAGAGAGCTCAAACACTTGTAGAGTTAAAAGCTTCAATTGATGGCATTTTAGATACTCCTTCTTTATATGAAGATAAAGGAGTGCATAAATTTGTAAAAGAAGACACAATTGCTATGCTTAAAGAGTATATTGGCATTTTAGAAGCAAATCATTCTAATCTTCATTTGGCATGTGATTATGAATTAATTACCAAACCTTTTATTGAATCCAATAACTTAAAATTTCCACAACTTTTTCAACCTATTCGTATCGCATTAACAGGT
>Ga0172378_10007192_pt1 | contig 10366 bp, 7 predicted proteins | sample GrowelOW332metaG_FD_119755 | JGI IMG/M metagenome (GOLD analysis project Ga0172378, IMG submission 119755) | Groundwater microbial communities from an aquifer near a municipal landfill in Southern Ontario, Canada - Pumphouse #3_1 metaG | ecosystem: Environmental > Aquatic > Deep subsurface >... | reverse complement strand
TCATTTTTTTCGATATATAATCGATTAAAAATATCATTAATAATATTATGAGTTTTAACTTGTATTACATCCGCTGGAACATTATTAATAGTGGAAGGAAGACCTATTAAATAGCCATATTTTTTAACAACATAAAGTGCAAAAGCATCAAAAGTTTCGATGTGAGCACTATCTACATTATTTACTAAACTATCTAGATGATTTTTTAATAAAGCAGACTTTATTTTCTCACGCATTTGCTTTGCAGCAGCGTTTGTAAAAGTCACGATTAAAAACTGAGAAATATCTACATGATCATTAATAATTTTGTCAATTACACGAGTAGTTAAAACTGTCGTTTTACCACTTCCGGCCCCAGCAGAAACGATAACGTTTCCACTACTTTTTATTGCTTTTTTTTGAGCCTCAGTTAGTGCCATTTTCGTCTCCTCCTTCTTCATCGTTTGGTTTCTCTAAAACACGATAATCGCCATCGTCGTGATAACAAATATCCTTATAATTACAATAAGTACAAGCTTCATTTTTTTCCTTAATTTTATATGGGGAAATCTGAAATTCATTATTACATATTTGCTCATCAAATTTTTGGTAAAAATTACTCGCATATTCAGTTAATATTTCAAACTCATCATTGCTCAAAACAATTAAACCTTTAGCTCCGACAACTTGATTATTTTTGTTTAATTTTGCACCAAGAATATATTCGCTAGAATCAAAAAGAATACTACCATCAAACTCGCACAAGATATTCTTATCTCCATTAATAAGTCCACTCATCTTTTTACTTTCAACAGCATCTTTATTTGGCGAATAGTAATTATAGAATTTTTTTGCACCAATAGGCTGATAAAGAAGAGCCCCAGTCTTATAATCTTTAAGCTCATCTAACTTACTAATCATTAACAAATAAGTTGGAAGCTGCATTGATAGCGCGTAATTCTTAAAGAAGTAATCATCAAAATTAAAATTATTACCTGTCTTATAATCGATAATAACAAGGCTATTCTTATAGATATTGATACGGTCAACTTGGCCGGTAAGAAAGTATTTATCGAAATCTAAATTAATGATTTTTTCATGGTATGTTTTGCTTAATGGATATTTAGAATTTTGTTCTTGAATCTTCAAGACAACAGTCTTTAATTCAGAAATAAAACGATAAAGTAAGGCCTCTTCTTTAAAATTAAAAACAAAATCTTTTTTAACTTCACTCACAACTTTATCGAAATCAAAATCAGCATCATAAACATGCTCAAAAACTGCGTGACCAAATTTGCCAAAATTTGTCGCAATTGTATCTTCAAAATAATTTAATTTTAAAACTTTGTCGCAATAATACCTAAAAGGACATTCTATATAATTTTCAATTGATGAATAGGAATATTTTCTTTTTTCAAAATTCTTTTTCGAAATTACCTTATACGCGTGCGAATACATTTTTTTCACTTCGAAATTATTCTTTAAAAATGGGAATTCTATATTTTCTTCTCTAAAGAAATTAAACTTAAAGTTATAATCATAAAAATAAAGTTCGGCAACTTTATCTGAATATTGCTTAAACATTACATTTAATTTTTTCTCTTTAAATCCATTATTTTTAAGCAAAAAAGCAATCTCGTTCTTACCGTTTTCACGAGGATAAGTTATTGAAATCAGTTTATTAAATTTTAAAAAAGTTAATGTAATATCAAACGAATATTCATTTTTAACAATACTAGTTGTTAAAAAGTTTTGTGATTTGGTTTCATCGCTAATCAAATCGTTATCATCATAAATCTTTGGTAACAAAGAATCGATCGCACCCAGCAGATAATAATCTTTGGTTTCATCAAAACTAAAAGATGATGTTACTTTTACTCCGTTTACATACTTAGGCTCTTTAATCTTAAAATCCTTTAGAATTTGAATCAAATCGATTGCGAAATCTGGATCATTTTCTAGATCATAAAAATCATACAGATACTTAATTAATTTAAAATTATCCAAATCGTTTTTAAAACTAGTTTCATCAGCAAAAATTTCCTTAATATTATCAAGATTATTTAAAATAATTTTTGCACTATAAGTTTCAAAAAGTGTATCGCGTTCACTAAAATTTAAAGGAATTCCAAATGAGTTGCTAAAAGTAGATAGATAAAATTTGTAATCTGACAAATTACAAATAATCTCAATGTCGCTTGGCTTCTTGTTTGTGTTTTTTAAGTTTTCAGCAATTTTATTTAAAACATAGCGAACTTCTTGGCCCTTACTTTCGAAAGAACTATATTCCTTACTATTTTCTTTTAGCTCAAGATCCTTTATAGGGTAAAATTCATAATTTTCCAAATTTAAAAAATCAATAATGTGTTTGATTTCTAAGTCATCTTTAGAGTATCCAATAAACAAAACGAAGGACATACTATATAGTTTTTTAGAATATTCATCTGTATAAATTAAGTTTTGTTTATCTAAAGCTTCATGGTTAATAAGGTTTGAAGCACCACTAGTTAGATAATTTAGATGCTTTTTTGCTGTATTATACGTCTCGTAATTTGCTTTCATTAAATATCTGATTGCTTGCTCATTATATGTTCCAAAAAGTTCTTTTAAAACTTCGTCTTTTGTAAAAAATTTGTAATTAAGATTTAAATCATTATTTTTAAGCAAAATAAAATAATTCCTAAGTTCGTTAGGAGCAATGATTATTGCATCTTTTATTTTTTTGCTTAAAATTTCGTTCACTATTTAAAAACCCTTGTTGCTTCAATGGCTTTATGCCACTTATAATCAATTTCTTCGCGTTGCGATTTCTTCATTTTTGGCGAAAACTCTTTTTGATATTTATGAATTTGTTTGATTTCATCAATTGAGTTCCAATATTTATTTTGTAACCCTGCAAGATAGGCAACGCCTAGAGCGGTTGTTTCTAAGCACTGAGGAAGCATAATCTTGCAGTTTAAAATGTCTGCTTGATATTGCAATAGATAATTATTTGCGGTGGCTCCACCATCGACTTTTAAAACTTTGATCTCATTGCCACATTCTTTTTCAATTGCAATTGCTAAATCTTTCGATTGAAGAGCGATTGAATTGATTGTTGCACGAATAAAATGTTCTTTTGTTGTAGCTCTTGTTAAACCAAAAATAGCACCACGAGCATCGTTATCCCAATAAGGAGCTCCAAGCCCAACAAAAGCTGGGACAACATAAACTCCTAAATCTGTATCAACTTTGCTTGCGTAGGCTTCACTATCTTTAGCCTCTTTAAACATACGTAACGAGTCCCTTAGCCATTGAATAGCGGCTCCCCCAATAAAAACAGAACCTTCAAGAGCATAAACAACATCTTTGCCAATTTGCCAAGCAATGGTAGTAACTAAACCATTTTTACTAAAAACCGGTTTATTTCCAGTATTTACTAACATAAAACAGCCTGTTCCATAGGTATTCTTTAAATCGCCAACATTAAAACAATTTTGACCAAATAAAGCTGCTTGTTGATCACCAGCAACCCCACATATTTTAAGTTTCTTTGTCAAAACACTGGCGTCACCAAAATAATAACTTGATGGAACAACCTCTGACAACATACAACTTGGGATATTGAATATTTTTAAAAGTTCGTCATCCCACTTCAAGGTATTGATATTAAAAATCATCGTACGAGATGCGTTGCTAACATCTGTTTTAAAAATCTTTCCATTTGATAATTTATAGAGAATCCAAGTATCGATTGTTCCGCACATTAATTCGCCATTTTCAGCACGTTTCTGTCCATCTTTAATATTGTCTAATATAAATCTAATTTTGCTTGCGGAGAAATAAGGGTTAAGAACAAGACCAGTTTTAGCATGAATTAATTCCTTATATTTTTCCCACTTAGTGCAAATATCTGCCGATTGACGCGATTGCCAAACAATAGCATTATAAACGGGCATTCCAGTTTTTTTATCCCAAACAATAGTTGTTTCACGTTGATTCGTTAAACCAATTGAATCAATGTTGTCATAAGTTAAGTTCGTTTTTGCTAAACAATCATTAATAACATCAAGAACACTAAGCCAAACATCAAGAGCATCTTGTTCTACCCAACCATCTTTTGGATAATAACAAGTAACTTCCTGTTGTGATTTAAAAATAATTGCACCTTGCTTATTAAACAACATACAACGAGTTGATGTTGTACCTTGATCAATTGATAAAATGTACTTAATTGCCATATAATTTACCTCTTTAAATTTTTTGTTGATTTAATTACCGAGCTATATCTATCAAGTTCCATACTAAGATATGCTTTTGCATAGTCTTTAATATAATTTCTTGCCATTTCTCTAAGTTTTCTTTTTTTATCTTTTGGATAATCAACCAAAGATTTTAAATATGCCGTTAAATTAAATTTTAAAGAACCAATTAAATCTTTTAAAGTATTCGGTTTGCCAAGATCAACTATATTGAAGAAAAAAACGATAAAGTCTTCAAGGTCTTCTTTACTAAGATTTTCAACCCAATAATTTAACGCTATTTGAAACGCTTTTGAAAAACGCGTTAATCCTGTTTTACTTCTTAAAAAAGTATTTCCAGTTTCTGGGTCAATTCGCCAACTAAACATATCATGAGCCCAAACTGAAAAAGAATCACTAACAATAACATATTTGAAATTGAATGTATCAAAAAGGCACCCTACTACATCATCGCTTGGAACCATCTTCATAATTTTATCTTTATAAAGATGATAGTTGTATTTATCATCCTTAAAACCATTACCATCAAAGTTATAACAAAACTTAATACGTTTGAGATTTTCAACCGATGTATTTAATACTGAATAATAGGCTAAATTACCACCTTTAGAGTGACCGATTATATAGTAATCGTGATCTTTGTCTTCTTTAAGAACTTTATTGACATATTCGAGAGCATATTTTTGCGCTGGAATAATCGGATCGATAGCTGTTAAAAAATCTTCCTTCCATCCTGCAATCGTATTATCTGTTCCACGAAATACAATAATTCGACGTTCATCAAATTCAAAAACCATTGAAAAATATTGCTCATTCTTATCAACATTAAAATGATTCTCAATTTTGGTAATTCGCAATTCATCATAACGCTTAGAACTCAATACATGTTTAAAAAAGTTATAGTAATCGACCGGACCAGTTAAATATCGACGAGATAACAGTTTGACAGTTTCATGTTTATTAAAGTAACTTAAGGGAATCTTGTCATTCCATAAGTCTTTTTTATTCATTGTGGAACTTGCAAGATAGTCAGCATAACTTAAAGCTGCGCAAATCACTGCATCAACCTCACAAAATGGCATTTCTTTAAAAGTTTTGCTTCCATACTTAGTAAGAAAATCATTAATAAACATTTTTTTACTCATTACTCTATTCCTTTAGTGGCAATAACATTAACTCCAGTTTCACAAACATCTTCAATCAAAATTTGATGAAGTTTAATTGGTAATTTGACCTCAACTTTTTTAATTTCTTTCATGCAATCAAAAATTCTTTCTTTTGGAATTGCAGTTTCTGTTTTACAAGGAACAACACGGCATTTATTGCTACCGACAACCTTACAAGTGGAAGTTACAGTTCTTAATGGATGAGTCGATTCTTGCTTAACATAGGCTAGACCACGTGGGCAACCATTTCCAGTGATATTCCCATTATCGTCGATTGTTACATGACAACCATTTGGACAAATAATACATGTAAATTCTTTCATATTAAATTGTCTCCTCAACCGAAACAGTAAGTTCAGTAAATGTTTTAAAATCAACATCCTTTAGGACTACATGCTCCATTTCGCTAGGAATTAAAAAAGATTTAAATTGCTTTTTTATAATCGCATCACCATCTTTAATATAAATTGTTCCCTTTTTAATTGGTTTACGAACTCTAAAACTAAAAGTTACCTCTTTTAAGTCATCAGTAACACGAATTCTATTTGGCAAAACATATCCTAAATTATTACCAGAATTAACGTTTACAATGCAACTAATCTTACGATCTGGATTTTTAATATAAACCGAGGCATTTTTACCAGCTAGCGTTCCTTCTTCACTAACGAAGTCAACAAGATCATGAACATGAAGGACATTCCCGCAACTGAAAACACCATCGATACTAGTTTCAAGATTTTGATCAACAGCACTCCCTTTTGTTTTCATGTTAACTTCGACACCCGCTTGATTTAATAAAACATTAAATGGATAAAGACCAACACTTAAGAGAAGACAATCGCATTTAATGATTTCTTCATGACCTTTTATTGGTCGAAGTTTATCATCAACATCACAAATTTCGATTGCTTCGAGTTTATCTTTTCCAAAAATTCGTGTAACAGTATTATGAAGTTTCAAAGGAATATTATAGTCTTGAAGACATTGAACGATGTTTCTGTTTAAACCATTACTGTATGGCATTAATTCACTAACACCAATTACTTTGCACCCTTCAAGAGTCATGCGACGAGCCATGATTAAACCGATATCGCCACTACCTAAAATGTAAATATTTTTACCGACCAAATACCCTTCAATATTTAAATATTTTTGAGCAAGACCAGCAGTAAAAACACCTTTTGGACGATTACCTGGAATCAAAATTTGTCCACGAGTTCTTTCATTGCAACCAGCCGCAAAAATAACCGACTGAGCTTTAACCTGAGTAACGCCTTCTTTACTATTTGAGTAAGTTAAAATCTTCTCTTTCGATAAAGAAAGAACAAGGGTATTAAGTTTTGCCTCAATACCACGTTTGTTAAATTCATCAATAAAACGCGCAGCATATTCTGGTCCGGTTAGCTCTTCTTTAAAAGTGTGAAGACCAAAACCATTATGAATGCATTGATTTAAGATACCACCAAGCCTATCTTCCCGTTCAAAAATGACAATATTCTTGACACCATTGTCATAGGCACTAATGGCTGCCGCTAAACCTGCACTTCCTCCACCAATAATAGCAAGTTCAATATTTTCCATAACTATTTTTCCTCCTTGCTATCGCTAATTAGGATGTTTGTTCCTAAATCGCCGTAATTGATTTCTTTCATATCAATATGGAGTTCTTTTGATAAAATTTTCAAAACCTCAAGTTGACAAAAAGTACCTTGACACTTGCCAAATCCAGCACGTGTTCGTTTACGAACGCCTCTAATTGTATGAGCCCCACAATTTCTATTTATAACATCTTCAATTTCACCTTCGCTCACTTTTTCACAACGACAAACAAAATGGCCAAAGTCAGGCTCTTGCTTAATCAACGCATTATAACTATTTAAATTCATTTCTAGTAAATTCTTGTGCGGGCGAATACGAGGGTTAAATTTCTTATTTTCTTTTAGATTAAGCTTCGTTTTGACGAGTTCGCTAACATATTTTCCAATAGCAGGACTACTAGCTAAACCTGGTGACATGATGCCACAAACTAAGAAAAAACCGGGATTTTTATTACTTTCTTCAATAATAAAATCTTCACGATCATTATTTGCACGAACACCAGCAAATCCTTTAATAGTTTCAAAATAAGGGATATTATCAACAAGGTTTTTCGCTTTTTCTCTTAAAAAAGCATAGGTGTCGGCATCGCAACTTGTGTCACCGATTTCTGTTAAAGTCGCACTTGGACCAACTATATAATTGTAACTTGTGGTTGGTGAAACAAGAACACCTTTGCCAACTTTACTTGGACACATAAATAGTGTGTGTTTAACCCATTGTGTATTAAAGTGATCAAGCAAAATATATTCTCCCTTAGTTGGAGTAATATGAAAACTTGGTTCTTCTAAATACTTAGTAACGACTTCACTATTAACACCAGTTGCATTAATTAAAGTTTTTGCACTATAGAAATTACCATTTTGGTCTTTTACCATATACACATCGCCTTCTTTTTTAATTTCGACGATTTCAGTATTAAGTTTCAAATAGACTCCGTTATCCATGGCATTTTCCATTAAGGAAACCGTTAATGAAAAGGGAGAAATGATCCCAGCATCTTTGCAATAAAGTGACCCTACTATATTCTTATTAATATTAGGTTCGATAGTAATAGTTTCTTCTTTTGTTAAAAACTCTGCATCAACTCCGTTAATTATTGCACGCTCTTTCAAGCTTTTTAAAGTTGCTAAATCATCATCATTAAGAGCAATAGTAATTGAACCAATTTTTTTATATGGAACATCGAGTTCGCTAGCAAGATTTTCCATCATTCTATTGCCTTCAACATTAAATCGAGCTTTTAAGGTGCCTGGTTTCGGATCATAACCACTATGAACAATTGCGCTATTAGCACTGCTTGTCTCATCTCCAACATCATTATGACGTTCGATTACTAAAAAACTTCCTTTAAAACGTGATAAATAACGAGCGATTGAACATCCAATTACCCCACCACCGATTACTATGCTATCGTAAATCACTTCATTACTCATTTTATTTATTGTCCTTACGATTAATTGATTCATCTTTGTTAAAACCTTGTGGATAACGCGCATGGAGCTTATCAAGATTATATTGTGCACATTCTTCAAGAGTAATACCTAAGCCACTACATGTTTCTGCTATATACCAAAGAACATCACCAAGCTCGTCTTTTAGGTGTTCTTTATCTAATGTGTGGCCTTGAAAACGTACTTTCTTAACAATGTCGCAGCATTCTCCACATTCTCCAGCGAGACCTAAAACACCATTAAGAACCATATCTTTTTTCCCATCTTCCGAAATTAACATAAAAGCTTCTTTTTGGTATTCATTCATTTCAAGTTTCTTTTTTTCCATATTTCTACCACCCAATTTTTTCAAAATCACTTGCAGGATGTTTACAAATTGGGCAAACGAAATCTTCTGGTAAATCTTTGCCTTCATAAATGTATCCGCAAATCTTACATCTCCAGCCAACAATCTTTTTTTCATCACGAGCTGGTTTTGGTTTAATATTATCTAAATAATAGGTGTAGGTAACGCTATCCTCATTACTTAATTGTTCACCACCTACCACATTGCACAAAAAACCGAAATGACTACCTAAATTAAAAATTTCAACACATTCAAGACTCATATAACAATTTGAATATTTCGAAATAAAAGGGAGACCATTCTTTGCGAAACGATAGTAGTTAAATCCATCAAACTTATTAACCGTTCTCCCACTTTGATAACCGAAACGCCTAAAAATGTCAAACGTGCAGTGATTAGTTAAAACACTTATATTTGCAATTTTGTTTTTAGTAAATAAATCTGCACTGTAGTTGGCTTTATTAACGCTGACCAATACCTTATCGGTCGAGACTTGTGAAACCGTGTTAACAATACAACCATTGGCTTTATTGCCATCTTTTGTGATTAAAACAAACAAGCCATAATTAATTTTAAATAATGGATTGGTAGTAAGCGTTGTTTTAGGAAAATCACTGGAAATTTCACTAATAACACTTCTTAAATCGCTCATTTGATCTTCTTTTAAAGCGGATTTAATTGTTAAAGAGCTTTCGATAATTTTAATATTACGCATTGTTTTGAAAATGTTTTTAATTAAAATCCCAGATTGAGGAGCCCAACTTCCATTTTCGACCACCGCAACTGTTCTGTTTTGCATATTATGGTATTTCAAATCCATCAAAAATTCTTCCATCTTAGTAAAGATTTGCATGTTGTAAGTCGTACTTAAAATAAATATATGAGAATATTTAAAAACCTCAGAGATTAAATATGATTTATCAGTTTTACTCACATCGTAGCAATGAATTTCACGAATTCCTTGCATTGCAAGTTCATCACAAACTAAGTTAGCTGCCTCTTCGGTGTGACCGTAAATACTTGCATAGCAAAGAAGAACTCCTTTTTTCTCCGCTTCATAAGAACTCCATTTATCATATTTATCAATGATGTATGGAATATCTTGTCGCCAAATTGGTCCATGAAGAGGACAAATAGTTTCAATTTCGATTGTAGATGTTTTTTTAAGAACAGCTTGTACTTGTTGGCCATATTTCCCAACGATATTTGTGTAATATCTACGAGTTTCATCTAAAAAATCATGATCGAAATCTACTTCATGAGCAAATAAATTGCCACTTAATGCGCCAAAAGTTCCGAAAGCATCAGCACTAAATAAAGTTTTTGTCGTCGAATCATAAGTCATCATAACTTCAGGCCAATGAACCATTGGAGCAAAAATAAAAGTTAATTTATGTTCTCCTAAATCTAAAACATCAAATTCTTTAATTACTTTTACATTCTTAAAATTAAGTTTCTCAAAATAATTATTAAGCATTGTTAAGATTTTATCGTTACAAACAATAGTAATATCAGGAAATTTTTCAAGTGTTTGAGCAATTGTTGAAGAGTGATCTGGTTCCATATGATCAATAATTAAATAAT
>Ga0172378_10007191_pt1 | contig 10367 bp, 11 predicted proteins | sample GrowelOW332metaG_FD_119755 | JGI IMG/M metagenome (GOLD analysis project Ga0172378, IMG submission 119755) | Groundwater microbial communities from an aquifer near a municipal landfill in Southern Ontario, Canada - Pumphouse #3_1 metaG | ecosystem: Environmental > Aquatic > Deep subsurface >... | reverse complement strand
GTGATAAAGAACTCGCTAAGAGCTGCAGTAGTAAAACCTTGATACTTTTTTGCTAAGTAGTTAGCTGTGTAGAAAGCCATGAAAGCAAAGAAAGAAAGATTATAAATTGCATCACAACGTGTAAATACAGGGCGCTGAGAAGGGTTGTTAGTGATACAAGTTTGACCAGATTTCGTACAAGCGGTTTGGAAAGTGTAACCAATAATATAAATTACATAACTTACTATGAATAGAATGAATTTTACATAGTAGTTGCTAAATTTAGGTAATACTAAAAACATGAAAGCTAAAATAGCGGTCATGATGGTATAACCTAAGATTATCATTGGTCTGAATTTACCAATCTTTGTTTTAGTCTTATCGATAACGTAACCGATAATTGGATCTGTAATTGCATCGAATAACCTTGAAAAGGTTACGATTACACCTACCATCGCGACCCCAAGTCCAAGGCCACCAACAGCTAAATAGCTGACGAAAAACATCAAATACATGTATGTATTAGTTGCGGTATTATTCAATGGAAATAATATCATTTGCCAAACTTTTGCACTATTATAAGTGATATCGTTTTGTTTTGTGCTCATAAAAAACCTCCGCTTTATTTACTTAAGTCTTGAATGGTTTTTGTGATATGTCTTGTACAAAACTGCACGTATTTTGTACAAAACGAAAAAACCATTGCGGTTTCCTTATTATTGGGAAATAATTAATTTATGAAAGAAGCAACTACTTTACATGAGCAAATAATTCAAAGAGCAAACAAAGACTTAAAAGGCATCGAAAAAAGATACGAAACTGAAAACGATTTTCTCGCCCTGGTAGCAACCGGTGATATTACTAGAATAACAGAAATGATTAATAGTGACAAATTCGAAATATATAATTTTGCCTATCGAGACCTCACAAGGCCTCTAAGAATGAAAAAGAACTCAATAATTATACTCAATACGCTGCTAAGAAAAGTTGCCTATGATCAAGGCGTTAATCCTTTTATGATACATTGCACTTCAGAAGAATTTGCTTATCAAATTGAAAATTGCACAACTGACGAGATGTGTAATAAATTATTTTATACAGTTATGCTTTCCTATACTCAGTTAATTTCCCTTCTTAACGGCCAAAAACATTCTTTGATCACAAAATCTGTACTAACTTACATTGAAGCAAACCTCAGCGACTCAAATTTATCATTAGCCACTATTTCTAAAGCTTTAGGCTATGAAAAAGAAACTTTATCCAAACGGATAAAAAGAGAAACGGGACAAAGAGTGACAGAGATCATAAATCAAAGAAAAGTTGATTATGCAAAATTATTGATGATAAAAGGACTAGATGATATGGCAACTATTGCACAAGCCTCTGGCTTTTATGATAGTAGCTACTTTTCAAAGACTTTTAAAAAAATAATGGGGTGTTCCCCAAGTCAGTATTTAAACACCTTAAGAACCAAGTAACATAAACCTAATTTGTTAGAATAATGGGACTAATAGCATTTTTTTTGAGGTAGATTTCACCCCTTTAAGGGGCTTAATATATGAAATACCTTAAAGGGAGAATCCTTACAGAATGACATAATTACAACCTATGCCATTAACTGTTATGGAACAAAAGATAGCTCAAAACTTAAGTTAAATAAAAAAAAGGAAAAATATTTTATGAAAACGATTCCCTCTCGTGAAGTCCATTTAGATTTCCACACCTCTGAATACATTGATAAGGTTGCCTCTTTATATTCTAAAGAGAACTTTCAAGAAGCTTTAAAAATTGGCCATGTAAACAGCATTACTGTATTTGGCAAATGCCATCATGGATACCATTATTACCCAACAGAAGTCGGTGTTTTTCACCCTACCATGGATAAGGCTCTAAATCTTACTCAAACCATGATCGATGATGCTCATGAAATTGGTATAAGAGCTCCGCTTTATCTTACAATGGGCTTTTCCGCTCTAGATGCTCAAATGCATCCAGATTGGATCGAACGAGAAAAAGATGGCTCACTTACCGGTTATCATATGGACCAAAAGGCAAACGAGGATGAAGAGCGACCTTACTTATCTTGATATAGTCTGTGTACTGCTGGAGATTATAGGGAGCATTTATATAAAACCACTGAAGAGGCTTGTAAAACTATCAAGAATCTTGATGGTATATTCTTTGATATCGTTTATGTCTCCAACACTTGCTATTGTCCTTCATGTTTAAAGAAAATGAAAAAAGAAGGTGTTGATATAAACAATGAAGAGGAAGTTAAAAAATTTCATGACAAAGAAAAAGCAATTACCATTGAAGGAATTAGAGAAATATTTTTTAAATATTGTCCAAATGGGACCATCTACTTCAATACCGGTGGAGCAGAAATCAACTTACCACAATGGCATGATTACAACACCCATTTTGAACTCGAAGACTTACCTACCGTTTGGGGTGGCTATGATAAATTACCAATTAGAGCTAAATACTTTGGCGGTACAGGCAAAGATTATCTTGCAATGACTGGCAAATTTCACTGTTGCTGGGGTGAGTTTGGTGGATTTAAAACAACAGACGCTTTAAAATTTGAAGTCTCTTCAATGCTAACTTGGGGTTCAAAATGTAGTATTGGTGATCAAATGCATCCATTAGGAACAATGGACTTACAAACTTATAAGAATATTGGTGAAGCCTATAGTTATGCTGAAAAAATAGAAGATTATTGTTTTGGAGTAAAAGAGACTAGTAAACTTGCCGTTATGGTAAATACTAATGCAAAAGTTAATGAAGGCATTGCCAAACTATTACTTGATTGCCATTTTGACTTTGATATAATCCACCAAAATACCAACTTAAACAAATATGAAGTTATACTAATTCCTGACAACTATTATCTTAATGAAACAGATGCAAAGAGAATCCAAGAATTTGTAGACAATAAGGGCAAACTCCTAATCTTGGGCGGAGGTGCCTTAAGGGAAGATAAATCTCAATTTGCAATCAATATTGGTTTAGAATACTTGGGCAAATCGGAATTTGATAAAGACTATATTAAAATCGAATCTATTCTCGATTCCCCACTTCTTTGTTATTCCAGTGCTCATAAAGTAAAAGGAAACGGAGAAATCTTAGCAACTGTATTCGAGCCCTACTTTAAAAGAACTTATAAACACTACTGCTCACACTCTAATACTCCTAATAAAGCAGAAACTGCTAATTATCCTGGGTGTATAAAAGTGAATAATGTTATTTATATTGCTCATGAACTTGCTTCAAACTACTTTGACTTTGGTAATATCTACCAGAGAAGATACTTTGAAAAGATAGTTAATCTTTTGTATACCGATAAAAATATAGTTGCATCAAATCTACAACCAACGGCCAGAATAAGATTTGTCGAGCAAGAAAAAAAACATTGCTACTGTGCTCACTTCTTATATGCCCCACCAATTCAAAGAGGAAGCGTTGCAATAATTGATGATTTACCACCACTTTATAATATTGAAACTGAAGTTAAAGTTGATAAACCAATTAAGAGTGTTAAATTAATGCCACAAAATGAAAACCTTGCTTTTGAACAAGAGAATAACAAAGTTTCTTTTACGGTTGAGAAATTCACCTCTCACCAACTGGTGGTTCTAGAATACTAACTAACTAAGAGGGATTGAAGCAATCAATCCCTCTTTTAAACAAAATCTTAATTATTAATATAAAGCTCCAATAATCTTTGAGCTTCCTTTATATCGCGAATCTGCTCTTCGCCACTAATTTCTCTTTCAATGGTGAGAGTGCCATTATAATTAACTTCCTTTAACTTTTTGACAAACAATTCAAAATTAACTCTACCCTTTCCAAGCGCTTTTTCTTCGCCTAAATTCATTCCATCAGTAGGATATTCACCATCTTTAGCATGAACGCCCATTACATATTCACCAAAAATATCAAGCGCATCAACAGGATTAGCTTTACCGTATAAAAGTAAATTAGCCGGGTCTATATTAATTCCAAGATTTTCTTTTCCTAAATCTTCAATAATTCTTTTAAGAGTTATTGGAGTTTCTTGACCGGTTTCAAATAAGAAATTTTGACCATTTGCCTTACATCTATCTAATACAGCTCTAACCGCAGCTACTGTTTCATGATATTTAGTATCCATGGGGTTTTCAGGAAGGAACCCAACATGAGTAATTAAATTTTTAACATGAATCTTTTTAGCAAAATCTGAACCATCTTGTAGATTCTTGATTCAATTAGCTCTGTAAGAAGAAGGAACCAAACCAAGGAGTAAAGGACCTTCGGTAAAATTCCAAGCTTTAGGACCTTCCCAACCACACCAAAGGGCGGTGATTTCCATTTTGGTTTCTTCAACAGCTTTGTTAATCTCATCAGCTTTTTCATCTGTGAAAGAGCTTAACTCCCAACAAACTAGCTGACAATTATCCATTCCATTAGCAATACAATTTTTAAATTTATCTAAAACATTTGTTTCAGGATCTAGCCCAACAACAACTCCAACTTTCATCTTTAGCTCCTTTCATCAATTGCAATGGCTACAGAATTAGTGCTCTGTTCAATATTACAGTCTTCAACTTCTTCATCATTGATAATACAATACATAAAGAATTTATCCTCTAGATAGTAAGGACCTACATTAGTAATATTAATGCCTTCTATTTCATGTTCAGTTTTAACCTCTATCAATTTAGGTTCAAATACTTTTTCTTCAGTTGTATAGACTTTAACAACGTTATTGCTAAATTCAATGGTTGCATTTTCAAAACAAGCGACAAATTCAGCTCTAAAAGCATAACAACTAACTCTATCCCAATGAGCAAGAACATTACAAACAGTGTCCTCAAATTGAAATTGTGCATTAATATGATTAATCATACCAGATTCAAAGGTCGTTGTTTGTTTAGACAACAAGGTAGGATTAGCTCCAAACAAATAAGTTAAATAATCGACATCATGGATATGTAAATCTAAAACTACTGAACCACATTTTGAGTCTGTACCAAACCAGTCATCCCAACTCCATCTTGGAAAACCACCAGATCTTTTCATATCTAAACTTAATAATTTTCCAAAGGTTTTGTTATCATAACATTCTTTTAAATACAAATATTCAGGGAAGAACCTTACAACATGTCCAACAAAAACTTTGTTGTTATTTAGATTTACTTCTCTTAAAGCTTTAATCTCTTCTTTAGTCAAACAAATAGGTTTTTCACTAAAGACATTCTTGTTATGTTTTAACCCATAGATAATATGTTCAGAATGTAAATAGCTTGGAAGACAAATATAAATTGTATCACAATCAGAATTATCTATCAGCTCTTTTCCAGTCTTATATGAAATTGCGTTTGGCCACAATTTCTTCATTTTTTCCATTTTTTCTTCAAATAAATCTGCTACGGCAACAACCTCAACATCCATTTCGCTTGAGATTTGTTTTAGCGCCATATTATGGGTTCCACCCATACCACCGCATCCAATTATTCCTATTTTCACCACAATAAAACCTCCCACATAATTACCCTTAGTATCTACTAATTATTTCAACAAATATATTATAATAAAGGCCATTAGTAAATGTTTTTATTCACACTTTCAATAACAAAAGAAAATCATTAATTCTTATCACTATTAATTATCCATCTACCCGTTTTATCGGAGTCTTCCTTTTTAATTAGGTTTCTATTCTTCAGCTGAGAAATTAATCGTTTTCCAGTAGAAATTGACAAATTAAGCTCTTTACTTAGTTTATCAACTGTTATTCTATTGTTTTGTGTAATCAATTTCATTAAGGCTTTTTCACGTTCATTTACAGTATCATTTACTCTCTCATATAAGGGGTCTACATAATTAAAGGTTACAACTAAGAAATTTGGTGATATTTTGAAAATAGTTTTATCATAAGAGTTCAATATTCTACTCATTCCAGAACCAATATGTTCAACTAACCCTATATCGTTAAAGACACGCATTATTTCTCTATTTCTAGCCAAAGATTTACAGTCAAAAAAATCTTCCTCTCTTAGTCTACTAACAAGTCCCCCATAAGAAGTAATTACAATTCTATTTGAAAACATTTCAAAGACAGGAGAAACTTCACTCGAATAATCATTATGTACAAAGGCTTTTATGACTGCTTCACGAAGCGCAACTGGTTCTACTAGTTTTTTTTCAATTCTTTCTTTTGCTGTTATTTTAGTCTTTGTTACATTTTCAATTTCAAGTTTATCTAAAACTTTTTTGCAGCTTTTATTAACTAACAATAACCGTATTCTTCATTTTCGATTAAATCGATTTTGTTAACTCCTGCATATTTAGCAACTTTAATCGAAACAGAATTCTCATCGGAAAGAAGATATGCAATATAATTATATTCACCATTATCAGTTAAAAGATCTAAAGTTTCTAAAAATTTATCATTTAAAGTTATCCCCTAACTTGATAATAAATTTAAAGTTGCTAAAATTGCAAATTCTTACGAGGTGATTTTATATTTCTTAAGGAATTTCTAGTACGTTTAGAATACATTTCATCTATCAAAGATGTAGTCATTTTTTGAATACCACTTCCAACTTGCAGATAACAACCTTTCTCAGACATCCCATTTTTCTTTAGGTAATAAGGTTTTTCTAAACCGCTAGCTAAAACCACATGAAGGTATGGTATTGTAAGTTGTTTTTCCACAAGGATATCAAAAAGACCTAAAGTTTCGGGTAAAATATTATTCTTAATCCTATCAGAAATCTCTAGCTGTAGTTTATCAATATTCTCTAATCCTACAGCTTTTCCACTATCATCAAATCCTAAATAAATATTGCCGCCGTCTTTGGAGTTTTAAAAAGCCACAACCTCGTTTTCAATACGCTCAGTAAGAGTAGTCTTAAATTCTGTGGTATTATTTTCAACAAGTATTCAAAATCTTACCTTTTTATAAAAACTGAAATATTTCACAACCTTCTATAATACCTTAGCATATTTTTGCCATATTTATTAATTTTTTCCCAATCAATTACACTAAGCAAACGTAAATTAGCAATAGCTATCAAAAAGCTCGCTCTTAATTCAATGATACTAACATATTTTTAAAGTCACTCTTTTCATGATTTAACTTCTCATGGAGTCTTATATCAAGAATTAAAGAGTTAATGTTCAAACCTTATCCTTATAGTGAAGCAGCCCTTGCCTTAGACAAGGAAACTTATGACTAATATGCTAATCGCTAAAGAAATATTAACTTTTGCCTCTCCCTTTTAGCTGTTAGCCTTCCTTACTCTAAAACAATAAAAGAATTTCAAATATGGACGTAGTTGCTTACACCATCGGAGTAAATACAACATATCATCTATCTTTCTAAGTCTGATGATAACTTGCCCCTTATTAATTCTAATTATGTTTTTTGTAACTCTTTCCAGCCTTAATTTCTAATGTGGTCTTTACAATTCTTTACTCTAAAAAAGCTTCTACTATCTTCCTTCGATTAATACTTGGAATAATATCATTTTACAGCTTTAGTATCAGTTGCCCTTTTCTTGCCATAAAACAACCCTTGTGGAAGTTCATGAACAAGAGCTATTGCAAGTACCATTGCAAGGCAAGCTTTAATTGCCCCAGTTCCACTAACAGATGCTGCACTAAAATTTCCTGCAATAAAGTAATAAGCGGTCCAATAGATACCAGCGCCTGGTACTATTGGAAATATTCCAGGAATAAGGAATACAATTTCAGGGCATTTTAGATGAACTGCAAAAATCCTAGCAAACACATAGATTGCAACTGTTGCAAAAAATATAGCAAAGAGAGTATGTGCATAAAGGCCTATTATAGAATATACTATCCATCCTATAAGGCCATTTAGTCCACAAAAGACTACATACCGAGTTGGTATTGAGTAGAGAATTGAAAATGCTATGGTACCCAAAAAAGCAGCAAGAAGAACAGGAATACTCATAAAGCAGTTCCTCCTATTGCGTTGTAGAGGATGAAGGCTACACCAACCCCAACAGCAATACAAGTGAATACTAAAATTGCATCTAAAAGTCTAACGGAACCAGAAATGTAATCACCATTAGCAATATCGCGAATACCATTTAGAAAAGCGACTCCTGGAATTAAGGAAATAATTGAGCCTGCAACCATTGCATTCATATTGGTGACTGTTGTGGTAAATAAGTGAAAACTTATACAAACAAAGGTAACTAATAATGAGGCTAAAATGTTTCCAGTAACTTTAGATAGGTATTTACTAAAAACAAAACAATTAAAGAGTCCTAAAAGTAAACCTGCAACTCCAGCTCCCAGTGCATCAGTTATTGTGCCACTTAGCAAAACTGTAAAGCAAGCAGAACCAACGCAAGTTGCTGCTGTTACAACAATCCAAGAAGAGTGAGGAAGATTCCTTATCTCTTCAATTCGCTTTTCAGCCTCTTCAAGGGTTACTTTACCTTTACAAATATCTCTTGAGAGTTGGTTTAGCTCAATTACTTTATTAAGCTCAGCCCCATGAACTGGAATATGTTCAACTTTAGCATAGAGCTTCTTACCTCTATTATCAGAACCGGTAGTAAATATTCCATTTGAAAGGACAAAGAAATTTTCATCCACTATTCCATAATGCAAGGAAATGCGTTTCATTGTATCTTCAACTCGATATATCTCGGCACCATTTTCAAGCATAATACGGCCAACCATCATACTTAGATCAAGGATTCTTTTAAAGGTTACATCAGCATCTTCACTCATGGCTTTAAGCATAGCGTCACTTGCTCTCTTTTGTCATCTAGAACTTCTTTAGTAATTAGGATAATAACTCAAATATTAGAATTTAAAAAGTTGGTAAACACTCAAATTATCACGTCTTGTTCTCAGCTCCTGAAGAAACTCTTTTATTTATCACACTTTGTAGAGGAAGTATCCTAGGATGCTAGAGATTAGATTTTCCCCTCTCTGTTCTTGAGCTTTTACCTTCTAAGGTCCATAATAAGGCTATGGCTAATGGAAAAGAAGACCTTATTGAGAAAAATAAGGACCGTGAAAAAGATACAAATGAAAAACGTTATAAGAAGTGGAACTCCTCTTTAGGAAGAGAAGATAGTGAAATGCTCTTAGAAAAATCTTCTTCTTGGAGTGCTTTTAAGGAAAACAGAGGCGATTATGATGAATAAGCTCCTCTGTTAACTAATCTTGAATATATAACTTTTTAAAGCTTAAGTAGCTACAACAATAGGTTATGTTATGATTGCCTTTCTAGGCTCCTATACCAAGTCTTTTAAAAGAATAATTTTACAGCCTTTACTTTCATAATAGTGAAGCATCTCCTCTATTTTCCTTTTATCATAGCTGGTAATACAATCGGCTAAGACCTTAACGTTATAATTAGCTTTGCACATATTATAGCATGTTGATTTCACACAAGCGAGTGCATCAGCTCCGGCTATGTAAAAATCAGATATTCCATTCTTACTAATAAAGTCTGTAAAATCTTCACAAGTTAAGGCATTTCCTTTACATTTTGTAATAATATTTGTTGATACCAATTTCAGATCTGAAGCTAATTCAGCGCCATATGTATTTGGTTTAAAGGTCCTTGTTCCATCTGTCAAGTTTTCATGCCTTATATAAACGACAGGAATTTCTTTCTGAACGGCCCAATCAATTGCTTGATTTATATTGTTGATAACTTCCTTATAATTCTTTGTTATATCATTTTGAATGTCGATAATTACTAAAGCTTCTTTTTGCATAGCGTTTTCACCCCTTTATCTAGTTTGCTATTATAATACCTTGCAATCGTTGACAACTATGTGGCAACAATTCATAATTTTCCAGGCGGTTTATGATGAAAATAGACAGACTTATTAGCATTATTATGATACTTCTAGAAAAAGAGCGTGTTGGAGCTCAAGATTTAGCAACTATGTTTGAGGTATCACAAAGAACGATCTACCGTGATATTGAAGCTATCAATATGGCGGGTATTCCCATCTGTTCAACCTCAGGAGTTGGTGGTGGTTTTGAAATCTTAAAAGACTACAAACTTGATAAAAAGGTCTTTTCAACCGCTGAACTTTCCACACTCTTAATGGGACTTTCCAGTCTTTCAAACATAATGCAAGGCCCTGAAATAATAAACGCACTTACTAAAATAAAGAGTTTTGTCCCGTCAGATAAAGCAAAAGAAATTGACTTTAAAACAAACCAACTATGTATAGATTTAAGCCCTTGGATAGGCAATTGCAATATTAAGCCCTATTTAGAAATTATCAAAGGAGCAATGCAAGACAACAAGCTTCTTTCGTTTACATATATAGCCCACCAAGGAAAGAAAGCTGAAAGAACTGTTGAGCCCTATCAACTTGTGATGAAAAGTAATAATTGGT
>Ga0172378_10007189_pt1 | contig 10367 bp, 15 predicted proteins | sample GrowelOW332metaG_FD_119755 | JGI IMG/M metagenome (GOLD analysis project Ga0172378, IMG submission 119755) | Groundwater microbial communities from an aquifer near a municipal landfill in Southern Ontario, Canada - Pumphouse #3_1 metaG | ecosystem: Environmental > Aquatic > Deep subsurface >... | reverse complement strand
GCCAGTACCAGGCCGCCCATGGAGCGTCCGCCGATGAAGTAGTTGTTGATAAATCCCGTGCCTTCAGAAGCATCCAGACGCTCCTGTTTCTTGCTGACCCACATTCCGAATATGAAATTGAACGCCATATAGATCACCAGAACGGAGATCAGTGTGATATTATATTTACTCATTCTGATCACCTGCCTTTGCTTCCATCTCATCATCCAGAGATTCTTCTAGGCTGAAGTTCTTGAAGACCTTCTTTACTACTATTATGGTTGCTACGCAGAAGCCCAAATAGCCTACGATGCAGCTAAGGAAAAACCACATTGGAAGCCCGAAGATGTATGTATAATCCTTCGGGTCTCCGCTGCCGAGTCCGTAACCGGTGAAATACCACCATAAAAAAAAGGCAGCATACATTATCATCGATATAGTTGCTTCTTTTTTGATTTGATGTGCCCGTTCCTTTTCCGTAAGGATCGGCGCACCATAACTATCTTTTTTCATTTTTCAGATCCCTTCTCTTTACAAGTAAGTGTCTATTAGTTTAAGTTGTAACTGTTAATAAATAGATGTTGCCCTGCCACTGCCCGCGGCTCGCGCACATCTACCTGAAATATAATATCATTGATGAGAAAAGAATTCAATAATTTTTAATATGTGCTATAATTATTTCAAGGAAGGCGAATGATATGATTAAAATCAAGAAATTATTTATAGCTATTGTTTCGGCGGCCATGATCACCGCCATGTGCGTACCTGTAATGGCAGACGATGGAAGCACCTCTTCAGAAATCACGCCAGCGGCGGCAGGATCAACGGAAACGGCCACAACGGATACAGTTTATGGTCAAAGCGTTTACGCCAACGACCTGAAAATCTGCAAAAAGACTATGAAGATAAAGAAGGTCAAGGGCCTGAAGGCCAGCATCAAATATCCTGTAATAAAGGGAATGAAGAACAAGACCATCCAGCGCTCAATTAACGCGAGCATCCTTAGAGAAGCCAAGAAGCAGTTAGCCTATGGCAGAAAAAGCGCCGGGGAACTACGCAAAAACGGCTATAAAAATGTCAAGTGCGAAACCAGACTTACATACAGTGTCAAGTACAACCAGAATGGCGTTTTGAGTATAGTTATAAATGAGTACCAGTACACCGGCGGTGCTCACGGCAGCATGTATCGTCTTTGTAAAAACTACGACCTGGAAACTGGTAAGAACATAAGGGTCACTGATATTTTCAGCGATGTAAATGGCGCTAAGACTTATATCAACAGCAGTATCAGGGCAGCCATAGATAAAAGCGTAGCGGCTGGCGATGTAGATGAGATCACGAAGTTCAAGACCATCAAGAAGAATGACAGCTTTTATTTTGGCACTAAAGGTATCACGGTAGTCTTCCAGCAGAATTCCTACTTTACATACGCGTCGGGCATTCAGTATTATGCCCTGCCTTATTCGGAACTCAGCGCTTACCTGGATCCTGACTATAGTTTCCTGTCAACGGAAGGAATCAGCTTAGACAGCAGCAAAACAAATACTCTGGCAAAGGGCCAACTAGCTTATGTGGTGCTCGATTCGAACTCCAGCACCGGTTACATATGGAAATGTAAAAGCAGCGACAGCAAAGTCCTTAAAATAATCAGCCAGCGTTATATCTCCAGTAACGCAGACGACAATATCAGCGGTGCCGGCGGCAAGGAGATCATCCTGGTCAAAGGAATATCCGAAGGCAACGCCACTTTGCAGTGCAACTACATTCGCGACTGGCAGGGTGGAGAAGAGGGCGACAGCTTTACATACAGCGTAGAGGTTAAGTAGCTCCTCCAGTTCACACACTCTCTCACACTCTACTATACTGCCTCTCTACCTGTTCTTCTCCCGATTTAATATACCAGATGCCAAGGCATCCTTTGGTCACTTTGATTTTCACTTTATCCTTCAATTTGATTTTTTCTCTACGTAATAGTTAACATTCATTGACTTATTAGCAATAGGTAAATCATTTATCATCTTGATTTGGCCAACAGCAGATAATGTGACCACTGCTATGATCAATAATCCCAGCGCTACTCCCGTTTTGATCCTGCTATTTTTATTGATCAAAAGCATAACAAGAATCCCTATGATAACTGAAATCATCCACACAATCAACTCACTTCTACCAACCCACAACGTTTCTGACCCCTGGTAAAATGAGTACCGCAATATAGAGATACAACCCATGCCGATTGGTACGATCAAACACCACGGTCCTAACATCTTTTTATGTTGTATGTTCCTGCCTCCAGTATTAGAAGTCAGTAAGTATATCAGCAATAATTCATATGCCAATAATGGCACCACTACCCACGATATAAAAGAGTAACAAAGCCATAGCAATAAGAAAATGGCTACATTTACTACGATCATCTTTATCACGTGAGTTGTTTGCCTATCCGCTGATTTCTCATTTGACCCCGCTTCAGTGGCCCGATTATTTTTCATATTCTTTTTTATCAGCAATCCAAGATATCCTGCGTTCCAGTTCAAACCAGTGTTTCACTAAATGTAACATAATCAAACCAGTCCGCCATACAACCCCATGTAATCCATTGTCCAGTTAAACCCAATAAGTATGCCAACTAAAACTAACGGTGCGGCACATGGTAAAACCACCACAAATATTACGTATCCTCCAGGCGAAAACTCGCTTTTATACTTTTTCTTCGCCCTGATTATTATAAGCAAATTTATTATAAAAATGGCCAAGGTTATACAAATTATTCCCATCAAAGCAGATCTCCAATAACCTAGCGGTAGTAAAAAGTTGAAGATCTCACTACTTAATAAAAAATTGACGATTACAAGAATCGGCGTAACTTTTGTATAAAAATTACTCACTAATATTTCCTCTACTCTTTCTGTAATTATGCTACCCGATACAATTTCATTTATCCCATCATAAACCTAGGATCAAGACCATTGAAACCATACTTCCTAATGCAAATGGCACAATGACTCCAGAGACAGCTATCGAATCTGACCAGCCATCATCTCCAAACTTTTTATGCACATGTTTATATAGGCATATCAGTAAAACGAACACCACCGCATAAAACACTAAAATGAAAATAATATTTACTGTATAAAATATCATATTGGCAAATGCTCCAGGGATAATGCTCACAGTCGTCATCAAGGCAACTGAATATTTTTTTAGCGTACTCCTTTTATTTCCATCCATGTTTCTTTCTCCCTAATGTTACTCATAATCAGTTTGCGTTATTTCCGCTATAATCAAAGATGCGTATGTCATTTTTCTTCAACGGATTTGTATATCCAATGTTGGCCACGATATAGTTGTCACAGTATGTGTAACTAACGGTATCGATCGCCCATGATGTATATTCTCCAATATCTATCAGCTTAGAAGTGGCTCCTGTGCCGATGTCACACTGCCACAGATCATACTTATCATCATAGTAGTACAGCTTGTCACTTCTATATTCCATTTTATATGTCGATGGCGAAATGCTGAAAGGCTCGCCTAAATCGACCTGATATTTCCTGATGATTTTCTTCTCGCCTGTGTCATATATCAATATGCCGCTCTTGCTCATGGCGAGAAGCAATCTATTATTCTTATAAATATCCATATCCAAGACATAATCATCAGGATCCGTAGAAATGTTGTATGCCCTGGAAATGCCTGTTTCAACATTTATCGAGGTAAGTTCTCCTGTATACTCTTCGTATGAATAAAGTGTTTTATCTTGCAAAGAAAACAGTGTAGGCGAGGAACCTTCACATCTCACTTTTTTCAGCATGATGACTTTTCCGGACTTTAGATCTCTTTCATAGATTTTCCCATATTTCATGCCGCCGTAGAAATAGTATAGCTTGCTTTTGCTACATGCTATCATGTCCGGCTGATCAGTATTTTCAAACAGCTTTTCAGGACTTTTCTTTCCTTTGCTCAAACTCACTCTGTAATAATCACCGGCAGTATTCTCATCAAATGCCGGTTTATAATATGTGTAGTATAAGTATTTATCCACAATAAATGGGGCAGAGTAGCGACCAAAAGCACTACTTTCTAATATCATGTCTGTTTTCCCCTTTGATAATGACTCTATCATGATCCTGGATGTCAGCATTGTGCTATTGATGTATGCATAATTATCACCCTGACTGCTATCGTTCATATTCCCTGATGCATTGGCACTTTTAACCTTCATATCGTAATGATAGCTTTCAACTATTCCACTGATATGCAGGCAAACACATACTGCGGTAATCACTAATATCACAGCTGCAATAACTTTTATTACACTGCTTCTTTTCCATTTTCTCATATATAAATCTCTCGTTCATAATGTATAAGTTTGCGTCACTATGTAAAATGCAATTAAATCGTAAGATGGGACAAACACTTAGTGTCTTGAAATAAATATACACCACTTTCTTGTGTAATATCTTGTTTAGTCTATCATGATTCTATTGCCGTGGCAATTGATTTTTTGCGTCTACCTGTCAATAAGGCCTGTGGAAATATGCTGGATTTTCCACAGGCCTTAAAATTTTTTGTGATAAAAAAGTGTAATTAAACGTGCTATAAATAAACGAACCGCTTATCGCTGGTGAAAACGAGATATGTGCTAAGTATCTACTTATGCTTCTTTGATCTGTTAATCCGACCTCATTATGCTGAATGCCAGGGCCATTGAAATTGCGGCAGATGGTATCACAAAATACATGACCGCCCGCATGGGTATCAATCCATCCGTTACTGTGGCTATTATGGCAAGCACGGTCGCAATAAGGCTTAACACAAAGATTGATTGCACTTTTGTTTTATTATTCTTACTCATTATTAATACCTCTCCCCATTCCCCAAATCAAAAGCCTAATATTGTAATTATTTCTCTCTTTTTACCTCTTTCGAAGACGCACAACCGATTATTTTTATACCTATGGCTGACAGTACGTCACAAAACGCTAAGACATCACAAATCCATAAATTATAACGGTTAGCTACAACCACTAGCACAACCATCATTCCCGTTTGTAGTAGTATAAGTATAGTAACCAATATCTTTTTATCCATAATCATTCACCTATCTTACAATATGATTAATTTAATTTAATCTTATCATAATACTTAATAGTACTGCTCCATGCAATAAAATGTTTTACTAGCATAATCACCTGTTGCATTCTTTCCAGGATAGTACTTTGCGGCTCTCTTTTCGGCAAACAGCCCTACTCCTATTTGATGCTTTCCCTTATAGTAGTACTTTTTATAAGTATACTTGACATAATTGGTTTTTCCCATGTTATGTCTATCAGCTATTGTTTTAATTAGTGCAGCAGTGCTTACTAAAATACCCACACCTGTAACAGCAAAACCTATAAGTGTTGCAAGTGCAAAATTCCCAACGTCTTCTAAATCCTTTTGCAAATTTAATTGCACCGTTCCATCTGGTGATACCCTCTTATAATCAGAAGATGTCCCTTTAGGAGGATCATTAGATTGCCATCTGTCAACAACACTGCCACATATTCCATCTACATTAATATTCTCTGTGCTAAAACTATAAATAACTTTTTCTCCATCTAAGTAATAATTCCCATCGCTACCGATAGTTAACGTATTTACTAAATCACCTTCCTTAATCACATATGCTATATCCCCTTTTTCCTTTTCTTTAATAATAATTTCAGCTTGTGTACAATCGTCATCCGTAGATTTCACAACATATGTCATGTTATCGTTCGTAATCTTTATTGACAATAAATTATCTTTGTCTAAGCCAATTAAAGACAAATCATCAAGCCCTTCTTGTATTTCTTTAACTTCTGAACCTTTCACAGGATGCCCAACATAATTACTTAATTCAAGATTATTATACTCGAGATTCCGAATGTCTTTAAAGTAAGAGCAATCACCAGCATAAACCCTACTAATAGGACTTAAACCAATTATGCAAAGCAGTGATGCTATTATAACAAGTGCCATCCATTTATTTACAATTACATGTTTCTTCATTTTACCCTTCTTTCTACTCGTATCGTTGCTCAAAACATTCCATTACGCGACCCGCATCTAACATCCTTCCAGTCTTTACTTTCTTCTTTAGCTCACTTATTTTTCTGCAGCTATCGCAAATTAATCGCTTACACTGACCCGCACTCATTCTCTCACTTTTGATATAAATGTTTAACGCTACACCAGACACCATTGCAGTTGCAAATGATGTCCCAGAAGCATAATCACATCTGTTCTTTGGTATAGTTGTGTAAATATACATCCCTGGTGCCGCTATATCAACTGACTTGTCACCATAATTAGATGTTGCTTCAAATTTGCCGTCATAATTCATACTTGCTACCGTAATAACATTCTCAAAATTACAACTTGCTGGATAAGATTTAGAATAGTCAATGTTCTTTCCCTTGGGCTGATGATTCCCAGCAGAAACAACAAATAACATTCTTGAGTGTTTTATTACTTTTTCCAATTTTTTGTTATGAATGTTCGTGTTAATACTCAAATTGCATATCTCTGCACCATTTTTTTCTGCATATTCTATGGCAGAAATTAAATCATTAATTGTACCGCTATTAATTTTCCCTCCAACATCCCCTAACACTTTTAATGATATGATACCCATCATATTGCTGTTAACAATTCCTTGCACCTTTTTTCCATTTTTTTTGGCTGCAATTATTCCAGCAATGGCTGTTCCATGGCTGTTTTCATACGGCGAATATCGATAAGATGAAATACGATTATTTTCATTCACGAAGTTCCATCCATGTATGTCATCGATATATCCATTCATATCATTATCAATACCATCGTTACTTATTTCTTTCCGATTAGTCCAAATTTTACCGCTCAATTCACTATGGGAATAATCAATGCCTGTATCTACTATAGCAACCTTTGTATAGTGGACATCTTTAATTTTGCTAGAAACGTGCCAAAACTTTTTAATGTTAATATCCACTCCTTTTATCATAGTTCGACTTCCTCTAAAATATTTTGCCTGGCTAACTGAAGTTAAATCTCCTCGATTTTCTAAATACCATTGTTTTTTGTATTCCGAATCGGTTTTGTTGCAGCAGTAAAGAATCACTACAATTATAATTATTATAAACACGAATACAGTATTTTTTATGCGCTTGTCTCTAATAGCCTTATTATCCACTTCTCAGTACCTTGACCAAATTTTATACTACTATGTACTAGTCAGTCTAATACATTTACAATTTCCCCTCAATCTGATATTTGAATATTTCACAGTAGGAGCCCCAGAGCGGATCTATGATCCGCTCCAGTAACTCTCTTAAGAGAACCACCGGTTCTCCTCATGGCCCCACCTTGACATCATAGTTTTGAATTTCGTGAGTAATATTACTGCTAACTTCTTTTGTTCTTTCGTTGACAAATGCTTTCTTTATCCTGATGACTTCAAATAGCAGTGATGAAAATCCAATGAAGAAACATAGTATCATACTAAAGGCGATAATTGGGTACAGGTTTTTGTCAACAACAAACCAGCTTATCGTAACCGCCAGATCTACAACGCACCAAAATATCAATAAACCGATGACTTTATTTAGCTTTTTCATAATATTCATATTACATCTCCAATCCTATAACTGGTAGTTGTTTTAACCGATTTACCTGACTGATCTATTGTTTTATACCACACTACCTTGTGCATCACGCAGTAGCTACCATTGTGCCATCCGGAAGTATAGGAATTATGGTAATATAATGTGTCTGTATACGATATTTTTTTAACCTTCGCTGCTGCATAGATATTGTATAACGCACTGCCAATACTAGCAACAGCAGCCACAACTGGACAACCTACCCCCAGCGCTGTAAAGAAGGCTGTATATCCTAGCGATGCTATGGAAGCGTCAAAAAATATATTTGATTTTTTTATTTCCCCTTTTGTCTTGTAATTTGCGACTGTGCCCCATCTAGGCGCGGTAGCATTACGGTATCTTACCTGCGCTGATTTAAGGATGATATCGTTGTTGCCACTCTCAACTTTAGTATTACTTTCTTCACGCGAATAAAATGTATCTACAACCTGAAGCCTATCTCCATTTATAGTACATGTATTATCTGAAGAGTTAACTACAATTATCGTTGTATTGCCATCTTCCTCTATTGTGAGCTCAGTTGTATTATCATCCAAGTACCTTTCTATTACTTTGGACTTGTACAAATCGTTATCGAAATAGTAGATATTTCCTTTTTCTATTGGGATTACAGATTCAGCGGTACTATAATAGTCTCTTACGCCGCTTGGAAGATGTGTTAATACACTGCTTGTTGCTATTGTTTCTCTACTATAATCATTCATATCAGCATAGACCAAGTTTGACATCATTGTTGTCCCAACTATCACAATACTAATAATTGTCGCAACCGTCCTCCGCGAAATTATTCTCATCGTTCTTATTGAAAAACGGGTTTCACCTTTATACTTCATATTATCATTCTCCTTTAATTATATTATGTACAAAATAAATTAATTGTTTTCAAGATTGATGATTATAATTTTTTCTCTCTTTTTACCTCTTGCGAAGACACACAACCGATTTTTTTATACCTATAGCTGACAGTACGTCACAAAGCGCTAAGGCATCACAAATCCCCCTCAATCTGATATTCAATAAATTGATCTTTCTAAACATTATCACATATCCTTATGTATGTCAATAACATATATTGATTTATTTTTTATTATATGATATATTATCTATATTGCAAAAGGATGGTACCATGAATAGCAAAAAAGATGACAAACAGCAAGATAAAGTGTTCAACAATTTCGAAGCGCAATTCAAGAAATCTACGCTTCCTATGGTGACTCTTGCCATGCTCTCGGAAAAAGAAATGTATGCCTATGAGATCATGCAATATACCCTTGAAAGGAGCGATGGGAAATACAAGATGCCTTTACTCTACACAACGCTTGGTAAGTTGCAAGAGCAAGGTTATGTTGTAGAGAGCCGCAAGGAGGTAACTCCGGATAACCGTGTTCGTATTTACTACAATATAACAGATGCCGGACACGAACACCTGACTATGATGTCGAAACACTTTTCCATGATGGCAAACACAGTCGATGAGCTGATCAATGACAGCAGAAAGGATGATACAGATGGAGCAAAATAACATTAAAAAAAAGTATATCAAAGCAGTAAAGGATCATCTTTGCAGCATCGCACCGTCTAAAGACTTCATGGAAATGCTGAGTAATAACATTGATGAGTTCATGAGCGCGAATCCAAACTGTACTTACGATGACATAATCGATCAATTCGGCGAACCCGAAGATATAGCTGAAGATTATCTAAGTGAATCAAAGGAATCTCTGCCCGGCAAACTCATAAAGAAAAATCGACACAAAAAATGGATCATAGTTGTACTTGTTATTGCACTCATCGCCGGGGGATTTTATCTCTGGGACATGCATATGAATGACCAAGCAAAGGCCACCATTGTCGTTACTGTCGAATAGCACTTATTGATTTGGAGGAACATTATGAAAAGAATCGCAACAGTATTATCATTATCTATTTTGGTTGTAGCCATGCTTGCTTTCCCTGCTTACGCAGAAGACCCAGCAAATGTATCTTCAACTTCTGATACGCAACTAGAATTATTCAGTGATGGTTCGTATGCTATAATCGATACAACTATTGAATACGCAACAATATATGATCAGGAATCAGTTGTCGCTACAAACGCAATCGCAGTCGCGTCTACATCGTCTACCAAAACAGCATCCGCCACATACACATATTACTCGAATTCCGGTGACAAAAAATGGTCGCTTACCGTTACTGGTCGTTTTTCCTACAACGGTTCTACATCGAAAGCCACTTCAGCTTCGGTGTCTCATAAAATATTCGGAAGCGGATGGTCATGTTCGGATACTAGTCATTCGATATCTGGTGCTACAGCAAAAGCCACTGGAACTTTCAAATACGGGTTTTTAACAAAGAATGCTGCCATAGGCTTAAAGTGCTCAGCAAAAGGCACAATAACAACGGTTAATTATTAATACTGAATTATCCCCAAAAGCTCTTCATCGTTAAGAAGAGCTTTTTTATAACTACTTTTCAGACAAACTAAAGGCGGGAATCGCTGAATATGATGATCCATGCCTGTTGAAAAAAGTCTCATTGTTAACGAATAAAATAGTGTTAAATATTGTCTCTGTTCACTTTTTCACAAGCGCACGCACCAGAGGCGATTTAGCATCCTTGCTCCGTGGGCGTGCACTTGGGAGACCTAACCCGACGAAGGATGAGTCGCTGGTAGGTCCCCTGTCAGAAGTGCAGGAGCTTGCTCCGTGGCACTTCACG
>Ga0172378_10007188_pt1 | contig 10367 bp, 8 predicted proteins | sample GrowelOW332metaG_FD_119755 | JGI IMG/M metagenome (GOLD analysis project Ga0172378, IMG submission 119755) | Groundwater microbial communities from an aquifer near a municipal landfill in Southern Ontario, Canada - Pumphouse #3_1 metaG | ecosystem: Environmental > Aquatic > Deep subsurface >... | reverse complement strand
TGAAAAGCCAGGCTCTGTAACCGTGTTTGCAAATTACTACAATCAACCGCGTACAACTTTCTTTGCCCATACTACCGATGCCGCCGTTTTTGATGATGCCTTAACCGGTTTCAAAGGCTATGGCATAGGTATTGGTTACACCATCATGAAAAATACTGTAGCAACTGTGAAGTATTTTGATACCAAAGAAAAAGGCGGAGAAAGTCGTAAAGATCAAAGAATTTGGTCTGATATAACTATTACTTTCTAATTTATTATATATTACCCATATATTAATATGCTAAAAAATTGAAATGAGGCTCTGCCTGTGAAGAAATCTTGCACAATAAGCAGCACTGTTGCTAAGAATACAAAAGCGGTTATCGTTGTAAGTTTTGGCACTACTTTTGACGACGCACGTATCAAAGATATCGGCGGTATTGAAAACGCTATCAAAAATGCTTTTGCAAACCGTGATTTCTTTAGTTCCAATACTTCTCATATTGTGATGAAACGAAATGCACAAAAAGGCGTCTATATAAAAGATTTAGCAACTACTTTGACTAATTTAAAAGAACTATGCTATACAGATATTCTTGTCCAACCCACCCACATATTACATGGTGAAGAATATGAGAAAAAAGTTTTGGAAACTATTGCTAAATTTAAAAATGAATTTAGTCGATTAGTAGTAGGTAATCCTTTAATCTCCAATAAGGAAGATTTCTCTATTGTCGCTGCTGCACTTGCTACCCAGTTCCCATTATTGCAACCAGGTGAAGGAATTATCCTCATGGGACACGGCTCTCCTCGAGACAATAATAAATCGTTTGGCAACACTTACAACAATTTGCAAAAAAGTTTTGATGCCATGAAGCTTCCTGTTATAGTTGGTACAGTAGAAGAAGATGATTCACCTAACATTGAAGCTGTTTTAAACGTTTTAGCAATGCGAAACTACAAAACAGTGCACATGTATCCTCTAATGGTTGTAGCAGGTGACCATGCTCACAATGATATGTATAGTAGTGATGAGGAATCTTGGAAAACTAAGATTGAAAAAACCGGCGTAAAAACTCGTGGATACCTTGTCGGAATTGGGCGAAATCCCGCTATACAGAGTCTTTACGTACAGCATGCCATTATAGCTACCTCCTTAAAACAACTTTAAAATACATAATGATATTTATTCTATATTTCATTAGGAACTAAAACCCTGAGAATTCATTCTCAGGGTTTTTATGTGCAAAATTAACTGTAGTGTTATAATATAATTGTACATATAAAACTAGTTTATTGTGAAAGGTAAAAAGTGACACAATGCTTACTTCAGCTATAAATTACACAAAAAAAAATAAGGGAATACCTGTATATCAGCAGTTAGCCAATTATTTCAAACAAGAAATTAAACAAGGCCATTTACAAGCACAGGATAAACTCCCTTCCATACGCAAATTGTCTGCTGACCTCAACCTCAGTCGCACAACTATCGAGACTGCTTACAACATCCTTGTATCAGAGGGATACCTAATAAGTCGTCCCCAAAGTGGCTATCAAGTTTGCTCGCTGCTTATGACTATCAATGCAGAAAAATCTCCCACCCACTTAATAAAAAAAATCCCCCACAATTCCATTCGCTATAATTTTTCCAACAACTATATTGACAGTTCTACCTTTGACTCTGCTTTATGGCGTCGGTGTCTTAACAAAACACTGCACGACCCAGCAAGCATTACCGGCTACGGTGAAGCACAGGGAGAATTTGCGTTACGAAAAACTCTAGCGCAATATAGCTATACAGCACGCGGTGTAATTTGTACTCCTGAGCAAATAGTTGTAGGTGCAGGTATTCAAAGTCTTTTAGCCATACTATTAAACCTCTTGCCTCTACAAGAAAAATCGGTTGCTTTGGAAGTCCCCGGTTTTCCACAGGCCGAACAATCCTTTACTGACCATGGTTGGTCAGTAAAAACATTTGATGTTGCTAGTATTAATTCAGATTTACCAAGACTGCTTCTGGTTAGTCCCTCCAATCCCTACAAAGGACAAGCCTTATCTGCTGATGAACGTCGCAATCTTTTGAGTTGGTCAGCGTTAAACGATGGCTACATATTGGAAGATGATTATAATGGTGAGTTTCGTTATTTTTCAAGACCAGTAGCCTCTTTACAGGGTATGGCTAATGGTGAACGCATTATTTATCTAGGGTCCTTTTCACGATCCCTTATTCCTTCTTTGCGTATTAGCTATATGGTTCTACCACTTAATCTGCTATCGGCTTACTATGCCTCAGCTAAACTTTACAATCAAACATCCTCTACTATTGAACAGTTAGCCTTAGCAGAATTTATTGCCCAAGGCCATTTGCAAAGGCATGTAAAAAAATTACGCAAACTATATAGCAAAAAAAACGACTTATTGCGTGCCGCTTTACTAAAAAATTTTGGTAAAAAAATAACCATCTTAGATTATGCCTCAGGATTGCACTTACGCGTGTCATTACACTGCCCCTATGCGGCCAGCAAAATTGCGTCAAAAGCACTGGAAAAAAGAGTCAAAATTATTCCGGTCCTTACAAAGACCCATAATTTTCCTGAAATTCTTCTATCTTTTGCAGGAATCGCAGCTTGTGATATTGAAGCGGGAGTGTTGGCTTTAAAAAGTGCCTTAGAAGATTAACTTTGCATATATAAAAACAACAAAACACAGTCCAAGACTTTACTAGTCCTTTTGGGTTTTGTTGTTTTGTTGTTTTGTTGTTTTATTGTATTATTGTATTATTAAACCAACTTGGTAAATAATCGCAGCCAGAATATATGCTACTCCCGTTTGGTAACCTACCGCAAAGAAAGTCCATTTCCAGCTGCCCATCTCACTTCGAATTGCACCTACAGCTGCACAACAAGGTGCAGCCAAAAGAGTGAAAATCATAAAAGCATAGGCACTAGCAGGGGTAAACATGCTTTGAAGCTTGAGAACAAGATCAGCTTTACTGCCTGCGTCACCGCCACTACCTGCTAAAATAGCAAAAGTGGAAACAATAGCTTCCTTGGCCAAGAAACCTGTTAAGGCAGCAAAAGCTGCCTGCCAGTTGCCAAAGCCTTGAGGCACAAAAACCGGAGCTAAAAACCGCCCAATATTTGCCAGCATACTGTCTGTGGGAGATACCAAATCCAAAGAAGTATTGAAACTTTGCAAAAACCATACCAATACAGAAGCGGCGAAAACAATTGTCCCTGCTTTAAAAATAAAAGATTTGACCTGTTCCCACGTATGTTTTAAAACTGTTTTTATCCCTGGCATGTGATAGGCCGGCATTTCCATAACAAAAGGTGCCGGTTCCCCGGCAAAAGGTGCCGTTCTCTTTAAAAGCATACCGGAAAAAACTACCATAATAATACCCCAAAAATACATAGATGGTCCTACCCAGCTTTTATCGGGAAACAGAGACGCTGCAAACAAAACAAATACGGGCATCTTAGCACTGCAAGGAATGAATGGAGTCAACATAATAGTCAATTTACGATCTTTTTCGTTTTCTATGGTCCTTGTCGCCATGATTCCCGGAACAGAACATCCTGTGCCTACCAACATAGGGATAAAGGATTTTCCCGACAAGCCAAACTGCCTAAAAGCCCTGTCCATAATGAAAGCAGCCCTAGACATGTATCCGCAATCCTCCAAAAACAAAAGAAAAACAAATAAAATAGTAATCTGAGGCACAAATCCTAATACTGCACCTACGCCTCCAATAACTCCGTTAACTACAAGGCTTTGCATCGTTATAGAAACACCACCTAAAACCATTAGTTGTGTGGTATAGTCACCAATAGCACCAAATATTTCCTTCATACCGGCAACAGACATGTTTCCCAAAGTTTGAATAGCGATATAATAAACTGCCCACATAATAATAAAGAAAATAGGAAATGCAAGAAGTCTGTTCGTTACTACATTATCGATTTTATCAGAAGCACTAAGCTCGCCCTTTTTTAGCTTTTTCTTTATACAGCTTCTCAATGTATTAGTGATATAACGATATCTTGCATTTATAACAATACTTTCTGCATCGTCATCTTCTGCCACTTCGCAACGACGACGTAATCCATTCATACGCTCCAATAAATTTTTACTTATTTTTATCTGCTCAAAAACCTTATTATCACGTTCAAAAATTTTAATGGCTAACCAACGTTTTAATTGAGTTGATTCCCTGTCCGGCAGTAATCTTTCAATACCACGCACTGAAATCTCTTCAGTATCATTAAAAATAGGTAATCCCTGATTGGTAGATTTTTCCTTAGCTGCTGTTAAAGCTACCTTGATTAATTCACCTAAACCATAGCCATTAATAGCTGCTATAGGCACAACCGTGCATTTTAATTCCCTAGCTAATCGTTCTATGTCAATCTCATCACCATTAGCCTCTACTACGTCCATCATATTAAGTGCCAAAACTACAGGTATTTCTAGCTCCAATAGCTGTGTCGTTAGGTAAAGATTACGCTCCAAATTTGAAGCATCAACGATATTTATTATAACACTTGGGTGTTCATAAACCAGAAAATCCCTGGTTACCACTTCTTCTAAGGTATATGGTGACAAAGAATATATTCCAGGAAGATCAACTACTTCGCAATCAGGATGATTTAAAAGCATACCACCTTTTTTAGCAACAGTCACTCCCGGCCAATTGCCTACATACTGATCACTACCTGTTAAGTTATTAAACATAGTAGTCTTTCCGCAATTTGGATTGCCTACCAAAGCAAGTACTGTAATCATGGCCGCTCCTATTCTTCATTTTCAATAAGTTTTTTAGAAAAAAATAAAATTCTTGTACGAGTATTACTCAACAAGAATTTTTTCAGCATCTTCTTTGCGAAGGAATAATTCGTAATCTCTGACTTTAAGTTCAATAGGATCACCCAAAGGTGCTATTTTACGTACAAAAATATCAGTTCCCTTGGTAATCCCCATGTCCATAATTCTACGCTTCATAGCCCCGGTTACTTCTATTTTCACTACAGTCACAGTCTGACCTACCGCAATCTCTCTTAAGTTTTTCATGCAACGACCTCCTATCACCGCCAACCAGCATTAACTTCTTGCCAGTAAATCGTTAGTCCTTGCTAACCATGCAGAAAAATTTTACCATTTTATATGCTTTATTGTCAATAGTTTAATAAAATAACTTGTGAGTAATCACATTTCATTGTAGAATGTAGTAAAGTCTAATAAATTAGAATTTATTCATTTTTATTGGGGGCTAAGAAAATAATGATTTTACAAGAATCCGGCGAGAATTATTTAGAAATGATTCTTGTTTTACAAAAGAAAAATGGTAATGTCCGTTCTATAGACATAGCCAATGCTTTCGAATTCACTAAAGCAAGTGTTAGCCGTGCTATGAGCATTCTTAAGAAAGAAAACCTTATTTTAATGGAACCTAATGGCAACATTAGGTTAACTGACGCGGGCCTCGCTAGAGCGAACGGTGTTCTAGAAAGGCACTTAATCCTAACGCAGCATTTAGAAAGCTTAGGTGTAAGTTCTGAAACAGCGGAAAAAGATGCCTGTCGCATTGAGCATATTATCAGCCCCGAAACTTTTGCCGCAATTAAAGCACAAGTGAAAAAATAATGATGGTTGAAACTCTAGCAGTTGCAACTGGCGGTGCTATTTATTTTGCTTTGCGTTACTATATCTCCATTGGCATCCATTTAAAATTCAGTGTGTCTTTCCCTATGTAACGTTAGTTATTAATATGTTCGGTTGTTTTATTTTAGATATAACAGCCGCTTTTGTGTCTAAGCCATCCAAAAATGCCTTTGCCTGTTAAATTATTCGTCATTACCGGGTTATTAGGCGGTCTTACACCTTTTCAACCTTTAGCTTGGAAACATTCGAGCTACTGTTAAATAATACAGTTATGGGATTTATAAATATCGCCCTTAGTATTTGTGGCTGTTTGGCATTGATTGCACTTGGAATGCGCGCTGGCGCTTAAAGGATGATGAAATATGAAAAAAATTTTCTCTACTTTGATAATGTTAATTTTGCTGCTTGCTTTACCTATTTTGGCTAGTGCCGAAAAAAATAAATGGAAAACTAATGATTTTGATTTTGCTTCTGTACATAATGTGATTATCGCAGAAACGGACATAAATCCTCCAGCTATTGATGGATATATAGCAGATCCTTTTTCCCAAAATAAAATTGAAATGTCGTTACGGCAAGCTTTCGAAAAACGCAAAATCAATGTATTTACTCAAGAAGATATAAATAAGGGAAATGTTCCTATGCGTAATATTTATCTTACCATTAAACCGATTGTTCATGCCTTGGGTAAATGGAGCGAACAAAAAGAAGCTTACTACGAAACTCGCACTGTTTACAAGAAAATCACAGTTGAAGACAACAAAGGTAGAGATACAACCATAACCGTTCCTACCAACGAGACCATTTATCACCCTGCCAGAATAGCTTGGCACGCAGTTGCCAATTTAGAATTTGTTGTAACTTCTCCTGATGACAAAAAAGTCTATATGATTGTGGATAATCGTGATCGTGTTGAAGAAACAGATACTTCCGGTATGTTAGGCCGAATTTGCAATGATTTGGCTGAAGATATTTCGCGTAAATAAATCTTCTAAGGGCTTCCCCGCACTGGGGAAGCCCTTTTTTCTATTGTAGGCGCCTTCCTTTATGAATCCTGTATACATGTAGTTAACTACTTGTAAAATATGTTTGCAATATATAGAATAGAAGGAGTGACTATTAGGAGGTCTAACTATGAAAAAAATTGAGTCTGTCTTAGTTGCCAATCGTGGTGAAATTGCTATTCGCGTTTTTCGTGCTTGTAACGAGCTTGGTATCCGCACCGTAGCCATTTATTCCAAAGAAGACACCCTGTCCTTGCACCGCAACAAGGCCGACGAAGCATATTTAGTGGGAACCGGAAAAGGTCCCATTGATGCTTATCTAGATATTGAAGATATCATCCGTATCGCTCATGAACATGACGTTACCGCTATTCATCCAGGCTATGGTTTCTTGTCTGAAAATAGTAACTTGGCTAAACGTTGTGAAGAAGAGGGTATTATTTTTATTGGTCCTAGGCTTGAACATTTGATTATGTTTGGCGACAAATTAAATGCCAGAAAACAAGCTGAACTTGCCAACATTCCTATGATTCCAGGTAGCAATGGTAAAATAGAAACCCTTGCTGAAGTAAAAGCTTTTGTAGCTAAATACAACTATCCGATTATTATTAAAGCCGTTAATGGTGGTGGCGGTCGTGGTATGCGTATGGTACACGAAGATGCGGAATTAGAGGACGCTTATAACCGTGCTAAATCCGAGGCACTTAAAGCCTTTGGCAGTGATGAGATTTATCTGGAAAAATATTTAGAGAATCCTAAACATATAGAAGTACAAATAATCGGTGATAAGAAAGGCAATATTGTCCATTTGTATGAGCGCGATTGTTCTGTACAACGTCGCCATCAAAAATTGGTGGAGATTGCCCCTGCATTTTCATTGAAGCCTGAATTCCGCAAAGAAATCTGTGCGGCGGCAGTAAAACTTATGAAAAATGTCAATTATGTTAGTGCCGGTACTGTAGAATTTTTGGCAACACCTGACGAACATTTCTACTTTATTGAAGTAAACCCACGTATACAAGTTGAGCATACTATTACAGAAATGCTAACAGGCATTGATATAGTTCAAACACAAATTAAAATTGCTGAAGGATATGACTTGCATAGCGAAGAAGTCGCCATTCCTCAGCAAGAAGAAATATACTGTCATGGTCATGCTATTCAGTGTCGTATTACTACAGAGGACCCTTCCAATAATTTTATGCCTGATACCGGGAAACTTATTGCTTACCGCAGTGGTGGTGGTTTTGGCATCCGCTTAGACGGCGGCAATGCTTTTACAGGTTCTGTTATTACCCCCTATTATGACTCTTTATTAGTTAAAGCTACTTCTTGGAGCTTAACTCATGAAAATGCTATTTCTAAAATGCTACGTTGTTTAAAAGAATTCCGTATCCGCGGAGTGAAAACCAACATTCAATTTTTAGAAAATGTACTAAAAAATCCTTCGTTTATTAACGGTACCTATGATACCTGCTTTGTAGATGAAACCCCAAGTTTGTTTAACTTTCCCAAAATTTCTGACCGTGGCACAAAACTCTTAGGCTATATTTCCGACGTCAGTATTAATGGCTATGCCAATGTTGGCGTACAACCAAAACCTGACTTTGCTCCTCTGAAAATGCCACAATATAAACACACTAAGATTGACAGTGGGACCAAGCAGCTTTTAGATAACCAAGGACCCATAGCCGTAGCAAAATGGACTATGGCACAAAAAGAAGTTCTCTTTACCGACACGACCTTCCGAGATGCACATCAGTCTTTATTTGCTACTCGGTTGCGTACTGCGGATATGCTGAGAATTACCGAACAAACAGCAGCCAAACTCCCACAATTATTTTCCTTTGAATGTTGGGGCGGTGCTACCTTTGATGTTGCCTATCGTTTTTTATATGAAAGCCCTTGGGAAAGACTTAGAAAAATGCGCGAAAAAGCGCCCAATATTTTATTCCAAATGCTTTTGCGTGGAGCTAATGCCGTAGGATACACTAGTTATCCTGATAATGTTGTTAAGGAATTTATTCGCGAAGCAGCTAAAAACGGCATAGATGTCTTCCGTGTTTTTGATAGTTTAAATGGTCTAGATAACATGCGTCTTTCCATAAATACCGTTTGTGAATGCAATAAAATTGCCGAAGCAGCACTATGCTATACCGGCGATATTTTGGATCCACGCCGCGACAAATATGATTTAAAATACTATGTGGATATGGCCAAAGAATTAGAAAAAGCCGGTGCTAATATAATTGCCATTAAAGATATGGCCGGTCTTTTAAAGCCCGAAGCAGCCTACCAATTAGTTTCCGCCCTGAAAGACACTGTAAATTTACCAATTCACCTGCATACACATGAAGGTAGCGGCAATGCTATTTATACCTATGCCAAAGCCATTGACGCAGGCGTAGACATTGTTGACGTAGCTTTCTCGGCTATGAGTTGTGGAACTTCACAACCCAGCAGTTCCAGCCTCTATTATGCACTCAGTGGCAATCCTCGTCAGCCAAAGCTGAATCCCGATGCCCTAAATGAGATCTCTCGTTACTGGGAAACTGTGCGTCCCTACTACAAGGCTGCCGATAAAACTGAGCTCACACCTAACCCTGAAGTTTATATGCATGAAATGCCCGGTGGTCAATATACTAATTTAAAGCAACAATCTGTTGCTTTAGGTCTTATTGATAAGTGGGAAGACATTAAAATCATGTACCACAAAGTCAGCATGATGTTTGGTGACTTAATTAAAGTAACCCCTTCTTCTAAAATTGTAGGCGATATGGCTTTATTTATGGTACAAAATGAACTAACGGAAGAAGATATTTACGATCACGGTGATACTTTGGACTTTCCTGCGTCCGTCATTGGCTTCTTCGAAGGTAATATAGGTGTTCCTTATCAAGGCTTCCCTGAAAAACTACAAGCAATTATATTAAAAGGCAAAACTCCAATTATTGGTCGTCCCGGTGATACTTTACCGCCTGTAGATTTCTCCAAAATCAAGGAGCATCTTGTTGAAATTGGTGGACCAACTTCACCCGAATCAATTAGTTCTTATTGTCTCTATCCTAAAGTCTATGATGATTGGGTAAAATTTACCGAAGAATATGGTGATGTTTCTGTCCTTGATACTCCCACATTCTTTTTTGGCTTAGCACCCGGTGAAGAAACACGCGTTATGATTGAAACAGGCAAGATGCTTATTATTAAATTAATCCACATCGGCGAGGCTAATGAGAGCGGTATACGCACAGTAAGCTTTGAATTCAACGGATTGCCCCGCGAAATTGAAGTCAAAGATAGAAATATTAAATCAACTAGTATAACACGTAAAAAAGCTGATAAAACTAACCCCGGTGAGATTGGTGCTACCCTTTCCGGTTCTGTAGTTAAAATCCTTGTAAACAAGGGGCAACAAGTTGCTAAAGGTGACCCTTTAGTTGTTACAGAAGCTATGAAAATGGAGACTACCATTTCAGCCCCTATTGCGGGCATTGTATCCGCGATTCATGTTAATAACACCAGTCGCATTGAAAGTGGAGACTGCTTGGTAGAAATTGATATGAACGCTCAAATTGCTGTTAAATAATTTTTACAAAAGCATTAATCGAGTAGGAGGCTATCCATTAGTTGAATAGCCGACCTCTCACACCACCGTACGTACCGTTCGGTATACGGCGGTTCAATAGTTTGAGTGCAATACCTCGTATCTTTTGGCTATATTAT
>Ga0172378_10007187_pt1 | contig 10368 bp, 10 predicted proteins | sample GrowelOW332metaG_FD_119755 | JGI IMG/M metagenome (GOLD analysis project Ga0172378, IMG submission 119755) | Groundwater microbial communities from an aquifer near a municipal landfill in Southern Ontario, Canada - Pumphouse #3_1 metaG | ecosystem: Environmental > Aquatic > Deep subsurface >... | reverse complement strand
TATTGTTTCATCCGGTACTATATCTTTAACTCTATCTTTATACTCACTCTGCTTAACTGGAACATCATTTACATAATAAAGTGTTTCATGCCCTGTAAGTTGTGCCTCCGGTTCCCCCCTCTTATTTAAAAACATCTCATGTTAAGGTTCAGCCCTTTGAAAATAGGCATTTCTTATATTGATTATACCTCTATAACCTTTGAAAATAAACGAATTATTCATTATTTCCCAACCAAATATCAATTTTCAAAAGGTTAATTACAAATTCCCTATAAGTCCTTCAATATCAGTACTTCATAAGGCATTTCTATTTCTTTAAGGTTGGTAAAATTATAAAATTAAATCTTCTCCTGTAGAAGTATTCTTTATGCCTAATATTTCCTCTCCAAATACATTATCATTAAACAATTTAATTATGCATATGAAATCTTCATTCTTATCAATTACTTTATTTAGATCTTTCCTTAAAGATATTAGTTTAGATGGTGTTATTTCACCTCTAAAAACCGAATTTTGAAAATGTGACAAATATTTTTTACAGACCTTAAATACCCTTTGATCCCTTTTGGCATTTACATCATAAAATAGGAAAGCATAATTAAAATTCAGATTATTACTCACTACATATTCTCCTTAAGGCTAAATGGAATAAACTCCTTATCCTCTAAAATTAATTTTATTAGTTTATAGCAATCAAGTTTTATAGCAGTTCTATAAGTTACCTTCCTCTTTAACTTAGGATGCGCAAAAACGGATTCTAATCTTTCTTCAAAGGCTTGTATAAATATATTTCTCCCCTCTTCATTTAGCAGGCAATAATTAACCTTCTTATCAAAATGTTTAGATACCTGCAGCCTTCTGTTATTCACTAATTCAAATATAGTTCTGTATACAATGACAGGCTTAAATACTTCACTTATATCTAAACTTAAAGAGAATCTTCCTTCTGAAGGTTCATGCAAAAAGCTGATTCTTTGATCTAAATGAGTTCTATATATGGCCGATATGGTTTTTGTATATAATAGAGTATTTCCAAAAGATATTAATGCATTAATAGGATTATCTGGTGGCCTTTTTACCCTTTTATTCATGATAAAATCTTCAGGCAGGATATTTTTAAATTCGCTATAAAATCTTTGCCACACTTCTCCCTCTACAGCCATTAGCTCTTTTACATTTTTACTTTTATCTACTCTTTTTTTAAATTCTCCATTTATCCAATCAATAGTTCCTTTTACTTCCTTCTTATCGTGTTTATAATAATGGTATAACACCTCCCCTATGTTAATACCTATACCTTTTACAATAGGTTTTGCCACATCTAATCTTATTTTATTAAAAGTCTCCACCTGCCTAATTAATAGTTTTCCACTATTGTATTGATTTTTAGGATAAAAACTGCCGCTATAACCTTCGTAATAATTAAAAAAGTGGACTATAATATTATTATTAGATAAAAAATCCAACAATTTAGTATTTATGCTAACTTCATTTAAGCAATATATTTCCTTTGTATTTTCCACTGGTATGTATACATTTTTACCGTCTTTTCTAAAGCATAAAGAATTATCCTTTCTAGTTAATTCACCCATGGATGTTATATATCTTGTACTACCCATTTGTTCCTCCTCTCTCAATATTCCTATATATAGCAATATTCGTAGTAAGCACACTTTTTACACTTAGGTTTATTTAAGACCACTGGAATATCTTGATTTTGTAGTAAATCTTCAATTTCTTTTAAATACATATCTAGCTGCTGCAAGATTTCGTCATTAAGTTCAAAATATAGAATTTTATTATTTCCTTTATTTTTCTCTACAAACTCCAATTTCCCTTTTCTTTCTATTCCTTTATCCCTTAATACTTTTAAGTAGTAGATTAGCTGCCATTTGCATGCCTCTACATCAGCATCTGATTTCTTTATTTCCACTAAATATTCATCTGTTAGCTTATCAATTCTTATATTTTCTATGGCAATTTCGCTATTTTTACTATTAGCACTCTTTTCTTCATGAATCGCTTTTCCTATTTTTACAATTTCACTGTTATCCTCAAGGTTAAGTCTATTGCCATGGAGATAGCATTGTCTTTTGCAATGGAAATAATAATTTATTAAAGTTCCATTAACTTTCATGACTAAATAAAATCCCCTATTCCATTCATAAATTTTTCTCTGTCCAGTTTACCATTTTTGAAATACTTATCCCCATCTTCAATAAAATATAGCTCTCCTATTCTGTCATTGTATGTAAAGTTTTCATTCCATTTCATTTCATATATGAAATTATTCATTTCTGATTTTACCTTAGAAAGTTTTACTCTCTTCTCTGCATAATCCATATTATTATCTAAAAGTAATTCTTTATATTGATTCCATATCTGATCTCCATGTGCCTCCACACCGCTACTTTTTATTAAATTACTGCTTAAATAAACGGAAATTTGTTTTCTCTCATCAGATATAAGCTGCATCTTTTTATCTACTTCTATAAAATCTAACTTTCCTACTGCATCATTGAAAAATTGGTCAATATTTAATATATTAAGACCTCCTGTTATGCCTTTTAATCTGCTTACAACTTCTTCATAATAATCACCAAAATCCTTCTCTATTAAGATTTTTCTAATGAATTCGTTGCTTAGCGTAAGATCCTCATTACTTCTAATATCTTCCTTATAGATGTTAGAAGCTTCATCTAAATCAAAGAAATAAACTATACTTCCTGACTTTTTGCATGACCGGTTTATTCTTCCTAAAAATTGTTCTTCACTGTCAAATAAAGATTTATTTTTATATCCCAGATCCATATCAATATCTACCCCAGCTTCTACTACTTGGGTTGCTACTAAGATAATATGTTTACTTTCTTTCACTTTACCTAATATTCGCGTTCTTTCACTAATATTGTCATCCCCTGTCATTAATTCTATTTCACAGGAAATTTCTTCATCATACTTTAGCTTTTCATAAAATTTATAAGCACTTTTTTTACTTATGAACTCTACCAATATCTTTTTTTCTAAAGAGCTTCTCGCTTTAACATGATTATATAAATCATCAAATATATTTTCTGATGATAGTAAAGAATAATCTACTTTTACCCTGGCTCTGAATATAGGATTTTTAAAATACTTGTTTCTATCTTCTATAAGTCTAACTGTACTGCCCTTACTTAAGGACAGCTCATCGAGATTTGGCAGTGTCGCAGACATTATTATAAATTTAATATTTAACAACTTTGCATAGCAGGTTAAAAAAGTTATTATTTCTCCCCAAATTAAGTTCCTATAGCTTTGAATTTCATCTAAAACAATTATACTATTAGCTAATTGTTGTAATGGGAAAATATCTTCTTTAGATGTACCAAATAAATATTTGAAAATTGTTACGTGGGTAGTTAGTACCATAGGATAATTCAGGAATTGCCTGTTAAGTAAAGCTTTTTTATAATACTCTAAATACTCTGACTGAGGTTTATCTTCTTCATTTTCATATAATTTCTTATCCGTTTTTATTGGTTCTATAGAATTTATTACAGCTATTTTATTTAAAATATTGTCATCTTTTTCAAAAACCTCTTCCAATGTGTTAATATTTTGTTCTACTAATGTATTATAGGGGTATACATAAAATATTTTATTTTTACTTTTATCCTGCTCCATCAGCTTAAAACTTAAATTTGAAGCCACATTGCTTTTTCCACTTCCGGTTGGCGCCTCTAGATAAAATATATTAGAATTTATATTATCTGTAAGTTTTTTCTCTGCATCCAGGAAGAGCTCGTCTCTTAATATATTGATATCTGTAATATCAGAAAAGTCCTTATATTTTAAATAATCTTCTTTTTCGTAGTTCCTAATTGACTTATAAATTTCTCCTTTCTTATATACACCGTAAAATTCATCAATGTCATTAATCACACCTATGTCTCTTATTTCTACACCATCCAAAAACTCAGAAGTAGCATAAAAATCACAGGAAAATAAGATTGACAGCATAAACCGTTCGTAAATATATCTATACACCAGAATATCCTTAGATTGAATTAACTCATATTTATCAATCACCTTAAATATTTTTAATATACATTTAATATTTATTTTAATTTCATTTGAATAGGTATATTGAAATAATCCCCTTTGACTATTTATTAATTTTTCTCCTTCACCATCCGGATTAAACTTTCCTTCAAACTGTTTAAAGGTATTCAGCTGTCCATGATGCCTTGATATTACATACGCATTCATCATCATGAAATCAAGTAATATATCCCTTAGATTTCTTTCAAACTTTTTAATTTTAGGATAATAGAAATCTATATAAATAACTGCTGACAGTAAGGAATGATGTGAATTGTTGAATTTGTCTGCTTCTTTAATATTTAAATTATTATTTAATCTGGCCTTTTGGAAATATGGATTTACTTTTCCCATGTCATGTAACATTACAGTATTTAACACCATTTCTCTGAATAAGCTTACTGCTTCTTCTGAAAATTCATGAAAAAATTCTTTTTCCGCTTTTTCAAATACACTATACAACCCTTTGGAATCCATAATTCTAATAAAGTATTTGGAGCAAAGTTTTATATGCTCTTCTAGAGTCTCATTACACTCATCTTTCGTATGGGCATATATTTTATTTTTAACACTAATTAGCTTACTAATGTTAATCTTATTAACGTTATCAAAATACATAATATTCTCCTTTTATATAGTTAGAGGAGGGGTTCCCCTCCTCTAGAAAAACACTATATTTATATCATCTAATCTGTAAGCTTTAACTTCATTAAGCCTTTTTAAATTAGCATTTGTATATATAAAGCTTTTTAATTCATATTTGTTAGTCTTTTCTTCCAGTTCAATAGGTAATTTTTCTTCATATTTAAAAGTTGGAATATTATCATAGTCTAAATCATCAAGATTATCATCTTCAATGATTTGAAAATCTTTTTTCAGGAAAAGACCATTAATTTTATTTGGATTATTTATTTCACTAATATCATGAAATAATTTGGCATCACTAATATCTGCAGGATGATCATTTTTTCCTAAGTAAGGAATATAAATAAAGTTATTTCCTAATAATGCCTTAGCTAATTTTTTACCTTCTTCATTTTCTATTGCTAAATATATATCCCAGAGTGGATTTTCGAGCCACTGTTCTTTTATTATTAAGTTACCACCCTGCTCTTTTGAAGCATACCCAACAGAATTATTAAAAACTTGGATCTTTTTTGGTATATATATATCTTTAGGTACTATAGCTATATTTAAATGTTTTAATTTATAATAAAATTCAGGATATTCAGAGTCTTTGTTATCAACAATCCCATCAAAATCCTTTTTGTATCTTTTAGCAAAATCCATCTGATTATACCCATTATATCCAAGTATTGCTCCAAACATCCCTAGGAGAGCTATTTTATGAATATTACCATAGGTAAAGTATAAATAAGTATTAACATCCGGTTTTTTAAAAAATGCAAACTTACCCCCTAAGGTAAACTTTAAAACCTCCATATTCTACACCTCTTGTTTTGTATATATATTTAGCTTCTTAGCTCCTTCTATATCTGTGATGATTTCTGTAGTATATGGGTTATAGTAAATTTCCACAGCTGAAATCCTATCTTTTAAATTATTTAATAAATCTCCACAGTTTATTGTTATTGTATTTTTTTCATCACCTTTATGAAATTTAGTATACTCACAAAGATTTGGCAGATATAAGTTACTTTGGGTTTCTACAAGTAATCCAAATTCATTTTCACATCCTACTTTAGAATTCGTTGCAAAGGATGTAGCTGCACATAGTGCTGCTTCTTTAAATTTTTTATAATCCTCATCTGTATAACCATTTGTAACTCCCAATTCTACAAATTCCCTATAAGCTTGAGGATTTACGGTAAAAGGATAAAAATAATGAGCTTCATTACTTACTATCTTTGTCCCCAGAGTAGAATTCTTAGCTTCTTCTTTTTCTTCGTTTTTATTTCCCTTATCTGATGCATCTCTGAAAGGAGATAATATTTGCTGTTCTTCTGCAAAGGAGTCTTCAAATTTATTAAACCCCTGGCCAATTTGTACTGCCCCTGTAATTGATATATTGTTTCCTTCTTCAGCAAAAGTAGCTCCAAAATTTTTTACATCAATGGCTGAAAATAAATTAGTTAACACTTTCTTACTATTCTTATTTTGTTTTAAATCTTCTTCATTAAATAAATATTCATATCTTTCTTTTAAAGATCTTGGGACTAAATTTATCTCTCCCTTTTTCTCTTCTGATAATTTCATTGATTTTATGTAAAGTACCTTTTCGCCTTGATTCTCCCACATTTTTTTTATAGGGTACTTGAAAGCTTTATCACTACCAAATACTTCTCCGCTTGAAGTAGTTTTTGGATAACCTGTAAAATCAGCATTCCAATTTGCCATAATAGATGATATTCCTAAAATTCCGTACACTCTTTTATTCATTTTATTTACCCTCCTCATCTTTCTCATACAATAAGTTACTATTTAAATACCCAGCTATAATCATGTCATCATTAACTTTTTCGTTTATTTCATAGCTCATTACCATTGCGTACAAATTTTTAAATTTATAACTATAACTTTCTATATCATAGTTATACTTTTTATATAATGCCTTTAATTTATCTTTTATCATTTCATCTTTTTTAGCATTTATAAATGGATTAGCAAGAGAAAGAGGCTTTTTCTTACCCTTACTCCTTGAAATGAAAAAGCTCACTAATTGTCCTATTGCAAAGAAATACTCTCTGTCATTCTCTATATAACCAGTATCTTTTGTTGAAATCTTTTTTCTTAAATTACCCTTTAAATCAAATATAACGTCAGCCATTTCTTCCCCTCCTTCAAAATATTCTTTTAAGGAAATTCTTAAATTAAATTGATCAGATGCCTTTGTCATATATCCATTTTCTATTGAACCTTTTACTAAGCTTATAGATACCTTATTTAAGATTTGCCATATATTTTTACTTGCTCCTTTATAGAACCAATTAAATAATCCTGTTCTAGCCATTAATAAATTATTTTTTAATACAACATCATTAATAGACAAATCTTTAGGTTCTGTAAAATAATTTGGCACCAAAAATTTACTGAATAATACTTCATTAATAAGTATTTGCATACCGTATAAAGTCTTAAAACTATTGTATTGACCTTTTAATTTATCATAGTCTATTCCAAGTACATTTTTATATTGAAATTCTTTAATAAGTTCCGGCTTGTACCACGGTATAACATCAAAATCATGGATTTCCACTTCTTTTCCTTTTTTAAGTCTTAAATAAATGCCTGTAAAATCATCATCTAAAGTTTTACCACTTTCCAGTGGAAAAATCTTTTCTCCCATATAGATGTTAACTTTGCCTACGGCTGCATTATTCATTAAAAAATCGAAAAAATTCTTTTGAAGCATAACTTCTTCTTGATTTATTAAATATGGAGCTGCCGTTTTTCTTGTTTTATTCTCCAAGTAAGGTTTTTTTGCATTAAGTCCCATATTATCATTAGGCAAGCCATAAATTTCATTATTTAATACTACATTAGAATCATTGTTATTGTATAAATTTGGAACAAGATATCTTTCTCCCTCTCTTTCATATTCTTCTTCTGGATAATAGAAAAATATTTTAAGATAATCTTTTCCTGAATTATTTTTTAATAAATTAAAAATATTAGCTTTTATCCAATTTCTAATTTTATTTAACCTTGCTTTATCTAATTTTCCTACTATTTTTTCCACTGAATTATAAAGTTCCTTAGCCTTTGGTTTTGTATATTTAAGTAATGGATTTCCCAACACTTTGTAATAATTATCTATTACTTCATCAGTTAGTTTATCGTTCCTCAAATTATCTTTTTTTACAAAGAAAGATAAGTAATTATTACTATGAATAATTTTTTTACTATCTATAGGTTTATTCATATCTAGCAATTTACTATTATAATCAGCTAAGCATATGAATTTAAAATTAACAATGGTTCTATCTATATCCTTTGTTTTCTTGTCTAATTTTATATCGACAATTTCATCTTTATCTATTACAAAATCGCCATCTTTTGGTTTAACAATTATATAAGTTCCATCTGCAGGTATATAACTATCTAGTATTAGATTATCTCCGTATTTTTCATATTCCTTTTTAAATATTTCCAATGCTTGATTTAGCACCAAATCACCTCCTTACAGCCATCTATAATTGACATACCCTGCACCTCTAGCGTTCATTTCTAACAATCCAGTCCCGAGAGACATATATGCAAGCTCCTGTGCAATTTTATCATTGCATATATTTATTGATATTTTATCCCCTAATATTTTTACGTCTTTGTAATTAAAAGCAATTGGTTTATTATTTATAAATTCTATAGAAGTATAGAGTAGAAAGTCTTCATTAACTTTTGTATCCATAATAAAGTTATATTTCTTTATTAAATTTTCCTTTAATCGTTTTTCAAACTCTACTAAAGAAAGTTTTCCTTTCCAATATCCTTCTTCATTTTTTATAATTAATGGGGTAATAGAATATATTTTTTCTATAAACTTTTGTGGTAATATTCTGATTGTTGAAGTTAATCCTTTAATTGAGTCATTGAAATGATTTACTAATTTTGTATAAAAAAAATCAGCTAATTTTTTATCTACTGTTCTTATCTGTATTGTATATGTATTCCCTCGCTTGTACACTTTGTCTTTTTCTAAAGGATAGAAGGAATTAAAGCAATAATTTTTATAAATATTTTTATTATGAAACTCCAATAATTCTGGTAAATTTCCCATACTGCTATCAATGAAATTAGATATTACTGAAAAATTTTCTATAGAATTGATGTCTTTTAATAAAAATACTAAAATAGATACTTCATATACTTTCATAAAATCACCTCCTCATAATTATATTAGTTATTATGTATTAATTTGTAAACACTATTTACTGAATTTTCTTTATTTAATGCATATCCACCTCTTCTGCCACGAGTTGACTCGATTTGTAGTCCTGCACTTAAGAATTCATTTATATACCATCTTACAGTGCTCTCAGAAATTTCTATTTTCTCAGCTATTTCTTTAGTTTTATGTAAATTTTCATCAAGTAATATATTAAGAATATTAAAAGCTATAACTATTTTGGACATGTGAAGCTCTCCTTTATTATTAATTTTTAACTTAACTCATTGATTTTATTATATCACAAATTATTATAACATTTTCACACAATAAAATAAAATTATAATATTTACATCATATGTTAAGGTTAATCTTGAATTAAATAATTTTTTACTTAACTCATATTTAAAAACATCTTGTGTTAAGGTTATAAGGTTATTCGGTACGAATATAATTATAACCTATATGTCGTAATTGACAAAACAAATTTTACATTTAAATTTAAATCAATAATTACTAAATAACTTATAACCAAAATCTAGGCTTTTTAAAATCTTTTAAAAAAGCTACCTGTTAACAATTCGCAGATAGCCTTTATAAGCCAAAACTCTATTAATACATCCATCAAAGATCCAGTTTCTCAAAACTGTCCGCTGACTTTTTATAAGCCATCAAAGTTATTACAATATATAATATAATGCCCAGCAGAAGTACCGGAATCTGCTTTATTTGATTTTGTGGTGCTCACACTGTCACAGTAATTTCTCATATAAGGCAGGACACGAAGCAGAACCTCCGCAGCTGTAATATAAACAGTCATCATAATTGACGATTTTACAAAAGGCATTCCGATATTATACCAGCTCTTATAATACTCCGTAAGGAAAATAAAATTGAACAGGCCCAGCATGATAAGTGACAAGCCGATGAATGCAATATTAGCTTCAATTCCCACCTGGTTATTCAGCGGAATGAATTTATCCCGGATAAAAATAAATGGGATACAGGATATGACCTGCATAAGTTCTATGCAAATAACAAGATAAAATCTTGCCCTTACCATATCCCTTTTCCGCATTGGTAGGTATTAATGTAATTTATGAAGGATTTCAAATCAGCAAGAAAATCTGCACATCTCTATCATATATTAGCAAATAATATTAGTCCTGTTTTTGACATAATACTTCTGCAGATGATATCATAGTAGCTATAACGTTAAAAATTTGTTTTACAAAGGAAATTTAAAAATGCATATGAAAAGTTGGTTATTTAATGATAAGAAATTTTATAAAACTATGCTCGTGCTGGCTCTTCCCATTGTTGCACAAAATTTAATTTTATCTTCTTTAAATCTGGTAGACAATATTATTATAGGAGGGTTAAATGCTGCAGCTATTGCATCTGTGGGACTTGCAAATCAATACTTTTTCCTTTTAAAC
>Ga0172378_10007186_pt1 | contig 10369 bp, 7 predicted proteins | sample GrowelOW332metaG_FD_119755 | JGI IMG/M metagenome (GOLD analysis project Ga0172378, IMG submission 119755) | Groundwater microbial communities from an aquifer near a municipal landfill in Southern Ontario, Canada - Pumphouse #3_1 metaG | ecosystem: Environmental > Aquatic > Deep subsurface >... | reverse complement strand
TTGCCCGGCTCTTCCAGCAATCAACTGCAGAGATCGAGGTATGACATCTCTCTTTCCTGCATCTTGACTCGCCATAAGAAATTATTTTCTAATGCAGATCTATATTAACGTTTTTGAGCCTAAAAAACGCATTATTGACAGGTATAAGAGTTAAAGGAACACATCTTACACACGAATACAAGCACTTACCTTGGCCCGACCCTCGTTCGACTCCCATCATATTGCGAATCCTGCATTCAACCTTATACCTATATTTTTTACTTCCATTCCCTGCTTCTATCAACCTCGATACCTATCTAATTCGCTAACAATGTGGTCCCGGATTGCGTTGTTCTGGCTCATTTGCTGCTGGTCCTACTGCTCGCTGATCTGCTGCCAACTTTCCATAAATCCAATGTTAGTAGAGCTTCCAAAGATTATCTTGCCTTCAGTTTACAATACCTCAAAGTACTCTTCATCTACTTCCATAATCTCGACATATTTAGCATCTTTCAGATCAGTAGATTTCCATTTCATAATATTCTCCTATATAAGGTTGAACTCCCTACCCCAAAACCATACCTGATACAATAAAGCAGGTATTGCAACATATGCAGGAACGGGAATAATATCTTTCCTTATAAGTTTTATTACGAGTAGGATAACACATACCATACTTATTACGAACAATGAATCAGGGATTACTGTTGAAACAGGTTCTATGGGTGGTACAATCTCAAAATATTCATCTGTTAAAACTATCATTTTCTAGACCTCATTAAGTTTTATTTATTACCAAGTGTTTCTGGAGACATTTTCATAAGTTTAAACACACAAGTAGGGCTATAGATATACCTCATCTATAGCCCTCGTTTCTATATTTAAGCGAAATGAGGTGCAAGAGCGGTAATTCCTAGTGCAATTTGGTCTTTATCTTCTCTACTACACCCTGATAATGCAGTATCAAGCTTCTTCAGGAGCATGAGAACCTCCTCTTTTTGCGTTTCCCTCCCCCGGGGCTCAAATCGCCTTAATCCTGCGGGGTCCGACACAAATAGGGCTTTCGTCACTGCCACTTCATTGCCATTTTTTGAGCCTGTGCAATCTGCTCTGAAGTCATTTCCGATGCCAATCTCTCTCGTCTTTTTGTAGCGACAAAAAGCCCTTGAGCCGCTGACACATAGGGGAACTGCTGGACTTTAAACCATGTCTTTATCAACATATTTACCAGAAATATCTGCCTCGGTAATATCATATCTAATGTCTTCAATATCCCGTGCAGGGATGATCGTTCCCATATTATTAACAGAAAAACTCAATCCGTACGAAACGGCAATCCTATGATAGTCTTGAGGCAAAATGTCATCATTTTCAAGGTTTTCGGGCTTTGGTAGATTTTTAATATCAAAACCGTTGATACCCACCGTTCTTAATTTCTCTCCTGAATAAGGAATCAGTCTTTTATAAAGGTTCACCTGCGATCCACCACCACAAAGAAAAGCAGGTACACCCGCCTCCCATGCAAGCGAATATGGATTTCTCTTTTTTTTAGTATGACCCACGAGTTGACGTAAAACAACCGAACAATCTTTTAGATAACACTCATCTGCTTTTACAAGCATTTCATTGTCATTGCCATCAATACTAGGTTGATATTTTGAAAAATCAGGAAGTGCAGATATTCCGTCATAAGACCGGTCAATACTTTCAAGTTTATTTTTATAAATACCCAGTGACTTTTCAATTCGATATTTATGAAGATTGTAAGCGCCCATGGGCTTCACATCTGAACTGAGTATGGTGAAAATATTTTCTTCATCCTGATTTTCATGAAGAATGAAGGTCGAAATATCTAATGTGGTTGCTCCAACATCAGTCAACAAATACATACCATCTCTTCGTAACTGCGATTGGGCAAACCCCATAACTTCGGCTACCAACTCTGGGACAGATTTAACTAAATCTGGGTGTAATTGTCCGATTTTTTCATCACATTCATCATTCTTTAGCTGTTTTTTGGCCACATCAAAGGCCTTCCCAATATCATCGATTAAAATTGATATTTGAGGTTTTAAAGAGATGTTCCATCCCGCCATTGCTGCTTTCTTCATTGCGTCAGAGAGTTCTGTTTCATCCCATGTTTTCGCAGGTATACCAACATTTAATTCCCAATTTATCGTAATGTCAGAATACTCATTTGTTTTTTCTTTCCAAAACCATTTACAAATTTCCATCAGGACTAAGGCAATATATGCTGCAACGAAATCTTGGTTGGCGGCTATAATACCATATTGCTCAGATGTCTTGCCTGGATTCTCCATAAAATTGACTTTCAAATTTTCGATTTGAGTCGAATTTGATTCCAAAGATAATTTATTTTGAGAATCAAGGTAAAGCTTTGTGGGTAAAAGGTATCGGTTCCCATTGACACGATAATTATCAAAAGGAACGGCAAATGCTTTCCTGAGCTGACGGTCTTGAATCACTACTTTTGTACTGCTAGTACCTAAATCAAAGCCAATTACAAGATCCCTTTCTTTGTCAGGGTTGCTTCTCTGGCTCTGCCATGGATTAACAGGTGCCGATTTTTTTTTCTTGATAGGAAGATTAATAGGTATTTGTTCTTTGTTGACGAAGCTTTCTTTTGGCACCTTATTGATCTGTGGCGACTGTAACTTTAACGCTGGTTCAAGGGGGTTGGGCGGTAAGCTGATATCGGTAGATTTAACTTGAAGGGGAATTTTTTCAGGGTCTTTTTGGGGTGTTTGTGTTGATAGACTCTCCTTCTTTTCCTTGCCCTTTAGGGCTTGCATCAATTTTTGCCCCAAGTTACTAAGGCCATAAAATTTATCTTTTTTTGTTGGATTTGGAGATTTCGTTCTTTTTCTGAACATCTGTTTACCTCATTAATTCAGGATTTAAGATATCAAAATAAGGCCAAAGCTAATTTCTTTTGAATGATAATTCAAATTCCTTCTGCTATTGATTTCTTGTAATTTTTGTTCAACTTTTGATTTCAAGGCATCTATGCGGCCTCTGGTTGGTATGGCAATTTTCTCCTTACCTTCAGTCAAGAACCTTGCTAAAAGTGTTTCTAATTTCTCAAGCTGTCTGTCTCGGTGTTGGAGCAGTGTTTTTTCTTGGATATCTGCTCTATCATTATTTTCATGTATCAACTGTTTTGTGTAAGCATCAAATTTATTATCCGAGGCTTCCATACATTGTTCGACAAGCATTGTGGCTATATCGAAATCAATTTGAGTAGTTGCCCCCATCCAGTCTTCACCCAATTTAGCTGCTATTGTTACCAATTTCTCAGCATCGTTATCAGATAAAAAATTTATTGGTGTTGCATAATGACATGCTACAGTATTTAGCTTTTCAATTTCTTTTATTCCTTTAAATGACCATCGATGGACATAAAATATATACAGTCCAGGAGAAATTTCGATTTCATGGTGATCTAATTCAACGCTTACTGGTGAATAATATCCGAAAGAGGAGTTATTAATTTGATTTCTGACAAATCTGACAATGGGATGTGTCTGATTAATTATTTCCGGTCCGCCTGGTCTTGAATGGGCTACCTTATTCCGGAAGTGGCAATTTACCTTTGCCGGATATGGGTTGGCTAGTTTTGATAATCCATTAAGATTTTTTTCTTTTAGAAATTGTCTAAAATCAAATTTTGCTTTATCAGATAATCTCACATCGAAGATAAGGTCATCGTCTTTAACCTGGAGAAATTCTGTTCCAACGTACTCTTTTGAAAAATAATCGTATATATAATTCCAGATATCCTTGCTATCGATTACCCGTTGCAGTTCTTTTGCAGCGCTAACCTGATTCAGGATGTAATCACTATGGGCAACAAGATTGCCTGCCTCGGATTCTAATTTTTCTTCTTGTGCACGAAGATTTGAAATGGCCTGCTCCGTCTGATCAATTCTTGCGTTCTCTTCTTCTGGAGTTAATTTTGCAAATAAGAGTTCCTCTGTTAATCGTTTTATTTCATCTCCAAGAACAGCCTCAAAGTTTCCGAGTGCACGTTGAAATATACCCAACCGATCGTAAAGGCGTGTGTATATTCTTTCATCAATAGTGTCTTCATAAAAAAGATTCCAAATTAATATTTTTGAGGCTTTTTGTCCTAATCTATCAATACGACCAATCCGTTGTTCTATTTTCATCGGATTCCAAGGTAAGTCATAATTAATTAAAACTTTAGAGAATTGGAGATCAATACCTTCACTTCCTACTTCTGAAGATAATAGAATTTGTGCCCCATCTTCTTTCTCAAAATCTCTAAGAATTTCATATTTATTTAGCCCTTGCCCACCCATTAGCAAAGCGCAACTGATACCATCAGCACTTAGTCTTTTTTGAAGATATTTTAATGTGGGTCTGAAATAGGCAAATAAAACTATTTTTTCTTTAGGATGTTTATTTAAATAAGCTATTACAATTTTGCGCAATCGCTTATATTTTGAATCATTTTCTTTTAACTCTTCATAATTGCCCATTTCAAAGGCTTCATTTACAAGAGCCTGAGTCAGCGGGCCCAATTCATTATCAGTGTTATCTACACCTAAATCTTCGTAGATTTGTTCAGCAAGAACGCCTCTTCTTTTTTGCCACTCTAATAATGCTGCTGGCATTGAACTGGACATTTGACGTTGTGGCATTACTAACAGAAACCCTTCATGGCTCTCATTGTTCAGGGAATATTCCCGAACGAGATTTGTAACTTTGTCATAGAAAATTTTTTCAGGTTCTGACAACCTCACCATTTCTGAGCTTGGCCTTCTGCTAACTCTCCACTCGTTAACATCCCTTTTTCTTGTTCTGGTTACAGATTTGCCCAATAGGTTAATGCTTTCCATCCTGTTCGCTAAATATGTCCGTTTGGAGCGATCGTTGAGGTCTTCATTCGTAGGAGGGTTTTCTAATAAGGCATTTATTTGGTAATTATTTTGAAAAAAAGGATGGTGCTGTGCTCTTTCTAAAAGAGATATAAATTCTTTTTGGGAGAGAATTTTTGTGAGAAGGGCATCTCTTATCTCATTTATTGGTTCATTGGCTTCAATAATTTCATCAAATATAAGGGGCTGGTTAAATGTGTTTTCATCTACTAAATTGAGGAGCTGATATAAATCTTTATTTTTTAGATGAATGGGTGTTGCAGATAATAAAACGATATGTTCTGAAACAGATCGAAGCAATCTCCCTAATTGAGAAGTCATGCTTTCTGGATTTCTTAAATAATGGGCTTCATCAACGATAAGGAGATCCAAAAGGTGCTCTTCATTTTCATGTTGTTCCAGAAACCTTGAAAGGATTGATGCATTATCAGGTCTCTGTTCTTCATCCCGCCATCGCCTTCGTGGTCTCAAACCTTGCATGCTGCATATCATGGATATATCAGGTTTTATACCTGCTTCATATTCTTTAAATCTACGTACTACATCTTTTGCATTATTTATTTCAGCGTCTATTCCAAATCGCATCAATAATTCTGACTGCCATTTTTCTTGAAGCATTGCAGGACAAAGAACCATCACATTTCTTATATCAAATCTACTTTTAAGCTCAGTCCAGATCAGGCCTGCTTCTATCGTTTTACCCAAACCAACTTCATCGGCAATGAGAATACCATTCCCAGGCGTATCAAGAAAATTAAGGACAGGTTTGAATTGATAAGGGTAAAAATCTGTATTGGTAGTGTCCATACTATAGATAAGGTCCGCCAAACGACCATTAAGACGAATATGAGTTAAGTTGCCTCTTAAATCCCGCGCCCGCCCTAATTTGCCCTCCCTTAGAAGATCGAGTGGGTCGTCATCGGATTCTGTTAAAACCTCAAGGTGAATTTCTTTGTGGTAATCCGGACCATCAGGAAATCTAACTTGCCATAAGGTTTTGCCAGCTCTTTTTCTATTTCTTCCTGTAATGACGCCAACTCTTCCTGGATCTGCTTTGAGTCTTACACTTATCCCTGGTTCCATTCAAAGGCCTCGGAAATTGTATGGTTTCATATAAAAAACTGGAGTTTAGAGTTTCATAAAAGCCTAACCACACCCAGGTGGCGACCAGAAATTTTTCCCTCGGGTATGTTTGCTCACTACACCCGGCAGCTTTCGCAGTCTCCGAGCATATTTCCTTAATAACGTACTTTACGGCATTTCGGGTTCCACCAGTTTCGCACCCTGACATTGCCGAAAAACCTTTGCATCACCACCCTGACCAGCCCCGCAGTGACACCCTCCTCTTTTCGGCATGGCATAACCTCAAGGGCCTTCACCCAGAATTTTGGTCTATATATCGCCATCAGTTGAGGGATGGCATAGGCAGCAGATAATAACCTATAGTGCATAGCAGCTGAATTGAGCAAGTATATACTGCTCTGCGGCCACTGAAACTGTCCTCATTGCCAGAACCATGAAAGCCAGCAGTGGATTGAAAAACAACTCGACAAGCTGCTGCCATGCACATACTACCTGGTCACCTTCACTCTTCCGTACCAGCTCAGAGAACTTGTCTGGAAGAATCAGCGAACGTTTTACTCGCTGATGTTTGCGACAGTTCAGGATGTTTTGAAAACCTTTACCCAAAACGATAAAAAACTCGGGGGAACGGCAGGGTTCACAACTATCCTGCATACCCATTCAAGAAACCTTAACTTCCATCCGCATATCCATGTGGTCATTCCGGCAGCGAGTATCAATGTGAAAACCGGACTCTGGAGAGCTAAAACTTCTGGTTATCTCTTCAGTCATAAGGCCCTGGCCATGGTATTCAGAGACTTCAAGTTCATAGTAATTTCCATCTTCATCGTAGCCTTCTACCTCACCGTTGCCTACCCACTCACCATCAAAATATACTTCCTTACCATCTTCCAAACATAGGTATCCCGATACGTCCCGACTGCAATCCGCATCTATGTCACCATAAACGTAACCATCGTCGCCGTAACCGGAAACACTATAGGAATATGAACGATAAGCATAGGAAGGAATAACTTTAGGCTCTTCTCCAGGTTTCAGCTTTATACACTCTTCGCTAACTCTACGATAACCGCTGTTACAATACCAGGCATTGCCGGAAACATATGCGTTGGCAGGGACGTTTAAGGCGACACACTTGTCACCGACTCTTCGGTATCCAGAATTGCAGTACCAAGCGTTACCTGACACATATGCGTTGGCAGGAACATTTAAGGCGACACACTTGTCACCGACTCTTCGGTATCCAGAATTACAATACCAAGCGTTGCCTGACACATATGCATTTTCGGGTACATTCAGTTTTCTGCATTCATCTCCAACCCTGCGATAACCGCTGTTACAATACCAAGCATTGCCGGAAACATATGCGTTGGCAGGAACGTTTAAGGCGACACACTTGTCACCGACTCTTCGGTATCCAGAATTGCAGTACCAAGCGTTACCTGACACATATGCATTTTCAGGTACATTCAGTTTTCTGCATTCATCTCCAACCCTGCGATAGCCGCTGTTACAATACCAGGCATTGCCAGAAACATATGCGTTGGCAGGAACATTTAAGGCGACACACTTGTCACCGACTCTTCGGTATCCAGAATTGCAGTACCAGGAGTTGCCTGATCGATAAGAGTTTTCGGGGATAGATGGGGTAACATTTGCGGAAGGCAAATTAATATTAGTCTGTGAGGATGATGAAACTGAAGATGAATTGCCTGTAAATATGGGTATATAAATTTGGCTTGGAACACCAGTACCAGATTTTATTGGAGGTGAATCAACGGTACCCTCTTCACCAGTGTAGGGGTTAAAATTTCCTTTTGTGCTCCAGTTATTATAAAAACTGCTATCAGGTGCTGACCTGTAATGAGGTTGTACATATGTCCCATCTTTTCGAAAATGCCCTTTAACATGCACAGAACCGCCAGCAAATACTATATATGGGCTTATCAAAAATGCCAGGATGGATATTCCGTAAACAACAAGATTACATTGCTTCATTTCATATCCTCCTTCTTAGGGCTAACGAGTAAAGTAAGCGGCTGGCCGTAGGCCAGTCCGCTTGACTGAAGGGTTAGATATGTGAACTAAACACAAAATTAATGCCTGATAAAATCAGAGCGATTGCATAAAATTTAAATGCAGCCGATGTGCGGAGAAATTCGGGAGCACTAAAAAAACCAACACTGAACTTGGAAAGAGTGTCTGCTCCATCTTTAAATAAAACCCACCCAGCAAGAGCTACCCAGACAAAAATCTGCAATGCCAAGGCGATATATTTTTGTGGAGAAGGCCAGAATAGGTAGTCCGGCTGCGTGGCACCACTTACTGAGGATTGCAAAATCCAAAGAATCAAGCAAGGAACAAAAATCCAAAAGGCCATGCCCCTAACAAATGATAGGACCTCTACTTGAGAAAATTCGCCGGATTTTACACATTTGCTCAATCTATACCAAGCAAAAACACTTCCACCGATCCCACACCATAAGCCGCAAATTAGCCAAAAATATTCATTCATGCTGGATTCTCTAACGCCAGCATAACCGGCGAAGCAAGCTATCGCGCATTTTTGTACACAAAAAACGCGACAGCTTGCGAAGTCCGAGTTTATGCTCTTGTTAGCTTTTATGCAGCTACAAGCATTCCTTCATTCGGACGATCCGAATCAGAGCGGTCATCTTTCTCCGCAGCATAAGTTGACTGCGCGGTACGTGTTGATGCGCCTGAACCATAAATCTTTTGAGCATCAGGATTTGCAGGAGTCCAACTCCATTCATCTTGAACAATCTCATCGTTACTTGGGGCTTCTAGAAACCTCGTAGCAAATACTTTCATTTTTCATCCTTCTTAGTTGATAATAAACTTACAATTGAATCTGATATACCTAGCCCAGTTAAGTCTTCAATCCATAGCCATTGCCCCATTGTGTTGATTTCTAAAAAATGCCACTCACCAGATGGTGTCACAACAAAATCTAAAGCACCATATTCAAGGTCTAGAGATTTCATAAACTGGCCAACTTTCTCTCGAATTTCGACAGGCGGCTCGATTGGATGGTGTGGTGTATTTGGGATGTCGTACCTCCTCCAATCAACACTCGCTAACTTTGATTTCTGAGATTGAATTTGGCACACATGATGATCATTGCCAACCACTGTGTACCTAACCTCATAATCTTTTTCTACATATGCCTGAAGAACAATTGGATTCTCATCAACATTGCCGAATCCAGAGATCTCAGACTTTGATACTTTGTTTACATACAAGCCCTTAAAGCTTCCATCTACGTCCTGATAAAACTCTTGATTCATGAGTTTTAACACCACATCATCGTAAGTATCGATGAATTTGCAAAGCTCTTTTTTGTCATTGCTAACAATTAGTGGCGGCAATATGAACCCAATACCTCTTGCTGCATCCATCTGTAAGTATTTATTTTCAGCTTGATATGATTTTGCTAGTGGATTTAGCCACTTTACGGTCTTTAACGTGTTGTACAATCCAAGCAGTGTTTTGTTCCATTCTCCACGCCATATTTTAAAACCTGGATCATTTATATTTGCCTCTTCCAAGGAAACTTCAACGAAAGGCCTCCGCACCCAGACCCTATCTATTTGTTTTGAATTTATAGAAAGATCATTCTGCTGAATGCTCCATCTTCCCTCAATAAATGTAATGTGAGAAGACTTCAGGGAATCTGTATCCAAATCAAGTCTAAAGTATTTTTCATTGCTCGCATCCAACTTGCCGCATACGACATCAGCATGTTTATCAAACTTATCACTTAATATCAATATCATTCTATTTTCCTTTAGACTAAGAAGCCTCTGATTAACTACTACGCTAGGCGATGCTTCGTTGAAATTGACCTCAAAGTACTCATTTACTCCGTGTAAATTCCGCTTTTCGTACAATTTCGCATTTCCTGACCCTCGCTCGTGGTTTTGATCAAGGCGCCCTAAGTTCTGGCAAAGCTAACAGTGGGTTAAGTGGAAAAAGTCCATAATATCACCCTATATGTGGACTCTTTTTCCACTATATTTTGTATTAAGGGCGAAAAATGGAAAATCATGTCCAGTTATTACTTTTATATTCCATTTTTTCCATACAATCTGATATTATCACTGTTGTGATGGAAAACAAGCCAAAATTCACTCCAAACCCTCAGCTCAAACGAATAAGGTTAGATCGTGAGAGCGGAGCGAACCACGATCTGAACCGTTTGTTGGACAAGCCCGGCTATATATATATAGAAAAGAGCTTTTTGGGTTTGAAAACTCTGGATTAAACAGAAGTGAAGTACAGCCTGTTCCGTTGCCAATCTCTCAAATTTTGGGAAAAAATGTTTTGATACATGAAGGATTTCTCAATAAATGGAGTGTTTTTTG
>Ga0172378_10007184_pt1 | contig 10369 bp, 4 predicted proteins | sample GrowelOW332metaG_FD_119755 | JGI IMG/M metagenome (GOLD analysis project Ga0172378, IMG submission 119755) | Groundwater microbial communities from an aquifer near a municipal landfill in Southern Ontario, Canada - Pumphouse #3_1 metaG | ecosystem: Environmental > Aquatic > Deep subsurface >... | reverse complement strand
TAAAGAAAATTTAGAGTTCCTAAAAAACGATTACATTTATATTACTATCTATATCTTCAAAAATTTTATCTATCTTTGTATCCTAATATCATACAGTATATAATTAAATTAACAATGCACGCACTATGCAGAGATTAAGACTGGTGCGGTTAATCCTTGAAAACGGGATTGTCTTTCAGGGTAAATCGTTCGGGGCCGAAAGGCCGGCATCGGGAGAGGTGGTTTTCAGTACAGCAATGGTAGGTTATCCCGAAAGCTTGACAGACCCCTCCTACAAAGGACAAATTTTATCACTTACATATCCAATAATCGGAAATTACGGAGTTCCTGCCAAAAGCGAAACAGACGGAATTTCCGATTTTTTTGAGTCTGATCGTATCCATGCATCAGGATTGATTGTGCAGGACTATTCAGATGACTATTCTCACTGGAGCGGCACTGAAAGCCTCGGAGAGTGGCTGAAAAGAGAGAATATCCCCGGTATCTGCGGAATAGACACTCGTAAGCTCACAAAGATTCTCAGAGAAGAGGGTTCGCTGCTTGGTAAAATTGTTTTTGAAGAAGATCATGAGACAGATGAGAATTCTGTTTTCAGTGCGGCAGACTATAATGATGATAGTACCGATTTTTATAATCCCGAAAATGATAATCTTGTTGCAGAAGTAAGCTGTAAAGAGATCATTGAATATGGCAAAGGAGATAAAAAAGTGGTTCTTATTGATTGTGGAACTAAACTTAATATAGTGCGTGAGCTTATTAAACATGGAGTCAGCGTGATTCGCGTGCCATGGGATTATGACTTCAACACGCTTGATTTTAATGGAGTGGTAATATCAAACGGTCCGGGCAATCCGAATCATTGTGTTGCAACAATCGGGAATATCCGCAAAGCTTTGAATAACGAAAAACCGATATTCGGAATTTGCATGGGCAATCAGTTGCTGGCTAAAGCTGCAGGAGCTATAATATATAAGCTGAGATATGGTCACAGAAGTCACAATCAGCCGGTTAGAAGGATAGGGAGCAACCAGTGTTTCATAACTTCTCAGAATCATGGATATGCAGTGGATGAATCGTGTTTAAGCAGTGACTGGGAACCTTGGTTTTTGAATATGAACGACGGTACAAATGAGGGTATAAGGCATAAAACCAAACCTTTTTACTCGGTTCAGTTTCACCCTGAAGCTAAGGGAGGTCCGAATGATACCAGGTTTTTCTTTGACGAGTTTGTAAAGTTGATAGTTAATCACTGACAGAATATTTAAGTGAATTAATTATTAATGATAATATTTGAATTTTGACTAAAGAGATGTAATCAATTAAGAGAAATAAAGGATGACAAATCGAATATTAGAGAATATTAAAAAGGTGCTGGTACTTGGGTCAGGAGCCCTTAAGATTGGTGAAGCAGGAGAGTTTGATTACTCAGGTTCCCAGGCACTTAAAGCACTTAGCGAAGAGGGTGTTGAGACTGTCCTTATCAATCCGAATATTGCAACGGTGCAGACCTCGGAAGGTGTTGCCGATAAAATATACTTTTTGCCTGTTACACCCTATTTCGTGGAGAAAGTGATAAAAAGAGAGCAGCCTGACGGTGTTCTACTTGCATTTGGGGGGCAGACAGCACTAAATTGTGGTGTGCAGCTTTACAAGTCGGGTGTTTTCGAAAAATATGGTGTAGAGGTTCTGGGTACTCCCGTACAGGCAATAATGGATACGGAAGACCGTGATCTGTTTGTCAAAAAACTTAATCAGATTGAAGTTAAAACGACTCAGAGTTACGCGGTATCTTCTGTAAATGAGGCACTTGAATCGGCAGAAAAACTTGGTTATCCTGTTATCGTAAGAGCAGCTTATGCACTTGGAGGTCTGGGTTCAGGCTTTTGCAAAGATGCTAAAGAACTCAGAGAGCTGTCTGTGAAGGCATTAAATTACTCTGATCAACTGCTAATCGAGAAGTCGCTTAAAGGCTGGAAAGAGATTGAATATGAGGTTGTTCGTGATAGATACGACAACTGTATAACGGTGTGTAATATGGAGAATTTTGATCCGTTGGGTATACACACCGGCGAAAGTATTGTCGTTGCACCTTCTCAAACACTCACCAACTCAGAATATCACAAGCTTCGCGAACTGGCTATCAAGATAGTTCGCCATATAGGAATAGTTGGTGAATGTAATGTTCAATACGCACTTGATCCGGAATCTGAAGATTACAGGGTGATTGAGGTGAATGCGCGGCTTAGTCGCTCTTCTGCCCTGGCATCAAAGGCAACAGGTTATCCTTTGGCTTTTGTGGCAGCTAAACTGGGACTTGGGTACGGACTATTTGACCTTAAAAATTCTGTTACCAAAACCACCAGTGCCTTCTTTGAGCCTGCACTTGATTATATTGTTGTGAAAATTCCCCGCTGGGATTTGGGGAAATTCAGCGGTGTATCTAAAGAGATAGGTTCAAGCATGAAGTCGGTTGGCGAGATAATGTCAATCGGCAGAACTTTTGAGGAGGCTATTCAGAAAGGGCTGCGAATGATTGGTTTGGGTATGCACGGCTTTGTGGAAAATAAGGAGCTGATAATTCCTGATATTGATAAAGCATTGAGGGAACCGACAGACCAGCGTATATTTGTGATTAGCAAGGCTTTCCGGCAAGGTTATACTGTTGATGAGATTCATGAGCTTACAAAAATTGACCGTTGGTTTTTAAGTAAACTTCGCAATATTGTTGATACTGCAGAGAAATTGGAAGATATTCGCATTTCTCGGTTTTATTTGCAATTAAGCGGCAACAATGAATATTACACTGATTTTGAAGAACATATTGAAATTTTAGAGCTTCTGGTGCATGCCAAAAAACAAGGTTTTTCAGATTTTCAGATTGCAAGAGCAGTGTACAAAGATTACACCAATGATTTTCATACTCGGCAAATAAGATCATATAGGAAAGCACATGGTATACTTCCTTTTGTTAAGCAGATAGATACACTGGCAGCGGAGTTTCCCGCTCAGACAAACTACCTGTACCTTACATACAACGCATCAGAGAGTGATGTAAAATATTTTGGTGATCACCGATCAGTGATCGTACTGGGGTCAGGGGCTTACAGAATAGGATCGTCGGTTGAATTCGACTGGTGCTCGGTTAACGCCCTGAAAACCGTTCGCAAAGAAGGTTACCGCTCTGTAATGATCAATTATAATCCGGAGACAGTATCAACGGATTATGATATGTGCGACAGGCTCTATTTTGATGAGCTGTCTTACGAAAGGGTTATGGATATTATTGATTTGGAAAACCCACATGGTGTGATTGTTTCTGTTGGAGGACAGATACCTAATAATCTGGCGGTCAGACTTGATAATGCAGGGGTGAATATCCTGGGTACTTCAGCAAAAAGTATTGATAATGCAGAGGATAGGCATAAATTCTCCTCGATGCTTGACAGGCTTGAGATTGATCAGCCGAGATGGAAGGAGCTTACAACGCTGGATGATATTCATAAATTCGTGGATGAGGTTGGCTTTCCTCTGCTGGTTAGACCTTCTTATGTTTTATCAGGTGCAGCAATGAATGTTTGCTCAAATAAACCTGAGCTGGAACGCTTCTTGACACTGGCAACTGAGGTATCGAGTATATACCCTGTTGTGGTTTCAGAATTTATTGAAGATTCCAAGGAAATTGAGATGGATGCTGTGGCACAAAACGGAGAGCTGGTGGCTTATGCAATATCTGAGCATGTGGAGTTTGCAGGAGTTCATTCAGGTGATGCCACAATCTTGTTTCCCGCTCAGAAAATATATGTGCAGACCGTCAGGAGGATAAAGCAGATAACGCGGCAAATTGCAAAAGCACTTAATATATCAGGACCATTCAACATTCAGTTTCTTGCGAAGGATAATTATATTAAAGTTATCGAGTGTAATCTAAGAGCATCAAGATCATTTCCTTTTGTATCCAAAGTGTTGAAAATAAACTTAATAGAGCTGGCTACTAAAGTGATGCTTGGTATTAAGGTTGAGAAGCCGGAGAAATCGGCTTTTGAACTTGATTATGTAGGAATAAAAGCGCCTCAGTTCTCGTTTACACGATTGCAGAAGGCCGACCCGGTTCTTGGTGTTGATATGGCATCAACCGGTGAAGTGGGGGCTATCGGCAGTCATTTTGATGATGCACTGCTCACATCAATGCTTGCAGTGGGATATCGTATTCCTCAAAAAAATATAATGATTTCTTCGGGTGGGACAAAGTCTAAGGTAGCTCTGCTTGAAGCTTGCCGTTTACTTAGGGATAAAGGGTACAATCTTTTTGCAACAGGAGGAACAAAAAAGTTTTTGGAAGAAAATGGAGTTGAGAGTACCTTTGTAGCTTGGCCGGATTATAAAAATGCGGAACTGAAAGTTAATGAAATGATAGCCGAAAAGAGATTCGACCTGATCATTAATATTCCGAAGAATCTGACTGAAAGGGAGCTCACAAACGGTTACATGATTCGCCGAGGTGCCATAGACTATAATATACCGCTTATCACAAATGCAAGACTGGCAGGTGCTTTCATTAAAGCTTTCTGCAGAATTACGCAGGATGATATTAAGATTAAACATTGGGAAGAATATAATTGATAAATATAATATAAATGGATCAATCTATTAAAAAAGTAATTTTACTGGGTTCCGGTGCCCTGAAAATCGGACAAGCGGGGGAATTTGACTATTCGGGTTCACAAGCTCTGAAAGCTATGCGTGAAGAGGGTATAGAAACAGTACTGATCAACCCGAATATAGCTACTATCCAGACATCTGAAGGGGTGGCCGACAAGGTGTATTTCCTGCCAATCACTCCTTATTTCGTTGAGAAAGTGATTCAGAAAGAGAAACCTGACGGGATTCTTCTGGCTTTTGGGGGACAGACGGCATTGAACTGCGGTACTGAGCTTTACCAAAGCGGTACGCTTGAAAAATATAATGTAAAGGTACTGGGAACTTCGGTTGATGCGATAATGATTACGGAGGATCGTGATCTTTTTGTAAAGAAACTTGACGAGATTGATGCAAAAACTCCTCAATCAAGGGCTGTAGAGTCGCCTGAAGAAGCGCTTGAGGCTGCTAACGAAATTGGCTTTCCAATAATGCTGCGTTCTGCTTATGCGCTTGGGGGACAGGGTTCAGGTATCTGCGAAAATGAGAAAGAATTCACAGAACTTTGTAAAAGTGCACTCTCATTCTCAAATCAGATATTGATTGAAGAGAGTCTGAAAGGATGGAAAGAGATTGAGTTTGAGGTAATAAGGGATAAAAACGACCACTGCTTTACTGTTGTTCCAATGGAGAATTTTGATCCTCTTGGTATTCATACTGGTGAAAGTATTGTTGTTGCACCGATTATTACTCTCCGTCAGGATCAGATTGAACTACTTGAAGATGTAGCCAGAAGGGTAGTTCGCCATATTGGAATAGTTGGTGAATGTAATATTCAATATGCTTTTAATGCGGAAACAAATGATTACAGAATTATTGAGATAAATGCACGACTAAGTCGCTCTTCCGCTCTGGCATCCAAAGCTTCAGGTTATCCCCTGGCATTTGTTGCTACAAAGTTAGCTTTAGGTTATACATTAGACCAGATAGGTGAAATGGGTACGCCTAACTCTGCCTACACAGCACCTAAGGTGGATTATATGATTGTTAAGATTCCTCGCTGGGATTTAAATAAATTCTACGGAGTGAGTCACGAGATCGGGTCATCAATGAAATCCGTGGGTGAGGTGATGTCAATTGGGCAGTCGTTTGAAGAGGTCATCCAGAAAGGTTTGCGAATGATCGGGCAGGGGATGCACGGTTTTGTGGGCAACAGAGAAATCACTTTCGATGATGTTGAAGAATCGCTTTCAAAACCTACCGACCTGCGTATTTTTGCAATTGCTGATGCATTTGAAAAAGGATATAGTGTAGAGAAGATTGAAGAGCTCACTAAAATTGATCCGTGGTTTCTTGGGAAGCTGGAGAATATTTACAATTATTCAAAAGTAATTTCTTCATATAATAAAATTGAAGATCTTCCCGAAGATGTACTTCGTGAAGCTAAGCGACTTGGTTTCTCCGATTTCCAGATTGCCAGATTCATTGAGGAACCTGAAGGAAATATGGAGACAGAGCAGATAAGGGTTCGCAATCATAGGAAAAGTCTGCAAATCACTCCTGTAATCCGCAGAATTTATACAGTTGCCTCTGAACATCCAGATAAGACCAACTATCTCTATTTCACTTATGGTGATGTAAAACCACACACTCCATACAAAGAAGATGGGAAAGAAGCTGTAATTGTGCTTGGGTCAGGCGCTTATCGAATTGGATCATCTGTTGAGTTTGACTGGTGTTCTGTTAACGCTGTACAAACAGCGCGTGAGCTTGGTTATGACTCAGTTATGATCAATTACAATCCGGAGACTGTTTCCACTGATTATGATATGTGTGACAGGCTCTATTTTGATGAGCTTACATTTGAGCGTGTGCTTGATGTGATTGATGTAGAAAATCCTAAAGGAGTTATTCTTTCTGTAGGCGGACAAATTCCTAACAACCTTGCGATGAAACTTCATCGTCAGGATGTTCCTATACTTGGTACACAGCCTACATCAATTGACAGAGCAGAAAACAGACATAAATTCTCGGGAATGCTTGATGATCTTGGAATTGATCAGCCGAGATGGAAAGAGGCGAGTAGTGTAGAAGAAATTGATGCGTTTATAGATGAGGTTGGTTTTCCTTTACTTATAAGACCTTCTTATGTACTTTCAGGAGCAGCAATGAATGTTTGCTATGACAGAGATCAGATGCATACTTTCTTGAAAATGGCAGTGAATGTCTCCAAAGAATATCCTGTAGTGATTTCTAGTTTCATGCAGAATGCAAAAGAGATTGAGTTTGATGCAGTTGCAAAAGAGGGTGAGGTAGTTGAATATGCTATTTCAGAGCATGTTGAGTTTGCAGGTGTTCACTCAGGTGACGCCACACTGGTTTTCCCCGCGCAAAAGATCTATTTCGAGACAATGCGAAGGGTAAAAAAGATCTCAAAACAGATTGCAAAGGAACTTAACATAAGCGGACCCTTTAATATTCAGTATCTGGCAAAGAACAACGACATCAAGGTTATCGAGTGTAACCTAAGGGCAAGTCGCTCGTTCCCATTCGTTTCCAAAGTGTTAAAGCAAAACTTTATAGATACGGCAACACGCATTATGCTGGATGCACCTTATAGTAAACCGGACAGTTCAGTTTTTGATCTGGAATATATAGGTGTGAAAGCATCACAATTCTCATTCTCCAGATTACAGAATGCAGACCCCGTGCTGGGAGTTGATATGTCGTCAACAGGTGAAGTAGGTTGTATAGGTGATGATTTTTCTGAAGCTATACTTAAATCGATGCTCTCTGTTGGATATAAAATCCCTAAAAAAGCAATACTGATATCTTCGGGAGAGATGAAATCGAAGGTTGACCTACTTGATGCTTGTAAGCTATTGGGAGAAAGGAAATATGAACTTTATGCAAGTCATGGCACCCAGAAATTTCTGGTTGATAATGGTATTAAGGCAACCGAAGTTGATTGGCCTGATGAGGATGGTGAAAATAATATCCTGACTATGATAGCTGATAAAAAGTTTGATCTTATAATCAATATCCCTAAGGATGTTACTCGCAGAGAACTAACTAACGGATATAATATACGTCGTGGAGCAATAGACTATAATATTCCGTTAATTACTAATGCGAGGCTGGCAAGTGCTTTTATTACAGCTTTCTGTACATTAGATCTTGATGATGTTCATATAAAAAGTTGGGACGAATATTGATTAAACAGGGATAATTTTTCTTCTGTAATTACCTACTTCTGGTATTTAAAGCGTCTTATGCTTCTCTTGGGAGTTTTATCAAACTCCTCTTCCTGAATGCGAAATGAAGCAATGCGACTATAAATAGGTAGAGTGGAATTCACGTCATTAATTATATTAGTGAATAGTGAGTTCCACTTTTCTTCATCTATTTCTTCTGCTTTAAGAACATCTTTATCAGGAACTATAAGGGCGATAATCTTTTTGTTTTCACCTATTACAAGAACTTCTTCGATATAATTTGAGCTACTTAGTTTTTCCTCTATCTCCTCAGGGTAAATATTCTGTCCGGAAGGTCCTAATAATAGATTTTTGTTTCTTCCTTTAATAAAAATGAAGTTATCCTTATCTATTGTGCCAAGATCTCCAGTTTTAAGCCACCCGTCATCTGTGAATGTATCTTTGGTTGCTTCTTCATTCTTATAATAGCCGAGCATCAGATTGCTTCCTTTAGTAAGTATTTCTCCTACGACATTTTCCTGATTTCTCGAATCAATTTTTACCTGCATCCTGTCGACAACCTTCCCTGAAGAGCGTTTTTTATATTCCTTCCAGTAAGCATAAGAAATGAGTGGACCACACTCAGTCATACCGTAACCTACTGTGAACGGAAATTTTATCTTCTTGAGGAAGTTTTCTACATCTTTGTTTAAAGCAGCACCACCAATAACCACTTCATCAAGATTTCCACCAAAGAATTCAATCATCGATTTGCGCACTTTAGAATATACAACAGAATTTAGCAAAGGAATTTTAATTAAAGTTGCAGCTGAACCCTTTTTTATTTTAGGGAATACAACCTTTGTAACAATTTTTTCCAGAATCAGTGGAACAGCAAGTACAAGTTTAGGTTTGGTCTTAGCAAAAGCATCCTTAAGAATTTGTGGAGAAGGAGTCTTGCCAAGAAAGTGAATATGGCAACCGAGAGAAATGGAATTCAGAATCTCAAATGCTAAGCCGTAAGTATGTGCCATTGGAAGCATACAAACAATATTATCACCTGCTTTTATAAAATTCACATTCTCGTTGGCATATTTAGTGTTTGACCAGAGGCTTCGGTAGGGTAGCATAACACCTTTAGGGCTGCTGGTAGTTCCTGAAGTATAATTTATGATTGCCAGCTCTTCAGGCTTATCAGTTCTGAAATTTATATCATTTACAAAAAAACCCTTCTTGTATTTTTTCTCGAAGTAAGCAGGTGCTTCAGACATAAACTCTTTTAACTCATCAGAGTTTGATTTTAGGAGAGTGAATTTGTCTAATGAAAAAACAGTTTCAGTTTTAGGGATAGCAGTTTCATCAATACCGGACCAAATGGCTTCATCAACGAAGAACATTTTTGAATCGGAGTGATCTACAATAAACTGAACGCTACCTTTGTCAAATTCATTTAATATATTTACAGAAACAGCTCCATAAGAGAGTGTAGCGAAGAAAACGATTGCCCAGTTTGAGCTATTTCTTCCACATAATGAAATTTTATCTCCACGCTGTACACCGGCAACCTTAAAAATATCATGTAGTTGATCAATTTCGCGAGCAAAGTCTCTGTAGTAAAGTGTTTTTCCCTCGTAATCTGTCATTGAAGGCAGATCCCAATGATTTCTGATACTCTGCTCAATTATGCTTAAAAAACTGTTTTGAATCATTATTTTATTTCTTATGTTAAATTTCCAGACCTAAAGTTACACATTAAATAAAAACAAGCAAGAGTTTTTATTTTTTATTTACTAACGCACTACGTTTTTGTAAAAATAGTTATTTACACACATAATTAATAATTTGCATTATTATTAGTTGTAAATTGGCTTTTTTTATACTTAAAATTTCGTATTCAAATTATTTTATCTTACTTTTACAAATAGTTTTTCTAAATCTGTAGGAAAGTATAAGTTTTGTAAGAAATATTTGTAATGTAGTCCCATAACTATGAATTATTGATTAATCTGCCTTTTATCTTACCTAAAGATAATCGAGAATAGGTTAAAATAATATAAACATGAAATAATAAAGAAAACAGTTATGTCATCAATTTCAAGAAGAAAGTTTTTAGAAACCGGTGCACTTGCGGCAGCCGGGTTGACCATTGTACCCTCATCGGTACTTGGAAAGAGTATGGGCTATAAAGCTCCAAGTGATAAGCTCAACATTGCTGCTGTTGGTATTGGAGGTATGGGTAACTCAAACCTCAATAGTCTGCAGAGCGAGAATATTGTTGGTCTTTGTGATGTAGACTGGAAATACAGCCAGCGTGTGTTTGAAAAATATCCTAATGCTAAAAAGTATTACGATTACAGACGCATGTATGATGAGCTTGGCAAAACTATCGACGGAGTTGTAGTAGCAACTTCAGACCATACTCACGCTATTATTACAGCTGATGCTATGACTATGGGTAAACACGTTTATGTGCAAAAACCTCTGACACACAGTGTTTACGAATCACGTCTTTTAACAAGGCTGGCTAAGAAATATAAAGT
>Ga0172378_10007182_pt1 | contig 10371 bp, 6 predicted proteins | sample GrowelOW332metaG_FD_119755 | JGI IMG/M metagenome (GOLD analysis project Ga0172378, IMG submission 119755) | Groundwater microbial communities from an aquifer near a municipal landfill in Southern Ontario, Canada - Pumphouse #3_1 metaG | ecosystem: Environmental > Aquatic > Deep subsurface >... | reverse complement strand
TAACATTTCTAATAAAAAATACTCAAACCAATATTGTCTTTATAATAATCCTCGTCTTATTAAAAATCGCATTTCCCTTTCATTTTATAACACATCCTTGTGGCTATTCAACAAGAATAAAATTTTTTTCAACCGGATTATAAATCTTTTTCCTAATTTTTTAAAAAAAACACACAGATGAAATACAGAACATTAAAATTGAAGTATTTTAGTTACATGAAAAAACATACTAAAAATCAATACGAATGATATCAAAAAAAATAATCTTTTTATCTACAATTATTATTCTCCTTTTCAGTGGAAATATTGTCAATAGCCAAAATAATTACAATAGCCCTCAATGGATTTCTAATGCTATCAATACTATTGAAGAAAATGCAAAGAAAATGTTGCCGGAAGTAATTAAAACAAAAAAAACACCTCGTTCAATTGAAAAAGGATTACGACCATCACGAGACTGGACAAGTGGTTTTTATCCGGGTATTTTATGGTATTTATACAAAAATTCCAAGGATGATTTTTGGGAAAAGAATGCTAAAACTGTTACCTCTTTTTTGAAAAAAGAACAATATAATACGGATGATCATGATGTAGGTTTCAGAATTTATTGCAGTTACGGTAATGGCTGGTTACTAACAAAAAAAACGGAATATAAAAAAATAATTATTACCGCTGCAAAATCACTGGCAACAAGGTACAATAAAAATACACAGACAATTCAATCATGGGAAGCACGTCCATCGCGAGAGTGGGAATTTCCGGTAATTATTGATAACATGATGAACCTTGAATTAATGATGGAAGCCTCTAAATTATCGGGAGATATACATCTTTATGATTTATCAGTAAAACATGCCAACAAAACCATGAAGTATCAATACAGGAAAGACATGTCATGCTCACACGTCGTAGATTATGATCCAAAGACAGGTGCATTCAGGAAAAGAGACTGGAACAATGGATATAATGATCCTAAAATTGCAACATGGAGCCGTGGACAAAGCTGGGGATTATACGGTTTCACAATGATGTACCGGGAAACCAAGAATAAAAAATATTTAAAACATGCCGAAAAAATCGCAAATTTTCTAATCAACCATCCCAATATGCCTAAGGATATGGTTCCTTACTGGGATTATGAATCTCCTAAAATTCCTACAGTAAAAGATGCTTCTGCAGGAGCTATTATGGCATCTGCTTTAATGGAACTTAGCACATACAGTAATCACAGTAAAACATATTTTAAGGCAGGAGAAAAGATACTAAAAAGTCTTGCTTCAAAAAATTATATGGCAAAGCCAGGCACAAATGACAATTATACACTCATGCACGCAACCGGCAATTATATAAGAAAAAGTGAAGTAGATGGTCCTCTTATTTATGCTGACTATTACTTTCTCGAAGGATTACTTCGTTATACTAATTTATTAAACAAAAAAACATTGTTCTAAAACATACGTTATGAAATTAAAACTATTAAATCTAATTCTTGTAATTATTATTTGTTCTCATATTTCTTTTGCCGGTGAAAAAACCCCAAAATTAGAGAAACCAAATATTGTCATTCTTTTTGCTGATGATATGGGTTATGGGGATTTAAGCGTTTATAATAAAAAAGTTAACTATACACCAAATTTCGATAAACTGGCAAAAGAAGGAACGTTATTTACAGACTTCTATGTGGCAGCTGCTTCGTGTACTCCATCAAGAGCAGCTCTTTTGACAGGATGCTATCCACAGAGAGTCGGACTTCCGGGAGTTATAAACGATAGGGCAAAAACAGGGCTGAGTCCACATGAATTTACCATTGCAAATTACCTGAAACAAAGAGGTTACGCCACCGGTATGTTTGGGAAATGGCATTTAGGCTGCTATCACAAATTTATGCCAAATCAACACGGTTTTACAGAATTTTTTGGCATTCCTTATTCTATGGATATGTGGCCATTCCATCCTGCACCAAGTCATATTTATCCAGCACTTCCTTTATATAAAAATGAGAAAATTATTGAATACAACCCTAATGTAAATCAAATGACAAACCGATTTACAAAACACGCAGTCGATTTTATAAAAAGGCATAAAGACGGACCATTCTTTTTGTATGTTCCCTATTCCCAGCCACATGTTCCCCTTGGTGCATCTGATAAATTCAGAGGGAAATCAGGAAATGGTCTATATGGTGATGCCGTAATGGAAGTTGACTGGTCTGTAGGAGAAATAGTAAAGACCATAAAAGAACAGGGATTATCAGATAACACCATAATTTTCTTTTCTTCTGATAATGGACCATGGTTAACCTATGGTAACCATGCCGGAAGTGTCGAAAATCTGAGAGAAGGTAAAGGTACAGTGTTTGGAGGTGGTCAGAAGGTACCTTTTATTGTTTCTATGCCGGGAACAATACCTGAAGGAGCAATAAGCTCTGAAATGGTAACTTCTCTGGATATACTGCCAACTATATTAAAAATTACGGGTGCAAAATTTCCACGTCAGCCACGTATAGATGGATTAAATATCTGGCCTATTCTAACAGGTGAAAAAGGCGCAAAATGTCCTCATAAGGCTTTCTTTTTCGTGAATCATTCGGATATTCAGGCAGTACGTTCAGGAAAATGGAAATTACATATCCCTCATACATATCGTATTGTAATTCGTCCCGGAGCAGATGGAATGCCAGGAATTCAGGATAATACAGGTGGGAAAATTAAACTATCGCTTTATAATATTGAAAAAGATCCGTCAGAAACAAAAAATCTGGCTGCAAAAAATCCAGAAGTAGTATTTCGTCTTGAGAAATATATTAGCGACTTTAAAAAAGATTTGGAAAAAAACAGTCGTCCTGTCGGAGTTCTTGATGAATAACCTATAATAGACATTATAAAGAAATATCAAAAACTTCGTAAGATCCGTTCAAAAACAATAATTATGAAAATCCTATCCTTTTTAATATTATTCATATATGCAGGAATTTTAATTTCCTGCTCAGAAAAAAACGAACAAAAGCAGCGTCCGAATATACTTTTTATCATGTCTGACGACCATGCAAGCAATGCTATTTCTGCCTATGATTCTCGTTTAAATAAAATAAACAAAACTCCTAATATAGACCGTTTGGCAAACGAAGGTATTCTTCTTGAGAATTGTTTTTCTACCAACTCAATTTGTTCACCAAGCCGGGCTTCAATTATTACAGGTCAGTACAGCCATATTAACGGGGTGCGTACTTTAAAATCACTTTTTAATCCAGACTCGAATCACATTGGGCATATTCTTCAAAAAGCAGGTTATCAAACCGCAATAATTGGGAAGTGGCACTTACACAGTGAGCCTAAAGGTTTTGATTTCTGGGAGGTATTACCGGGACAAGGTGTATATTTCGATCCTGAGTTTAAAGAAAAAGGACTTGATGAAACCACAGAATATGATAAAAGAAAAACAAAAACAATTAAAGGATATGTTACTGATATAATTACAGATCTATCAATAAAATGGCTTAAAAAAAGAGATCCTAAAAAACCGTTTATATTGATGATGCATCATAAAGCTGCACACTCCTTATGGGAATATAATAAGAAATATGAGCATCTGTTTGATAATATAAAAATTCCGGAGCCGGTTAGTTTATTTGAAGATAAATCGCACCGTGCTCCCGAAACAACAAAAAAAGAAAATAATTTACTTTTTCTTTCAAAACGAATGAGCGGGCAGACTAAAGTTTCTTCAGTTCATAAATTTGATAACTGGCCAACCGGTAATCTTGACATTTCCGACATGACCAGAAAAGAGATAATAAAAGCTACTTATCAAAAATATCTGAAAGATTATTTACGTGTAGTTGCGTCTGTTGACGAAAGCGTAGGGCGAATATTAGATTATCTTGATAAAAATGGATTAGCTGAGAATACAATTGTAATTTACACATCTGACCAGGGTATGTTTTTAGGTGAACATCAATATCTTGACAAACGCTGGTTTTTTGAAGAATCAATAAAAATGCCATTTTTAATGCGTTGGCCAAGAGAATTAAAAGCAGGCACAAAAATATCTGAATTAATTGCCAATGTTGATATTGCACCTACCCTCCTCAATTGTACAGGCACAGGAATACCGAAAAGCATGCAGGGACACAGTTTTTATCCACTTATGAAAGGAAAACCGATAAAATGGCAAAAATCTGTTTATTATAGATACTGGATGCAACGTGGAACGACACCGGCACATTTTGGAATCAGGACAAAACGTTATAAATTAATATTTTATTACGGGTTAAACTTAGACACTAAAAGCTACGGCGACCCAGATTCAAAGTCAGCCTGGGAACTTTATGATTTAAAAAATGATCCTCATGAAATGAATAATGTTTATCATAATCCTGAATACGAAGAAATCATAAAAGGACTAAAAATCCAGCTCGAAAAGAAACGTCAGGAAGTTGGTGATACAGACGGAAAATATCCGGAAGTATTAAAGCGATATAATGCTGCTTACTAAAAGGGATATAAACTAAAAAATATGCTCCTTATTCAGGCAATGAGAACATAAAAATTTCAAAAACACGTTTTGTAACTTTTTTCCAATATAATTCTAAGAATAATTTTGTCAATAATTACTCTTAGAATTTAATTAACAATAACGATGAAAACATTTTCAGGAATAATAGTATTAATTTTTAGCATCTTTCTCAACTCATTATCAGTTAAAGCCGATGATATTAATTCAGTCTCCGAAAAATATCGTAACTGAATTTTAGGAACAGAAGAAACCAATTACGGAGATCCTTTCATTCCGCTTCGTTAGAAAAAAATATTAGAATATGTAGATTCGGCAGATAAACTTTATGACAAATTTAATTTTAATCCGCACCAAAAATTTGATTTTTCAACGAAAAATAATCAAAAAGAAGCACGTATTATTTTTTCAGAAATACTATTTCCTCTTTCATTAGGATATCATTTGTCCGGAGATCCAGAGCATACCAATCCTTATTTTCAAAATTCGGCTACAAAGAAAAAAATTCTTTTTCTTTGTAACTATTTACAAGATAAAGGGTGGAAAGAAGGTATTAACATGCAATATAAAAGCATGGACAGTTATAAAAAAACAGGGATAGTTGGGTTTGGCGGTTCTATGGGGAATAATTTTCTGGGATATAGTCTATCCGTATTTCTAAATAAAAAGATTCTGTCTGAAAATAATCTATTGGAAAATGAACTAAAAACACTCAATTGGATTTCTAATGTAGTTGGACCTCAATACAATTTTAAAAGGTTATGGGAAATAACAGGTTATAACACCGATGGGGTTCGTGCTATGTTCAACAATCGTTTGTGCTATATCTTGTCATTACCTGATAATGATCTAACACGCACTAAAGAAGCAAAATATTTTTCCAGACTTTTTAATAAATCATTACAAATTGCCAATGGCTGGGCAGATTTAATAAAATCGGATTATATGGAATTTCACCATAAAAATGCATATTTGAATGCCTATGCAGTAAATGCATTTCACACAGCCTCGTTAATAGTGTATTTATTAGAAGGAACAAATTTTCAGGTTGATAAAACAGCCATCAGCAATCTTTCCAATACCGTTTTACAAATGCGTATTTATTCAAACAAATATGATTGTCCACGTGCCTCATCAGGAAGATTTCCTTATAATTTAAATAGTTTAATCCAAAACATTCAGTGCTACACTTATCTCGCACAAATTGAATCGCCATTCAGGGATCAAATGAAATCAGTATTTGCAAGTTTATGGGATCCGTCCTATGAGCCTTTTGTTACTAATTATATAGATAATATTACTTGCAAAATTATGTATCATGGTTCTATTGGTGCTATAGAACTGTCATCCAAATTGGCAGCCGAGAATAATACGGAAGAAAAAACGCCTAATGGTTTTTGGTTTTATCCATACGGAGGGCTGGGAATTTACCGTCAAAACGAATGGCTCCTTTCGTCTAAAGGAAACAGTAAATACATATGGGATTTTGAATCAAGCAAAACTCAAAATCTTTATGGACGATTTGTCAGTGCCGGAACCTTACGAATTCTTGCAGGTGGAAATCCTATTTCGACAAAAGAAAGTGGATATACAACAGATGGCTGGAACTGGAACCAATTGCCGGGTACAACTACTTTTGACATGCCCTTCGAAGAGATTAAATCTAAAAATACACGCAGCTTCACCTCTGAAAGTTTTCTGGGTGGAATTTCTATTAATGATAAAAGCGGAATGATCTCATTAAAAAACAAAGACCCCTGAGTTCTTTCTCACTAAATAAATCGTACTTCTTTTTTGATGATTTTGTAGTAGCTATAACCACTAATATAAATGCTACCGATGAAAAATATCCTGTTCAGAAAACATTGTATCAAAACGGATTGAAAAGCCTGAAGACCGCGACATTTAAAATAAAGCCCAGACCGGTAAAAGATTTTAATAAAATAATCGGACATGACGGGAAATTCGCCACTATTATTTTTGAACCTTCCTGTGATAAAATACCTATTAATAAATGGATTGATTTCAAGATCAAAATTAAATATTCGAAGTATTCTAATACAAAAAATGAAGTACTTAAAACCGGAGCTATTGATCTATAGACAAATAACGAAAAGGTAGCCAATTGGAAAGGGAATATCGGTAAAAATGATTTTCTTGGTCCATTTTTCAAATTCGGTATTTATAAGCCGGGAAAAAAAGGATTCAAAGTAAATTGCTGTGATTTCAAACAAACCATAGAAAAATAGAAAATGTAATTATAATCAGCCCTAAATATTATGCGGGATATTCAATAATTATATCAACCATAAAAGATAAAAGCCACATTCTACTCCATTTAAAGGTAATTAACAGAGAAGATGAACACTACACAGGCAATTTTACACCATTGTTAAAATATTTTAGACAAAAATGAAAGGCGAAAATTTAAATTATGTGTATTTTTAATGTAAACAAAATTTATGAAATATTAAATTAATATTTACCCTAAAAGTACATGTGCCCTTTTTTATATAAGATAAATCGCAATTAAACATACTTACTTAAAACCAAAAAAATGTCAAACTTAAAAAGTAGAAGGAATTTTATAAAACAAACAGCACTAACCACAGCAGGAGTGGCAATGGGGGCACAGGTAATAGGAGCTCCTTTTAAATCCAGTGTATTAGGAGCAAATGATAGAATCAGAGTAGGATTTATAGGAATAGGAAACCGTGGATCATTGCTTATGAACTGGTTCCGGGAGAATAAAGACGTAGAAGTAGGAGCACTGTGCGATATATATGAGCCATATACATTACGCGACAGAGCAAAAGTAGATAAAAAATTTCTTGAAATAGGTAAAGTACCCAAAATGGGAGAAAACTTTGGTTCAGAAGTAAAACGCTATACCGACTTTCGTAAACTACTGGAACAAAAAGATCTTGATGCCGTATGTATAGCCACCCCTGATCACTGGCATGCCTTACAGACAATAGCAGCCCTGGAATCAGGTAAAAATGTATATGTCGAAAAACCATTGACGAACACCATAAAAGAAGGTCGTGCGATGGTAAATGCCCAGAAAAGAAGTGGGAAAATATGCGCCGTAGGGTTAAACCGTCGTGGATCCACAATATATCAGCACCTTGAAAAAGAAATTAAAAACGGTCTAATAGGTAAAATAACCACAGCCCGTGCACAGCATGTAAGTAATATGTATCCCAATGGCATAGGGCATCTACAGCCCGAGACACCACCCGCCAATTTTGACTGGAACATGTGGCTTGGTCCCCGTAAGTTCCGTCCATATCAATATAATATAGCACCATATTTTTTTAGATGGTGGAAAGAATATTCTTCACAAATGGGAAACTGGGGTGTACACTATATGGATGTTATAAGGTGGATGTTAGGCGATCAGGCTCCTGTAGCAATAACAGCAACAGGAGGAAAATACTTACTTAAAGATGATCGTACAATCCCTGACACCATGGAAGTATTGTTCGAAATGCCCTCAAAAGCAATAATCAAGTTCAGTATTCATGAAGCAAATGGTGGTGGAGGTATACAGGGAGGTGAAATAGAATTGAACGGAACAAAAGGGAATTTAATAGCCGATCAGAACGGCTACACAGTTATTCCCGCCAGAAATGGTCAGTTCCAGACCTGGAATAAATTGACAGAACCAATAAAAAAAGAATTAACAGGTGGAAAAGAATTTGGAGATATTGGGAGTAAGGAAAACTCAACAGGAAACCTTATCAGAAACTTTCTTGATTGTATAAAAAACGGAAAGGAACCATTATGTCCTTTAGAAGAAGGTCACCGCTCAACATGTTTCGCTCATCTGGCAAACATCTCCCTTGCCGTAGGTCAGCGGATAGAATGGGATGCTATAAATGAACGTATAACCAACTGCGAAAAAGCTAATGATTTCCTGCAATACGAATACCGTGCACCATGGAAACTTTAAAAATAAGATAATGACATATAACAGAAGAACATTTATAAAAGGAATGGCTACTGTAACCGCCGCTATTCCTTTCACAAACGTTATGGCTTCATCAGTAGCCAGACCTTTAAAAGTAAAAAAATATCCCATCAGTTTTTTTACAAAACCGCTGGATAAATACGGACAGGAAGTTATGATGGATACCCTGAAAATGGCAGGAGCAGAAGGTATTGATTTAACCGTTCGTCCGGCAGGGAGTGTGTTGCCTGAAAATGCAGAAAGAGACCTTCCAAAAGTCGTAGCAATGGCAAAACGAAAAGGTCTGGATTTTGAAATGATGGCAACGAACATAAATAATTCATCAGTTCCTTATGCAGAAGAAGTCTTAAAGCAGGCTGCCGCCAATGGAGTAAAACATTACCGTCTGGCATATTATCAATACGATAAACAGGAAGGCATTCAAAAATCCACGGATCGAATAAAGAGGCAAATGCTGAAACTGGCAGAATTTAATAAAAAGATAGGTATACAGGGCGGCTATCAGAATCATACAGGCACAAAATTTGGCTCGGCAATGTGGGATTTGTGGGAAATACTACGTGATTTACCCGTACAGGAACTGAGCAGTCAGTTCGATATCCGTCATGCAAACTGCGAAGCAAGTAACTCATGGATAATCTCTATGGAAAGGTTATCAAAAAATATAGGATCACTGGCACTAAAAGATTTTACATGGGAAATGCAGGGTGATAAAGCAAAAGTAAAAAGTGTACCCCTTGGCGAAGGAATAATTGACTTTGACCTGTTTTTCAGAAGCATTAAAAGGTTTGGCATCGTAGCACCGATAACTCTTCATGCGGAGTATCCATTATTAAAAGAAGATGAAAAGAATTTTTCACTTCTTAAAAAACAAAAAATAATAGCATCCGTATTGAAAAAAGATGTTGATTTTATAAAAAGGAACCTTTCCAAATATCAATTAAGATAAAACTATGAAAAATCAATCAAGAAGAACATTTATAAGGAATAGCGTATTGGCAGGCGGAGCAGTTATGGTCAGCAATCCGTTGAATATTATAGCGGGTAATAAAAGCAATCATCAATCATTTAGAAGGATACAGATAAAGTCTGTTAATTCCAATTTCGAGAGAGAGCCACTAATCCGCCCATTTGGCTTTAAAGGAGGCGCTATGTCGGAAATTTGGCAAACAATCAGTTATCTTGAAAGCACATCTGGAGATCATCAGATAGGATTATGTACGCAAAATGTACTATGGTCAGATGCAAAAGTATTTGCAGCTAATTCAGAAAGTGCCGGAAATGCAATAATGTATGCCATAAGTGAAAGAGCCCAGCAAATGATAAAAGGAGAAAGCTTTACGAGCCCTATACAATTGCTTGAAGATATACTGCCGGAGGTATACGCCTACGGACAAAAGATAACGTCCAATCCAAATTTACGAAAGACATTTGCATTAAATGCATTGGTAGGTATAGACAATGCAATATGGCTTTTATATGCAAAGGAAAACGGATTTAAGACTTTTGACGAAATGATTCCTGAAGCATACAGACCATCTCTGTCACAACATCATGAAAAAGCAGCAGCAATTCCTTTGATGGCATATAATATACCAATAAGTGAGATAACAGAAGCAGTGGATCAGGGCTATTTTTTTATGAAGATAAAAATTGGGCAGCCTGGTACACAGGAAGAAATGCTGGAAAAGGATAAATCCCGTTTATCAGCAATACATAAAGCAATAGGCAGTGTTCGTACACCACATTCAAAAAGTGGAAAATTGCCATATTATTTTGATGCCAATGGTCGTTATGAAAAGAAAGAAACATTAATGAAATTAATTGATCATGCCAAAAAGATAGGCGCATTCGATCAGATAGCAATTATAGAAGAGCCATTTCCT
>Ga0172378_10007181_pt1 | contig 10371 bp, 5 predicted proteins | sample GrowelOW332metaG_FD_119755 | JGI IMG/M metagenome (GOLD analysis project Ga0172378, IMG submission 119755) | Groundwater microbial communities from an aquifer near a municipal landfill in Southern Ontario, Canada - Pumphouse #3_1 metaG | ecosystem: Environmental > Aquatic > Deep subsurface >... | reverse complement strand
TCCTGGCAGCAGAAAATACCGCTGCTGGGTTATAATTCTCCGGTGATTTGGGGAGAGCGGATTTTTGTTGCCGGCGGCAACGCCAAAACCCGGGCACTTTTCTGTTATTCCCTGGAAGATGGCAGCTTGCTTTGGCAGCAGAATGCCGGAAGCATTGCAAAACTACCAGAGGTGACCGAGGATACCGGGTATTCTGCACCGACGCTGGCAGTAGACCAAAACCGGGTCTATGGTGTTTTTGCAACCGGACAACTGCTTTGTCTGGATCATCAGGGGCAGGAAATCTGGACGAAAAACTTGCCTTTCCCGGAAATCCTCTATGGGTATGCTTCTTCACTACTGCTGGCCGGCTCGATCCTGGTGGTGCAATATGACTTGGATGAAAAACAGGTGTTGTATGGCTTCGATGCCGTCACCGGCAAGGAAATCTGGAAAACGCAGCGGGAGTCATCAGTCTCTTGGAGTAGCCCGGTTCTGCTGGCCGAAAAGGATCGCTATACGCTATTTACGGGCGGTAACAGCAAAGCCGAGGGATTCGAGCTGTTTAGCGGGCGTAAACTCTGGGAAAATGCCTGCCTGGGCGGCGAGGTCGCCAGTTCCGCGTTTGCCGAAAATGGCTATTTTTATTTTGCGAATTCCGGAGCGCTCAGTGGAGCGTTCTCCGCCGAGACCGGAGAGTTGTTCTGGCAGAATGAAAATGTCCCGCTGCCGGATGTCGCGTCTCCGATCGTAGCCGATGGAGTTATGTATTTGTTCTGCAGTGGAGGCAGTGTCATCGCTTTGGATGCCGCAAATGGCAGCGAACTCTATGAGGAAAATTTTGCTTCTGGTTTTTACGCTTCCCCAGTTTTGTTGGAAGGTAAAATTGTCGCCGTCAATATGGATGGACTCCTGTTACTGATCCAACCTTCTGCGGAGAAATGGATACAGCTGGCGACCTATGAAAGCGGTCGAAAAGTACTGGCCACGCCAGCCTTTGCGAAAGGGAAAATCATTCTTCGTAGCATGACGAATGAGCTGATTTGCCTGGAGGGCACGGATGATTGACGCATTACTGCCCAATTTGATTGCGATTCAGCGTCAACATGGCTTCCTGCCACTAGCCGAATTACAGAAACTGTCCGCCGAAAAAGGGATTCCAATGACCCGGATTTCGGCGGTGGCGACTTTTTTTATTTGGTTCAGATTGCAGCCCAAAGGGCATTATCAGATCAAGGTTTGCGTTGGGGCGGCCTGTCATGTTAAAGGAGCAGAGCGCGTCTATGACGCCTTTCGGCGAGTCTTGGGCATTTCGGGAGAAGAGGATACGGATTCCGATCGTCTTTTTACGCTGTCGCAAGTCGCCTGCCTGGGCTGTTGCATGCTGGCGGTGGCCGTGCAAATTGAAGAGCATATCTATGGCTGGGTCGAACCCGCCGAGGTGGAAAATGTACTGGAATCCTTTCTCGAAGAACAGAAACGACGCAAAGAAGATGCTGGCCATTCGGCCATGGAACATTCTGGAGCTGCTCAATTACGACTTTGCCGCTGTTCGTCTTGTCGCGCTTCCGGCACCGCTACCGTTTGGAACCGCTTTGCCGAGGAAATTGCCCGGCATCGCCTGCCGGTGCAACTAAAGGAAGTCAGCTGTAGTGGTCAGTCGTATTGCGCCCCGCAGGTAACGGTGGTCGATGGCGGACGTTTTTTCCATTACCGTAGAGTGCATACGGCAGATGTACCAGCCATTTTGCAGGAACATTTCAGCCCGAATGGGCTGCTGGCCAAATGGCGCTGGCAGGCCAGTAGCATGGTTGATACTCTGTACCGTGGCGCGCATTGCCCCTGCCAGGAGACGGAAAAAGACCCTTTCCGGGAAGGACAATGCCGGATTGCGACGGAAAAAAGTGCAGAAAGCTCACCGCTTGACCTGGAGGAATACTTGAATCAGAGCGGCTTTTCCGCCTTTCAGAGCACGCTTTCCCTGGCGCCGATTGAGGTGATTGAGACGTTGGAGAAATCCGGTTTACGGGGCAGGGGCGGTAGCGGTTTTCCTACCGGCCAGAAATGGCACCTGGCATATCAGGCCAGAGGCGAGGAAAAAGTGCTGATCTGCAATGCCGACGAGGGAGATCCTGGCGCCTTTATGGATCGTATGCTGCTGGAATCTTTTCCGTACCGAATCATCGAAGGCATGCTGATTGCGGCACAGGTACTGAAGGCTCAAACCGCTATCATCTATATCCGCGAAGAATATGTCCAGGCCGTGAAAACCCTGCAGACCGCTTTGGAAAAATGTCGGGGAAAAGGCGTTTTTTCTGCGCTCGGGCCGGATTTTACGCTGGAATTGTTTATTGGCGCCGGGGCTTTTGTCTGCGGTGAAGAAACCGCTTTGCTGGAATCTATCGAAGGGCGCCCTGGCATCCCGCGGGCGCGTCCTCCCTTTCCCACCGATGTCGGCTTGTGGGGTTTGCCGACATTGATCAATAATGTCGAGACCTTTGCCTGCTTACCTTGGATCATCCGGGAAGGGGCGGCTGCCTTTGCCGTGCTGGGGACGGCGAGTTCCGCTGGCAGCAAGACTTTTGCCCTGGCAGGCAAGGTGCGCCGGGGAGGTTTGCTCGAAGTCCCGATGGGGATCACATTGGGCAAACTGGTGTATGATCTTGGCGGCGGCGCGGAAGAAGGGCATCAGGTCAAGGCAGTGCTGATTGGCGGCCCTTCCGGTGGCTGCCTTCCGGAACGGATGTTTTCGCTGAAAGTCGATTATGAGGCTTTGCTGGAAGCTGGTGCGATGATGGGATCCGGCGGCTTGGTGGTTCTTGATGAGCGCGATTGCCTGGTCGATATCGCCCGATATTTTCTTGATTTTACCCGCCGGGAATCCTGCGGAAAATGCACGTTCTGCCGGGAGGGACTGCAGCAGCTTTACGAATGGGTCGATAGTCTGACCAGAAAATCCGCGGCACCCAAGGATCCCGGCCTGCTGGACGACATCCGGGCTCTGGCTTTGGATATCCAGAAAGGCTCATTATGCGGGTTGGGGCGGACTGCTCCGAATGTGGTACTGACCGCTTTACAGTATTTTCACGATGAATTTGTCGCCCATCTGCAGGGGATTTGCCCATCCGGAAAATGCACGGAACTGACTACATTCATGATTAGTGACCGCTGCATCGGTTGCACAAAATGTGCCCAGAATTGCGCCGCCGGAGCGATTGTTTTCATGCCGCATGAACAACATTTAATTGACCAGGAACTCTGTGTGCGTTGCGGAGTCTGCCGGGATATCTGCCCGGAAAAAGCGATCATCGTGGCAAATCCGGAGATCCTGTCGACATCGACGAAAGCCGAAACGCTTCCTGCAACACCCGGCAATCCTGTTTCGTTAGCAAAAGTACCAGAGGGTTTTTGCTTGCTGGATGGGGTAGCGGTTCCCTGCAGTGGGACTGAGAGCATCCTGGTGCTGGCTGCAAAGACAGGTTGCAGTATTCCGACCTTGTGTTATGAGGTGTCCTGCCAGTCGCAGGCCCGCTGCATGGTATGTGCAGTTTTTGACTTGAATTTTGCTCGTTTTGTGCCGGCCTGCGAAACCCTGGCCCAGCCTGGGCATGCCTACGAAAATGCCTCGGAGAGAGTGCGGCAATTTCGCCGCCGCGCCCTGGAATTGCTACTGCATCGCCATGATTTCCGCTGTGGCAGCTGTGGCAAAAAACAGACTTGCCAATTGCTAGCATTGATCAAGCAATATGGCGCCCGGAAAAAGCCGCCGAAGTCTCCTCCCAGTGAAGAAGTCCACTGCGGAAAATTGATTTTTTCACCGGGCAAATGCATTCTTTGCGGGCGTTGCGCCGGGCTGGCCGCACAGCATGGTTGCAGCCTCGGCTTTCAGGGTCGTGGTATTGAGACACATGTTTCGCCGGCTTTCGGTGTGAACTGGGAGGATGCCATCGGGGATTTTGCAGCCGAGTTGGCGGCGATCTGTCCGGTTGGCGCTATGTGTTTGGCCGTAACGGAGCCTGAGCGAGCTGCTTCGATAGGAGAGACAACATGAGTTTACAGAAAATTTTATTATTCAGTGGCATTCTATTGGTTTTTACGGCTTGCCGGAAAGAGTCCGCGAAAAAAGAGCCGGCTTTACTTTCCAGTTGGGTTTTTCAGACCGTAGCTCCGTTCAGCCAAGCGACGATCTGCCGCGATTTGATTGCAGCTGGCAATCAGCAGGGTGAAATCCTGTTTTTTACGCTGGAGGGCAAAGCCCTGCCGCCGCTTTCTCTGAGCAAGGCCGCGATTCGAACGCCGGTCTCCCGACAGGGTGAGCGCTGGCTGGCCGGCGATGAAGACGGCGCCTTGTTTTGCTTTGCTCGAGAGGGCAAAGTGCATTGGACGTTTCTGACGGATGGCAAACTTAGTGGAGCAGTGATTGTTGTCGGTGAAGTGGCGATCTTTGGATCCTATGACCAGAATCTTTATGCCGTGGAGCTGCTTTCCGGAAAGGAACGATGGCGCTTCTTCACCTCGGGTTTTATCAATGCATCAGCTGTAGTGGAAGCCGGCGAGGATTGGCTGTTGCTGGGTAATTGCGATGGATTCTTGCGGAAAATCCGGGCTTCGGACGGGGTCTTGTTGGCGGAACTTGATCTGGGGTCTCCGATACCGGCTGCGCCGCTGGTTCAAGATGGACGCTGCTTCTTGCTGACGCATGGCGGCGACCTGTTTTGTTTTCAAACGGACAACCTGCAGATTCTGTGGAGTGTCGAAGCCGGACGCGACTTTACCTCCTCGCCAATGCTGATCGGAGAAGATGTCGTGGTGACTTCCGGCAGTGGAACAATCGCTATCTTCAATGCTGCAACCGGCAAACGGAAACAGGTTCTGGAAGGCGAACAGAAGATGACGCCGCTGGTGAAAATATCCAAGAATTTTGCCGCCGGAATCTCCGTGCGGGGCAAAATGTATCTGTATCCGGTGGCGGCAGGATATAAGCCTCTGCTGATTCATGATTTTCAACGCGATTTCGAGCAGTCCATTGTGCCCGCTGGCGAGGGCTTTGTTTTTGTCGATGACAATGGCGCCATCGGCTATGGAAAACTGCAGCTGAACCCATAGGGACTGCAACACGAGCAGTCAGAACGTGCACCCCTATTCATCTCACTGAAGATCGATCACAACTCTGGAAAATGTCATGCCACTGATTCTTGACAAGGTAAGCAAAATTTTTCCGCATCCGGCGGGCGATGTTGTTCTTTTCCGGGAATTGGATCTGACGCTGGAGGATGGCGGCAGCCTTGCCCTGGTTGGACCATCTGGCAGCGGTAAAACCACGTTGTTGCGGATGATTGCTGCGCTGGAACCGGTCAGTGCTGGGGAGATTCGGTTGGATGGGCAGCAGCTCACCGGGCTGCCTGCAGAGGCTGCCCGGCTTTTCCGGCTGCAAAAAATCGGCTTCGTATATCAGGAGCATCGGCTTTTACCACAATTGACGGCGCTGGAGAATGTCCTGCTGCCGTCTTTGGCAGCCAGGAAAGATTGTGTGGAAAGAGCACGTCAGCTTCTGGACTTGGTCGGGCTGAGCAAACGGGCCGACTTTTTCCCTGCCCAATTATCCGGTGGGGAATGTCAACGCACTGCGCTGGCCCGGGCGCTACTGCTGCAGCCGCGCTTTGTGCTGGCGGATGAGCCGACGGGTCAACTCGACGCCGCCCGGGCAGAGCAACTGCTGGAGCTTCTGCAGAAGATCAATGAACAGGAAAAAGTTAGCATCATCATGGCTACCCATAGCAAAATCGCCCTGCAATACCTGAAAAGCAAATTCATCCTTCGCTCCGAAGAATTGGAAAAGTGACCTGCATGAACTGGTTTACTCTACTGAAACGAAATCTGCATTATTACCGCCACCAGGCTGTTGTGCTCTGGCTGGGGGCCATGCTGGTTTCCGGAGTGATCAGTTCGGCTTTGTATCTGGGCGATTCGCTCAATTGGAGTCTGTATCAAGAGGTCTCAAGGCGGTTGCAGGGTGTCGAAGCCGTCGCGCAATGGGAAGGCGTGCGCCCGGTCGAGTCAGGTCTGTTACATTGCCAGGGCTTCCTGCAGAATGAGCATGGCGAAAGCCGTTCAGTTGAAATTTATGGCTTGCCGGAGAATTCATTCACGGGTCAGGAACGGGACGCTTTTGGAAATTCCGCCCTGCTGAATTTTCTCAAGGAGCAGAGTGGTACTGATTTCGTTGTCCGGTTGACCGAAATTTCCGAAATTTCGGAGGAAACGATGCCGGGGCGTCCAGGACGAGTGCGTCAAATTCATCTGACGATGAAAGGGCTACTGCCGCTGCCGATCCGGGATTTTTCTCTGCAGAACAGCCAGGTCGCTCCTTTGAATCTGTTTGTCAACCGTCGTTTTCTGGCAGAGCAGACCGGCGTTGCCGATGGAGCCAACCTGCTGCTCAGTTCCGAAGCTCCAACGCGGGTGCGTCAGCAGCTGCAGGATTCTCTGCAAATGGAAGATCTCGGACTATATTTTGATGAAATGGGCGAATATTTGCTGCTGAAAAGCCGGCAATATTTTCTTCCGGATTTCGTCAGAAATGCTTTTCCGGATGCTTTTCCTGTGTTGAGTTGGTTTGCCGAGGAGCTGTCGGCGGTGGATCTGCATTTGCAGTACTTGTTTGTGGCTGGAGTAACAAGCGAATGGATGCGTATTCCCGCGGATGGCTGCCTGATTTCCCGGCAGTTGCTTTCAGATTCTGTCTCCGGCCCAGCTCGTTTCCGCTTTTATCAAGTTGGGCGTTTTCGGGAAATCACGGTGCAGGAAACGGAGTTTATCACGCTGTCCACAGTGGACGATCAGGCCATCACCGCTGCACTGGCAGCTGGGATCCCGGGTTTGACGGATTCGGAGAGCTGCAGCGACTGGAATGCCGCTTTACCGATCGATTTGAAACGTATTCGGCGGGATGACGAGGAATACTGGCAACAGTACGGGGCAAAACCCCAAGTTTATCTGCCGATGGAAAGAGCGCAGAAACTGTTTGGAACAAAACAAGTCAGCACCCTGCTTTTCAAAGGTCAGGACCGTGGCGAACTTCGCCGGAAGCTTACGGAATTGATTCGGCAGCAGCCGGATCTGTTCACTTGTTTTTCTCCCCGGGAACAGGCTTTTTCGAATGTCGCCAACGGGGTGAATTTCCCAAGCCTTTTTTTGGGATTGAGTTCTCTGGTGATGATTGCTGCTCTACTGGTTTTGCTGATTCTTTTGCAGCTGCATTTGCTGGAGCGCCGTTCGGAGCTCTTGCTCTATGAGGAGCTGGGCTGTTCGCGCGAATGGCAGTACCGGCAATTGCTGCTGGAGCTGGGCCTTCTTCTGGTGGGGGGCAGTTTGTCGGGAGTCTTGGCTGGGTTTGGTGCGGCTAGATTACTGCTGCTGGCGCTATTGCGAGTCTGGGGGCGTTTGAATGGGCTGGTGCAATTGCAGTTCCACGCAGATTGGTCTTCTGCGCTTGGGGCTTTTCTCGCAGTTTTTCTGCTCAGTTTGGCGGGAGCGGCCTTCTTTATCCGCGATAACACGCGAGCTCCGCTCTGGCTAAAGCTTTGGAAAAAACCACCACGAACCCTTTACGATTTGGCCTGGAGGAATGCCTGGCGCCAACATACCCGAAATCGTTTATTGATAATACTACTGACTCTAGGATTGTTGCTGACCCTCGGAGTCGGCGGTAATGCCATTAAGACCCGTGGTGAAGCCGGCTTTGGGTATGACTACGTGATCACGACGCATTTGCCATATGCTGAAAACCTGCAGAAGCTCTCAGGAACAGAATTGCTGCCGGTGCGGGTCTTTGCAGCCAGTCCGGCGGATTGTACAAACCTCAACCGGGTTTCCACTCCAAATGTGTTCGGCGTGGAATTGAGTAAACTTGGGCTGGCTGAGGATTTTCTCAGCCAGCAGGGAGCTGCCGTGGATCGTGGAGTCCTGCAATGGATACTGAAAAGAAAGCTCGGAGAACAACTGCATTATCCAAACCATGACCTGACTCTCGAAAAAACGTTTGCGGGCTCAATTTTTCAAGGCGGCATTGTAGTTGGCCTAGATACCTTCGAAAAATTTTTTCCGCAGCAATCTGGCGCCCGGATGTGGCTCCTGCGAAATACGGAGAAACTGCCTGGCATTCTGAAACTGCTGGCGGATCATGGGGTTCGTGTCGAATCTTGCAGCGCAAGGATGGCTCGTTTTGATGCCGTGCAAAACCGCTACCTGCTACTGTTCCTGGGCTTGGGTATCTTAGCGCTGTTGCTGGGGCTGGGTGCCTGGGCACTGGCCGTTCAGCGTAGCTTTGTTGAACGGGAGGCGGAACTGCGCCTGTTAGCTGAAATCGGCTTTGTGAAACAGCAGATTTCGAGTATTTTGTTTGCGGAGCAGTTGCTCCTGCTGGGAGGTAGTTTGCTGCTTTCTCTGGTGCTACTTCTCTTTCTGTCGTTTATCAGCGACTTGTCGCTGTTTATCGTAATGCTCTGCCTGGTCTTGTTCATCCCATTGGCAATCCTGGCATTACGCGTAGCAGTTTTACGACTGGTAACGAAAATGACACTTAACAATTCTTAGCGATACATCACAAAAGGAGAACTATGAGTAAACGTTTGCTTGTTCTTGTCTGCAGTGCCTTATTGAGCACTTGTTTTTCCCGGGCTGCGGAAGAAGTCTTGGGGTTCCGGGGCAAAAATCAACAGGGTTTTTTTGCTGAAAAGGATTTGTTGAAATCCTGGCCTGTCGCGGGGCTCAAACCGCTCTGGGTATATGCTGAGCTGGGGGCGGGTTGGGGCTCTCCCGTTATTGCCGGCAAAAGGATTTTCATTACCGGGAGTGACCCCAGCGATACGAAAATGGAAATGCTGACCTGCCTGAACTCCAAAGGTGAAAAACGTTGGTCGGTGAGGCTTGGAGAAGCTTGGTCGAAATCCTATCCCGGGGCGCGCACAACGCCAACTTATGTGGCAGGCGAAAAGCGCAGAGAGGGACATCTTTATGTGTTTACCGGCAGCGGAGTTCTCGTCTGTGTCGCCGAAAAAGATGGGCGGATCATCTGGCAGCAGAATGTCGCCCAGGACTATCAGGGCAAGCCCGGCTCTTGGGGATTTGCCGAATGCGTAACCGTCGCCGAAGGCAAGGTCTTTGCCAGTCCGGGTGGCGATAAAGCCAGCATGGTGGCTTTTGACCTGAAGACCGGGAAAGTCGTCTGGGAAACGCCAGCTTTACGGGATCGTACAGGCTATATCGCCCCAGTTTTGCTGAAAGGACAGCTGATCCAGGTGGGAGCTAAATATATTTTCGGAGTCGATGTCCGTAGCGGAAAGTTGAAATGGAAACTGAATTATATGGAATATGGCGGCAAGCGCGGCGAGATCAACTGCAACCCCGTGCTGGTCAAAGGCAGTCAGATTCTGGTTAGTAGCGGTTATGATCATGGTGCCGTCATGCTCGAACTGCAACCCTCCGGAGATGATGTCAAAGTACGCTGGAGCAATCCCGAACTGGACTCCCATCACGGAGGCCTCGTTGAATACAATGGCAAAATCTATGCTTCGAACTGGACCAATAACAGCACTGGAAACTGGATCTGCGTCGATTGGAATTCTGGCAAAACCTTGTATGATTCCCCTTGGGAAAATCTGGGCAAAGGACAGATTGTCGCCGCCGATGGCATGCTTTACCTGTATGAAGAAAAACGCGGCACAGTAGCACTGGCAAAACCCAATCCCGTCAAACTGGATATCGTCAGTAAATTCCCCTTTAACCTTGGTTCAAAAGAACATTGGGCGCATCCGGTGATCTGCGACGGTAAGCTGTATCTGCGCCGCGGCAATGCTTTGGCAGTCTATGATATTCGTGCTACATCGCAGTTATAAGTCCACAGACGTGGGCTGGACGACTTAAGCCTCATGAAAAACTTTTTGCACAAATTCCGGCTAAGGAATTTCAGGTTCAGATAAGTTTATTGCTGAAAAACCCAAGGCGTACCCCACCCGCAAGGCGACCTACATTGGTCTGCTGGACACAAGCTCCAATGAGCTTCTTCGCGCTGCCAATACCGTTGAACTGACCGGCGAGATGATCGATGACTTACAAAAGAAGGGCATCATTGTCGGCGAGGGGAAAGCGTTCCGCTGTGGGCGAGCTGCGCAGTTTATCCATCGCATTCCAATCGGCGGAGTTGGCCAAAGCTGTGTGATTACCATTGGTTATTACCGCGTTGTTCATTATTACGCAAAGTCGAGCGGTTTCCTGGATGCGCTGGAAGGCGCATTTGGAAACAACGCCGAGGCTTTGTTTGCGCTTGATGGCCCAGCGACTGGATTCAAATCTCGGCTGCTATCTTGCGCGGGACTGGGCAGAGGGCAGTCC
>Ga0172378_10007180_pt1 | contig 10373 bp, 8 predicted proteins | sample GrowelOW332metaG_FD_119755 | JGI IMG/M metagenome (GOLD analysis project Ga0172378, IMG submission 119755) | Groundwater microbial communities from an aquifer near a municipal landfill in Southern Ontario, Canada - Pumphouse #3_1 metaG | ecosystem: Environmental > Aquatic > Deep subsurface >... | reverse complement strand
TCAGCGTTGCTGATCTGGATGCGATCAAGGATATCCTTGACGGACGGCTCGGTGCGGATGGCATCATCCAGGATTACATCGAGCGTCATGGATTGTCGACCGATTACACCCCGGAGGAGGGCGACGATTACTATCCCGATACCCATTGCCTGGTCAATTACTTTTCTTTGAAAAACCGGCAGGATCTCAAAGAAATCGAATCGTTGTTTTCCTGTTATCGTGCGGCGGAGATTCTCGCTGAGAATCATCAACCGCCATTTGAGTTTGATACGTTGCTGGACCTTCATGCCCGCCTGTTCGGTGACGTGTATCCGTCCGCGGGACAACTCAGATCGATGGACATCAAACGCCGTACCGTTTTCTGCGATCCCCGGTACATCCGCCAGGAAGGGGAGAAGTTGTTCCTCCGCATCCAGAACGCCCATTATCTGAGAGGGTTGGACAAAGAGAAGTTCGTCAATGAGTTGGCTTACTTCATGGGAGAGATGGAAGCCCTTCATCCGTTCAACGACGGAAACGGTCGCGTCGAACGTTTGTTCTTCTATGTGATGGCTCTCTATTCCGGATACCAGACGGATTGGGGGATGGCCGATCCCGATCGCCTGCTTGAAGCGGACATCTGCGCCATCGATGGCGATTACCAGCTCTTGATCTCCGTATTGACCGAAATCATCAATCCCGCCGAATGATCATTGTCCTATCCTGTCCAAGATCCACAAAGCATCCAACGGGGTGAACGTTCCGTCGTCCACATCGAATGTCTTCGCTTTGGGAAGCAACTGGGTATACAGGCTGTCCGGTGCTTGGATGACGTCCCTGACCTCGTCGTTTTCTCCAAAACAGGTGAAGCTGAGATTCCCGTCCCGATGTTCCGTAAACAATAGATACCGGGATTCCCCCGCTTCCTGCATGGACAGGTACAGCTTGCATAATTCGACGGCACGATCATCCATCAGGTTCTGGAACACCATTACCTTTTCCTTCAGCTGGTTGATCGTCTTGACGATTCGCTTCGTGTATCCTTGCAATTGCCGAGGCGCTTTTGGCGCCCCCCCTTGGTAATCGGGGGCGAGCAGGATTGCATACGGGACGTCGGCATTGGTGAGTAGCAATTCGTTGGTTACGGTGAACGAAGCACCACAGAAAGAGCACCGATGGGTGAACACGCTGTCGGTAAGAATGCCCAAGTCCATCTTCGGATCCGTAACGAGGTCGATCATCGAGTAGGTTTTCACCACTTGCTCGCGATGGCAACTCGGGCAGGCGACGGTGATCATGTCATGCTTTGTCGGCATTGCGCTTCAGCACCACTTTCTTCACTACCGGTTTCACTACGTTTACCTCAAGTCGCTTGCGGATCAGAAAACAGGAGTGGATTCTCGGATCCCGGGCGAAATCATCCCCGATCGTCTCAGGGGTTATGTCCTGAATGTCCCAATCCTCATAGAGAAACGGCGCCATCTTGAATCGTCTGTAGTTGGTGGAGAAGATCAGCACGCCGTTCTGGTCAAGATGCATCATGCATGCCTTGATCAGGTCGATATGATCCCGCTGGATGTCGAAACTCCCACGGCTTTTGCTGTTTGAGTAGGTCGGAGGATCGCAGAAAATCAGATCGTACCGATCCCACGTGTCGTAGAGGAATTTCATGCAGTCCGCACGATAAAAGAAGTGGTTCATCGTCGTGAATCGGTTCAGACGCATGTTCTGCTGCGCCCAGTCCAAATACGTGGATGAACTGTCTACGCTTACGGTGGAAAGAGCTCCGCCTTTCGCTGCCTGCACCGTAGCGCTGCCGGTATAACAAAACAAATTGCAGAACCGTTTGCCGTTCGCCATCTGGGCGATTCTCGCGCGAAGGGGACGGTGATCAAGAAACAGCCCCGTATCCAGATAGTCGGTGAAGTTGACCAGATACTTCGCCCCATTTTCGTTGGCGATGTAGTATTTGCTGGTGTCGGCGAATTTGATGTATTGTTTGTTCCCGCTCTGGACGGATCGGGTCTTCACATAAATCTTCTCACGATCGATGCCGGTCGCACGCTCCGTCGCGTCAACCAATTCATCCAGACGCCGCTGGGCGTCTTCCTCCGGAATGTCTTCCGGCGCCTCATATTCCTGCAGGCTGATCCACGTGTTTTCGTACAAATCGATGGCGGCGCTGTACTCGGGCATGTCCGCGTCGTAGATACGATAGCAACTCACCCCTTGTTCCTTCATCAGCGGCGTGATGTACTCGAGATTCTTTTTCAGACGATTGTATGCCATCTGCGCACCTTCCGACAACGGCTGGGCCAGTCGTTCCTCTCTGCGTTTCTGCGCTTTGGCGATCAACTCCGCTTTTTCCTCCGCGCTGAACACATAATAATGGGCGAACTGGCAGGGGATGCCTCCGTTGATAAAGCTGTTGGTTCTGTTTGGCTTCATGTCGATGTTGGACAGAAGTCTCTGGTCCCCGCAAAGAATGGAAATGTGCCATCCCAGGAAGAGTTGGGAGAATTGGTCTCCGATCTTCTGGTACAAAAGCGAGTACGGGGTGTCGTTTTCATCCAGACGTATGCCGTACGGGGGATCGGTGACGACATATCCCTTTTCCGCCGGCACGTCGTCGGCGGAAATATCCGTGAAATCCTGTACGCCGAAAGAGATGAACTTGTCCATTCCCGCCGCCTTGGCGTTCTCTTTTGAAATGTTGACGGCTTCTTTGTCGACATCCCATGCGAAAATACGTATATCTTTCTTTCTACCCGTTTCCGAACGAACCAACGCTTCCTTCTTGCAAGTCTCCCACAATGCGGCATCATGGATCGGAAGTTTCTCGAATGCAAATGTTTTCTTTGGATTGACGATGCCGGGGGCGGTATCCGTAGCGTACAGCGCCGCTTCGATGGGAAGCGTTCCACTGCCGCAGAAGGGATCGAACAGAACCGGGACGTCATCGCCCGACTGCATCGCCTTGTACCAATCGCTGCGATACAGGACGGCGGAAGCAAGATACTCGGAAAGGACGGCCTCGGTTTCATTCCGACGATAACCCCGTTTGTACAAGGCACGTCCCGAGAAATCGACGTACCACTGCACATGGTCGGCGTCGAGATGAATGTGGAAAACCACATCGGGATTGTCCGTATCCACGACGGGACGCCTCTGGTCGAAATGATTCCTGATCCTGTCGACGATGGCGTCTTTCAGCCTGATGGCCGCGAAATGGGAGTTTCTGAGCCAATCGGTGTGTTTCACCGTTTCGGTGATGGCGAAGGTTTTCTCCGGCGTCACCCATTGCTCCCATGGGATTTCCACGGAAGCGGCGTACAGATCGTCAGAACTCTCCACGCCGTCTTCCTCGTATAGGCCGAGCATCATTCTGGTGGCGACATGGCTGCTCAGGCAGAACGTGTACGCGCACTTCAAGTCTCCGGTGAATTCAACACCGCCGGAAAATGAAGAAATGTTCGTTCCTCCGGCTTTCGCGACTTCCTCGCTGATAATGTCATTCACATATTGTGCCGATGTGACGAAAAAAACCATTACTTTTTCTCCTTGTCCGCTGGATCTTTCAGCAGACTCTCCAATTCTTCCTTGCTGAACGAATAGACGCTCCCGCAATTGACACATACCAATTCCAAAGGGAACGGTCCGTGTTCCCTGATATCTTTCTTTTGGTCCACCGGCAAGTTCTTCAGATAGCCGGCGAAACCTTTCTTTTCGCACGGACAGGAGAAGCCGACGATGCCGCCCCCCACTTTTTGGGGCTTGAGATCCGAAAGAAACTCGTCCACATAATTTCCGCAGGTTTTCCCCGTTTCAAGATACGCCCCCAATGGTTTGAGCTTTGCCACGATTTCCTCGAGCTTGTCGATGGTCTTCGGTTCATACCCCGGAAGCACCTGGAAGAACAGGGCGCCCGCGCCGCTGACATGTCCGACATTGTCGAATTGGACGGACAGGTCGAAGACGGACGGAGTTTGTTCGCTTTGCTGGTAGTACGAGGCGAGATCTTTCGCAAGATTGCCGTATTCAAGCATTACCTGTCCCGTATATGGCTGCTTGTCCCCTTCGAGGATTTTTGTTACGGAAAGAAATCCTGGCCCGTACAGAAACGAAAGGTCGCTGTTTTCAAGCGGCTTTTCCAACGGTATCGGATTGTGTTTCAGGTACCCGCGCACCGCTCCGCATGCCCACGCTTCGACGTAATACCCCCCCAGAGGGCCACCGCATTCGACGTTCAGCTGTACGCGATCGTTTCCTTTGACGGTTGAGGCGAGAAGCGCTCCGGCGAGATACGCTTTCCCCAAGACATATGTTTCCAGCGTGCCGGTATGGAAATTCGCTTGCATTTCGTTGAGCATCAGCGTGCCGCTCAACGCGGTCAAGCGAACCTGTCCGTCACACAGAATATAGAAATAACGATCATCGTGCGCTACATGAGACAAATGATCCAGTAAAGCCGGATCGGTGATTCGTTGTTTGATCATGCCCCTACTGTAGTTGGTGCACGCTTCTTTGGCAAGAGAATGCCCTCCGTCCGGGGAGGGCGGCGTACGTCATGCCAAGGTGACTTCCTTCTTCGCCATTTCCTCGAAGTCCTTGCCTTCAAGCACTTCCTGCTTGAGCAGGAGTTCGGCGATGTCGGCCAATGCCTTCTTGTTTTTTTCCAGATGGTCCTTAACGACGGCGTACCGCTCGTTGATGATTCTGGCCGTTTCGTTGTCGATGTATTTTTGGGTGTCTTCGGAGTACTCCTTACTGCCGCCGACGCCTTGGATGCCGCTGTCGGTCATCGGGAGGGTGATGTTCCTGAACTTTTCGCTCATGCCGAATTCGGTGATCATCCTGCGGACCAAGTCGGATGCGCGGGAGATGTCGTTGCCCGCTCCGGTCGATATCTCGTGGAAAACAACTTCTTCAGCCGCTCTGCCTCCAAGCATCGTATCGATGTTTCCCAGCAACTCGTTCTGACTGAGCAGGAATCGATCTTCCGTCGGATACTGCAACGTATAGCCGAGAGCCCCCATGCCTCGCGGTATAATGGAAATTTTGGATACGGGCTCGGCGCCTTTGGTCATGAATGCGGTCAATGCATGCCCCGTCTCGTGGTAGGCGACCCTCTTGCGTTCCTCGGGATTCATTACCCTGCTTTTTCGTTCCAATCCGGCCACTGACTTCTCGATGGCTTCTTCGAAATCCACTTGGGCGATTTGTTCCCGTTTCTGTCGGACCGCCATCAACGCCGCTTCGTTGGCGATGTTGGCGAGATCCGCGCCAGACAATCCGACCGCCCCCTGGGCGATCTTGTGGAGATCGACGTCCTGTCCGAGTTTCATCCCCTTCGTATGGATTTTCAGGATTCGGAACCGTCCTTCGAGATCGGGTTTGTCCACCAGGACCTGCCGGTCGAAACGACCGGGTCTGAGCAACGCGGGATCGAGGATTTCAGGCCGGTTCGTCGCCGCCAGAATAATGACGCCGGTACGGGAATCGAATCCATCCATTTCGACGAGCAACTGATTGAGGGTTTGTTCCCTTTCGTCATTGCCTCCGATCGCCGCGGCGCTCCGTTGCCTGCCGATGGCATCGATCTCGTCGATGAAGATAATGCACGGACTGTTTTCCCTTGCCTGTTTGAACAGGTCTCTGACACGTGCGGCTCCGACGCCGACGAACATCTCGACAAAGTCGGCGCCGCTCATCTTGAAGAACGGGACGCCTGCTTCTCCCGCCACCGCCTTCGCAAGGAGCGTTTTCCCTGTTCCGGGAGGCCCGACAAGCAAGACTCCCTTGGGGATTCTCGCCCCCATCGCCGTGTACCGTTGGGGGTTCTTCAGAAAGTCGACGACTTCTTCCAGTTCCTGTTTGCTTTCGTCGACGCCGGCGACATCGTCAAATCTGACGCCGGTATCCCCTTCCGCGACGATTTTCGCCTTGTTCTGATTGAAGGAAAGAACCCCCTGTTCGCTGCCCCCCATCCTGGAGAAGATGATCCTCCAGATAACCAGCAGAAATATGAACGGCAAGACATATGAGAGAATGGTGGAAACCACCCCCGGTTTCTCCGGTGCCGTGGCATAGTATTCCACTCCTTTTTCGTCGAGAAGCGGGATAAGAGAGGTGTCGTTTTTTACGATATAGGTACTGAAGCCTTTGGCGTCTTGGATGGACGAGGTGTCGCTCGTCTGCAGGGACGACTGGGCTTGTTCCTTGGTGATGGTGTAGCCGATATATTGTTCGTCGGTGATCTCCACCCGTTTGATCTCCCCGCTTTCGATCAAGGATTTGAATTGGTTATAGTCAATTTTCGTGATGACCCGTTTGGATACATTCTGCAACGCCATGCTGTTGATGGCGTACAGCAGCACCAGAAAAATGAAGAAATACCAAAAAGAGAAAGTGAATTTCTTTTTTCTATTTGGATCCGGACCTCCCAGATGGATGCCCGGTTCCTCTTTCGGTTGCTTGTGGCGTTGCTGTTCTTTTTCGAATTCCGATAGGTTTTGTTGATCGTTTTCCATAGGTTATCCTTATGCCTATCAGTATACTGTGCATTGTTTGTCCGGGCAATTGAATCTTCTGCGATATGCTTTTTGTTTGCTCCCTGGCATGATATAGTTTGCGTGATGAAGGTCTATATGGTCACCGGCGGAGCCGGCCGGGTAGGGTTGTCCATCAGCGAAGCGTTGCTTCTGCGGGGGGATGCCGTCGTCGTAACCTGGCATTCCAAAAAGGAGAATGCCGACTCCCTCTCCGGTCGGTTTCCCCGTCGGGTCGGGGTGGTGCATGCCGATTTCTCGAATCCCGGGGAAATGGATGAACTGTTTTCCTCGGCGCTTTCCTGTTTTGGCGTGCTGGACGGTATCGTGGACAGCGCTTCCGAATTCTCGTCCACGACGATCGATGATATGCAGGTCGACGATGTCCTTCGGATGGAGAATATCCATGCGACAAGTCCTCTCATGCTCTCTCGATCGTTCTATCGATGGGTTCGGGACAAAGGGAGGCGCGGTGTCGTCGTGCACATCACCGACACACGGGCCGATTTTGGATACGGTCGAAGGGTTCCGTATCTTCTTGGCAAGGCTTCCCTTGCCGTACAGACGGAAATTCTTGCCAAGGCGGCCGCTCCGTTCCTCCGGGTCAACGCGGTCGCGCCGGGCTTCGTATTGCCCTCCGGCGACGGGGCCTATTTCGAGGCGATGAGGTCCGTCCTGCCGCTGGGGAAGACGGGATGCCCGCAGGATGTGGTGGATGCGGTGCTGTATTTGCTTGGTGCTTCCTATGTGACGGGCGAGACGATCCACGTCGATGGCGGAGAGCATCTCTTGTGAATGTCATTCCCAGTCCAATGCATCGATCGGGTTGAGGTTCGCCGCTTTCATTGCGGGATACCAACCGAAAAAAACACCGATCGCCATGGAAAATCCGATAAAGATGCCGTATCCCGTGGGAGAAAGATTCAGCTTCCATCCCACGGCTTTGGTGATGATGACGCTCAACAGGGTGCCGAGGCCTATGCCGATCATTCCTCCCGGCAAGGTGAGCGTTACCGTCTCCGTGAGAAATTGTCTTCGGATGACACGAGAAGAGGCGCCGAGGGCGACGACTTGTTGCTTTTCTGTGTTCCGTATGATGTTACCGTACCTGCCCTCCGCCCGAAGATGATGCGCACTGCCGTCGCTGGGGGTCATGCCTGTCAAATTGTTTTTTCTGCCTTTGAAGATGACACATTGAGCGATACCGTATCTCCGACATCCAATTCGCCGCATACGAACTGGTTGACATCTTCTCCGAGATATTTGACGAATGCCTGAACGGTGGAGATCGTGACGGAAATTCCGGCCTTTACCGTTTCCGCCGTAGCGGCCAATTTGCTGTTCTCCCGTGTCAGGAGATACTGTTGGAGCGTCGGACTGTTTTTCTTCGCATACGTCATGATATCGGAAAGATCTGCGGCGAACGCAGCATCGATCGCCGTTTCCATCCATATCGCAAAAATGAGAATCCGTGAAAAATACCGCATTATTCCTCTCGTCTCGGTCCGAATCGAAACAATCATATGCTTCGCGTTTTCGTTTGTCTCTTTTTCGCATGGAAAGAACACATATCTGCACATATGCACAGACATTCTTCATGAGATCGCCATACATCTTCTGGAGGGAGGACTTTCCCGTTCTTTCGATTTCTCGTTGTTTGATGCGGAGGGAGGCCTCCAAACTTGACCCTCCCGTCGCTTTGAACTATGAATGAGGGATGGGAGCGCGAAGTGAAACAGACCCGCTGGTTGTTGGGAGACAAGACGGAATCGTATCTGGTCATCGTGTCGTTGGTGATTGCCTTTGTCGTTCTGATTGCCATGGTACTGTTCCTGACCCAAGCCTTGATCGAGCGTGAAGACTTGAAAATGCAGAGCGAGGCGGAACGTTCATTCAATTCCATCTATCTTTCCCTGCAGGACGGTGATGCGCAGAAGGCGCAGAAGACGATGGAGGACGAACATGTCTTCGGCATCGGCATCTACGACAGCACGGGCAGGAAGGTGATGAGCCTCGGGCAAGTCCCGCAGGTGCTGGATATTTCCGGATTTTCCCTTCACAACGGACAACAGAGCATCGAGACGGGTATCACCAATTACAGCAAGACGACCGGTTTGATCGAATATCTGCGGTATTCCCGGTTGAACATCCTGCTGGATACGGGAAACCTCACCCTGACGGCGAGCGGACTGCTTACCGCCCCGATGGATTTCCCCGACGTGCTGTATGTCGTGCTCAACGGATCGGCGTATCACAAACGTATCGTCGCCTTGCGGATGTTGGGGTATATGGCTTCCGTCATTCTCACCGCGTTGTTGTTTCTGGTGCTGCAGATTTATCTGAAGAACAGGGAATATAGGGACGAACTGGCCAAGCAGGAGAGTTTGGTCAGTCTCGGACAAGCGGCACGGACGCTGACCCATGAGATCAAGAATCCGTTGTCCGCTATCACCATCCAGCTCGCTTTGCTGAAAAAGACGCTTCCCGAGAGCCGCCACAAGGATCTGAAGGTAATGGAGGGGGAGGTGCAACGGCTTACCCAACTGACCAATAAGGTCAGCGATTTCCTGAAGAATCCCCTTGGAAGTCCGTCGGTGATCGATCTGGATGGGTTGTTCCGTGAACTGTTTCTGACGTTTCCCGGGCACATCGGCTTCACCTCAAAGGGAAATGAGCGTATCCTGATGGATCCGGGACGTGCGAGGTCCGTGTTCGAGAACTTGTTGAAGAACGCCATGGAAAGCTGTACGGGCCGGGATCCCCGCGTGGAAGTGGAGATCAAGGATGACCGGAGGGGGAAGCTCCATATACTGGTGATGGATCGGGGAGACGGCATTCCCCGTCAGGACGCAAAGAAAATTTTCGATCCGTTCTTCACTACGAAGATCCACGGCAGCGGTATCGGACTGGCCATCAGCAGACAATTCGTCAAGGCGCGTGGCGGGGATTTGAAGTTGTATAATCGGGAAGGTGGCGGAACGGTGGCCGAAGTGATCATGCCGAGCAGCCTCCATTTGGAGAAATGAGATGAACGTATTGGTAGTGGACGACGAAGAGGATATCAGAAACTCGCTTCAGCAGTATTTGAAGATCGACGACATCGACAGCGATGTCGCGGAGAACGGCCTGTCCGCCCAGCGGATTATCAAGGAAAAGCCGTACGACGCCGTATTGGAGGATCTGAAGATGCCGGGCATGGATGGTCAGCAACTGATCGAATGGCTTCGCAAGGAAGGGTTCCGCATGCCCGTCATCATGATGAGCGCGCATGGGGAGATCGCCGACGCCGTCACCGCTTTGAAGGAAGGAGCTCAGGATTATGTGGTCAAGCCATTCGATCCCGAGGAGCTCGTCATTCGTCTGAAAAAGCTCGTCGAGGCGCAGAATCTGAGAAACATGGTCGAAGCGAAGAGCATGGACGAACAAAAAAGCCAGAGTTCCTTCATCGGAGAGAGTCCGTCCATCATGAAAATCAAGGCGTTGATCGCAAAAATCAAGGATACCACTTCCACCGTGCTGGTTACGGGGGAAAGTGGGACGGGCAAAGAAGTGGTGGCCCGGGAAATCCACGCCAACAGTCCCGTCTCGCAAGGCCCGTTCGTCGCCATCAATATCGGCGGGGTGCCGGAGAACCTTCTGGAAAGCGAGTTGTTCGGCTATGAGAAGGGAGCGTTCACCGGTGCGGTGAATCGTAAGACAGGCATGTTCGAACTCGCCAACGGCGGGACGTTGTTTCTTGATGAGATCGGGGACATGCCTTTTACCCTGCATGTGAAGATTCTTCGCGTGCTTCAGGAACGGCGGATCACGCGGCTCGGCGGAACCACCGCCATGCCGATCAACGCG
>Ga0172378_10007177_pt1 | contig 10374 bp, 4 predicted proteins | sample GrowelOW332metaG_FD_119755 | JGI IMG/M metagenome (GOLD analysis project Ga0172378, IMG submission 119755) | Groundwater microbial communities from an aquifer near a municipal landfill in Southern Ontario, Canada - Pumphouse #3_1 metaG | ecosystem: Environmental > Aquatic > Deep subsurface >... | reverse complement strand
AGTAATAGATTAGCTATTACTGGACTGCATTTTAATTCGTTTTTAAGTTCTAATATCTGTTTTTTGTCAGGAGGTGTGTTTACTACCCATCTTTTTTCCACGTTTTACTTTTATTAAATTTGATACAAAGTAGCACAAATAATATGTCTTTTCAAAACGTATTTATGTTTTTTTACATATCTTATGCAAAAAACTATGCTTTTTTATTAACTTTGCGCATCGCGAGAATACTATGTATCTCAATGGAATTTTTAAAATATAACATAAAAAAGAAAAAAGCGTTATGGAATTGAATGATCAGGAAATTATTCGTCGTAATTCATTAAATGAATTGAAAAAGCTTGGAGTAGAGGCATATCCTGCTGCTGAGTTTGTTGTAACAGGTCATGCTACAGAAATAAAACAGGCTTTTGAACTTAATGAAGAATCTTTTGATGTAGTTATTGCAGGTAGAATGATGGGAAGAAGGATAATGGGAAAGGCTTCTTTTTTTGAATTGCAAGATTCTACTGGAAAAATTCAGGTTTATATAAGTAGAGATGATATATCAAAAGATGAAGAATCTACATTATATAATAAAGTATTTAAGAAATATACAGATATTGGAGATATCGTTGGTGTAAAGGGTTTTGTTTTTAGAACAAAAACAGGTGAAATATCAGTACATGCTTTAGAATTTATCATGTTGTCAAAATCCCTTAGACCACTTCCTGTTGTTAAGGAAAAAGATGGTAAAATATTCGACGCTTTTACAGATCCTGAGCAAAGATATAGACAACGTTATTTAGATTTAATCGTTAATCCTAAAGTGAGAGATACATTTGTCAAGAGAGCAAAAATGTTGAATACTATACGTGATTTCTTTAATTCAAAAGGTTATCTTGAGGTTGAGACTCCTATACTGCAACCTATTCCTGGAGGAGCATCTGCTCGTCCTTTTATTACTCATCATAATGCTTTGGATATTCCTCTGTATTTGAGAATAGCAGATGAACTTTATTTAAAGAGATTAATTGTTGGGGGATTTGAGGGCGTTTATGAATTTTCTAAAAACTTCCGCAATGAAGGTATGGATAGAACTCATAATCCAGAATTTACATGTATGGAAGTTTATGTTTCCTACAAAGATTATTTTTGGATGATGGATTTTACCGAAGAAATGATAGCTCGTGCAGCTATGGCAGTAAATGAAAATGATTCTATGAAGATAGGTGATAATACTATTTCATTTAAACGCCCTTTCAAGAGATTAAGAATGACTGATGCCATTATTGAAGCTACTGGAATAAATATTGAGACAATCTCTGAAAAAGATTTATATACAGAATGTACAAAATTGAATATTCCTGTTGATGAGACAATGGGTAAAGGAAAGCTTATAGACGAGTTGTTTGGATCAACTTGCGAAAAGAGTTTAATTCAACCAACATTTATTTATGATTATCCTAAGGAAATGTCACCTCTTACAAAGGAACATAGAACTAAGAAAGATCTTACTGAAAGGTTTGAGTTGTTTGTAAACGGAAGTGAGCTTGCTAATGCATACTCTGAATTAAATGATCCAATTGATCAATTAGATAGATTTCAAAATCAACTTAAATTACAAGAAAAAGGGGATGATGAGGCTATGTTTATAGATAAGGATTTTGTAAGAGCTTTAGAATATGGTATGCCTCCTACATCAGGAATGGGGATTGGTATTGATCGTTTATGTATGTTACTTACAGGTAATGTATCTATCCAAGATGTATTATTATTCCCTCAAATGAAACCAGAAAAACAAGAAGTTATAGATTCTGATGAAAAATTTGTAAGCTTAGGAATTCCTGAAGAATGGGTTGAAGTAATTAAAGATGCAGGTTTTAAAACAATAGCTGAACTAAAAGCAGTGGAAAATCCAAATAAATTACATCAACAAATTTCAGGTATTAATAAAAAGAAAAAATTAGGATTGACAAAGGTAAGTCCTGATGATGTAAATAAGTGGATTTCATAAAAGCATAAATAATATTTTAAATATGATATTTCCAGAAAATAAGAAGATAGGAATAATTGGAAGTGGTAGCTGGGCTACAGCTATCGCTAAAATTATCACAGAAAATGGAATGTGTATTAATTGGTTTATAAGGAAAGAAAAATCGATAAAAGATTTTAAAGATCTTAAGCACAATTCCCAATATTTAACTTCTGTAGAATTTGATTTAAAAAAAATAAATTTTAGTTCAGATATAAATGAAGTAGTAGATAATTCTAATATATTGATTTTTGCTATACCAAGTGCTTTCTTAAGAAATGTATTAGATAATTTGACTTCGCAGTTAGATAATAAATTAATTATATCTGCAGCAAAAGGTTTGATTTTAGGGGAAAATTTAACTCTTTCTCAATTTTTTCATGAGAAATATGATATTTCAGAAGATAATATTGTAATTGTGTCTGGACCTTGCCATGCTGAAGAAATATCTTTAGAGAGATTGTCGTATTTGACATTTGCTTCGAAAAATATTTTGTTTGCTAAAAAGATATCAGAATTATTTTTTAATGATTATTTATTAGGTTCTGTGTCAGAGGATGTAATAGGTATAGAATATATAGCAGCCATAAAAAACATTTACGCAATAGCTGCTGGAATGGCACATGGCGCGAGATATGGGGATAATTTTCATGCTGTTTTAATTTCAAATTCAGTAAAGGAAATAGATAATTTTTTAAACGTAATTAATCCTGTTAGTCGGAATATATATTCTTCAGTATACATTGGAGATTTATTAGTAACAGCTTATTCTCAATTTAGTCGTAATAGGACTTTTGGATACATGATAGGTAAGGGGTATTCAGTAAAATCAACTGTAGATGAAATGTTGATGGTGGCTGAAGGATATTATGCTGTTAAAGGAATAAAAGAGATAAAAGAGAAATATAATATATCAATGCCAATAGTTGATATGGTTTATAGGGTTGTTTATGATGGTGTCAGTCTTTTTACAGAATTAGAGGCGTTGACAAAAAAATTGAACTAAATTATTAATATAGGTTTATGTATTCATTAAATGAAGTTAGTACGTCTAAACAAGCAAAAGTCTTTGTAGAGATGCCTGCTACGTTATATAAAAAATGTGAAAATTGGGTAAGACCTTTAGATAAAGATATTTATAATGTTTTCGACGAAAACAAAAATCCTTGTTTTAAAGGTGGTAAATGTAAGAGATGGTTACTTATGGATGGAGATAAATGCATAGGTAGAGTAGCTGCTTTTATTAATGGGATGACTTATAATTTGGATGACTATAAGGTTGGACAAATGGGCTTTTTCGAATGTATTAATGAGGAGAAAGCTGCATTTATGCTTTTCGATAAGTGTGTGGAGTGGTTAAAGTCGGAAAAAATGGATTGTGTAGAGGGTCCTGTAAATTTTGGGGAAAGAATAGAATGGTGGGGTTTACTTACCGATGGGTTTGACAAGACCCCAGTGTATGGAATGCCTTATACTCAAGAATATTATATTAAATTCTTTGACAATTACGGTTTCAAAGACTATTTTAAACAATTTACTTATAGAGCCAAATTAGAAGTAGAAAGTCTATCTAAGGTCGTTATTTGGAAATCAGATAGATTATTTAGAGATAAAAAATATAAGGTCTTAACCTATGGACAAATAGGTCGTGCTAAGGCCATAGATTCTTTACTTGAGGTTTATAACAAAACCTGGAATATGGAAGTTCATGGTGTTAAGGAAATTACTAGAGCTGAGGTAGAGGCCATATATAAAAATTTACAACCCATTATAGACAAAGATTTAATATATTTTGCTTATTATAATGATAAACCTATTGGTTTTTTCCTTATGTTCCCAGAAATGAATCAAATACTTAAACATCTAAATGGTAAGATGGATTTGCTAGGAATGATTAAGTTCCTTTATTATAAAAATATTAAGAAGATAGATGTTGCTTTAGGTCAACTGTTTGGAGTGATTCCTGAATTCCAAAATAAAGGTGTTGAGGCAGCTATGATTACTTATTTTTGTAGGGAGAAGGTTCAACAAAATTCTTATTATAAATATCTAGAACTTAATTGGGTAGGAGATTTTAATCCTCCTATGATGCATCTTATGGATTATATTGGTGCTCATGTAGCAAGAGTGCATACTACATATAGACTTTTATTTAGAAACGATATAAAGTTTGTGCGTTCTGCTGATAAGAATAATAAGGAATAAATACGAAATAATATTTAGTAACTATATATAACATATACATTTAATTTATACATCAATGCTTGAAATTGGTGTATAAGTTTACTAAGTTTGTTGAGCATCTAGATTCTATAAAAAATTATGTTATGAATGTTAAAAAATATTTCCACGTTTTTTTATTTATCCTTTTGATATCTCTAATGTCATGTAATAAAAAAACTAAAATTAAAGAAGATCCAAATTCCTATTTTGGTAGTTATTTAACGGAATATACTTCTGGACTTATTAGTCGAAGTTCAAATATAAAAATCAAACTTGTTAAGGAATTAGCTTTAAAAGTTGAAGAAGGTGAACTTCCTAATGCTATATTTACTACTTTCCCCAAATTGCAAGGTAAAGTATTTTTAACTCAAAACCACGAAATTTATTTTCGTCCAGATGAGATGATGAAGTCTGGTGTTAATTATAAGGTAAAAGTTGATCTGGATAAAGTAATTAAAAATGTAAGTAATAATTGTAAGCAATTAATTTTTGGTTTTCAAACCATACCCTTAAATTTTAAAATTGAGAATACTAAGTTAATCTCCGAATCAGCTGATATCCAAAAATTTACAGGTACTATATTTTTGTCTGATGCTTTAAAACAAAATCAGGCTATTAAGTTATTATCTGTTAAGTATAATGGGGCGAATAAAAGTATATCATGGTCTAAAAACGCTTCTTTTACTCAATATTATTTTACAGTAGATAGTCTGTTAAGAGATAAAAAAAATACGGGTCATTTAAAGCTTACTTGGGATGGACGTCCCATAAAAGTGAAAAATAAGGGTTCTCTCGATTTTCCTGTATTACCAACGAATGTGTTTAAGGTCATAAACGCATATTCCCAAAAACAGAATGGACAGAGTATTACTATAGAATTTTCTGATGCCTTGGATAAAAAACAAAATCTTGATGGTTTAATCCATGTTTCAGATAATATTAATTTAAAATATATTATTTCTAAAAATACAGTAACAGTATATCCCCAAAAGCATATAGATAAAACTAATACTCTTTATGTAGAAAAAGGAATAAAGAATATATTTGGTAAAACGAATGATAAACAATTCACCATAGATTTAGATTTTCATAAATTAGCTCCTGCTATTGCTCTAATAGGTAAAGGAGTAATATCTCCATCCTCACAGGGTCTTATTATTCCCTTTAAAGCCGTATGTCTTAATGCTGTAGAATTGAGGCTGATAGAAGTCTATAATAGTAATTTACTGAGCTTTTTTGGGGAAAATAAAATTAATGGCAAATCAGATTTGAAAAAATATGGAAGATTAGTTTTAGTTAAGAAGATAGATTTAACTTCCTATAAAATAAATAATTTAGATGTGTGGAATGCTTTTAGTGTGGACATATCTGATTTTTATAATATAACTCCAGGTTCATTATATATTTATGAATTGAGATTTAGTAAAGATGATTCTAGATACGAAGGTAGTGTTACAAAGACCTTATCTTCTAATAATGATAACAAAATTATTGATGAAATAAAGAGACAAAATATATGGGAAAAGGAACAAAAAAGCTGGGATACTCCTGGTTGGTATTCTACTTATTACGAACCTTTAGATTATATGTGGTCTGAAAGAAATGATCCCACAAAGAATTCTTATTATAATTCTGATAGATTTGTTTCGAATAATATCTTTGCCTCAGATTTAGGTGTTGTGGCTAAAGAAGGAAGTGATAATTCCATTGTTGTAGCAGTTAGTAATTTAATTACTGCTAGGCCTGTGGAAGCTGTTGATATCACTTTCTATAGTTATCAAAATAGTGTTATAGGAAAAGCTGTTACCAATAAAAATGGTTGTATATCTACAAAACTTAAGAGAAAACCCTATTTACTTGTGGCCAAAAAGGCTAATCAAATAGCTTATTTACGATTAGATGATGGTTCATCACTTTCTCTTAGCAATTTTAATGTTGGTGGAGATATTATAAACAATGGAATAAAAGGTTCTATCTTTGGTGAAAGAGGAGTTTGGAGTCCTGGTGATAGTATTCATTTAACTTTTATTTTGGATGATATAGAAAACCCATTACCCAAAAAATTTCCAGCTATATTTGAATTAATAAATCCTATGGGACAAACTTATGATAGAAGGGTTAAGCGCAATGGAGAAAATGGTTTTTATACTTTTATTACTAAGACTCCTAAAGATGCCAATACAGGGATGTGGAAAGCAAAAGTAACATTAGGTAGTAATGTTTTTTATAAAGATATTAGGATAGAAGTGGTTAAGAGTAATCGTTTAAAAATGGAATTGGGTTTTAATTCAGAAATCTTGACCCCATTAGATAAGGAAGCAGATTTAGCCATACAGTGGTTGCACGGAGGAGTTGCTAAGAATTTATTATCATTGGTAACCTTAAATTTGAAGCCTGTGAATACGACGTTTAAAGGTTTAGAAGATTATTCTTTTGATGATGATTCAAAATCACTACAAACTTCTGAAATAAATATTTATAAGGGTAATGTTGATAATAAGGGTAATGCTAATATTAAATTAAATTTCCCTTCCCATATAGAATCCCCTGGAATGATGAAAGCCAATTTTAAGATAAGAGCGTTTGAGGATAATGGGAACGAAAATATAACATACAAGAATATAAAGTTCTCTCCATATAATTCTTATATAGGTTTAAAGATGCAGGCGGCTCAAGACGAATGGTATTTAGCTAATCATAATACAAAAATAGATATTGTAACAGTTGATAAAAATGGTGAGTATGTATCTCTTAAAAATTTAAAAGTGTCAGTATATAAATTATCATGGAGTTGGTGGTGGGATGCTTCAGATGATAATATTGCATCTTATGTTAATAATTATTATAAGAGGGAAATATCTACAAAGTTTGTTTCAACACTTTATGGTAGGGGTTCTTTTATGGTTAATATTCCTTATCATGATTGGAAAGATTATGGTAGATATTTAATTCGCGTGGAAGATCCTTTTGGAGGTCACTCTTCATCTGTAATTGGATATTTTTCTGATGAAATAGGTCGTTTACCTAGCGATATGCCTAGTAATGCTAGTGTACTTTCTTTTAAATCTGATAAAGATGAGTATAATGTAGGCGATAAGGCTATTGTAACTATTCCTTCTTCTAAGAATGGGAGGGCACTTGTTTCTATAGAGAATGGGACAAAGGTTATTAGATTATTTTGGCTAGATACTAAAGAAGGAGTAATGAATTTTTCTATTGATATTACTTCTGAAATGGCACCTAATAGTTATGTTTTTGTGTCATTAATACAACCGCATGGGCAAACAGACAATGATTGTATGATAAGAATGTATGGAGTGATTCCTTTAAATGTTAAAGATACAAATACAAAATTAAATCCAATTATTTCAATGCAAGATGTATTAAGACCTGAAAAAGATTTTAATATTAAAGTACTAGAGAAAAATGGAAAGAAGATGACCTATACATTAGCTATTGTGGATGAAGGTCTATTAGATATAACCGCCTTTAGTACCCCAAATCCATGGAATGATTTTTATAAGCATGCGGCTTTAGGTGTGAAAACTTGGGATATGTATGACTATGTATTAGGAGCGTTTGGCGTTAAAATGCAAAGAGTTCTAGCAGTTGGTGGAGATGCTTCTGTAAAATCACTTGGGGAACACAAAATCAATCGTTTTACCCCTGTTACTATGTTTGTTGGCCCTTTTACCTTAAAACCTGGAGAGTCTAAAACACATAAGTTTCATATGCCAAATTATGTTGGAGCTGTAAGGACTATGCTTATTGCAGGAAATAATGGAGCTTATGGCTCATCTGATTATACCTCAAATGTGAGGAAACCACTAATGGTACTTGCAACATTACCTAGAATATTAGCTCCTAAAGAAAAAGTGAAATTGCCTATTTCCGTATTCGTTATGGAAAAAGGTGTAAATAATGTCACCGTCACTGTTAAGACAAATAAACTATTAAAAGTAATTGGACCATCTCAGAAATCGATTCATTTTAATACTATGGGAGAACAATTAGTTTATTTTGATTTGGAAGCTCTTTCTTCAGTGGGTAAGGCAGAAGTTGAAGTGATTGCTCAATCTGATAAGGAAAAATCAAGATATAATATAGATTTAGATCTCAGAAATCCGAATCCAGAGATAGTTAGTGTAAAGGATACTGTAATTAAAAGCGATCAGAAATTTAACTATAATTTTAAACCTTTTGGTATTAAAAATACGAATAAAGCTACTCTTGTATTATCTCATATGCAAGCTTTAAATTTTGGAAAATATTTGAATTTTTCTAATAATGATTATTATGATGGGCTTGATGAGATTGTTTCAAAGGCAATGATATATTTATACTTACCTAAGATTATAGAAATTTCTCCAGAATTAAAGACTCATGCTTATAATGTTATAATTTATGCCTTAAATAATTTGTTAAAATATCAAAATGCTGATGGAAGTTTTAGTTATTGGCAAAATTCTAATTATGTATCTGACGAATTGACTTCTTATGTAGGTACATTTATGATAAAAGCAGAAGAAATGGGATATTCTTTGCCTTTAGATATAAAGGATAGTTGGCTTAAATATCAGGAAAATGCATCACGTTTATGGAAAGAAGGATATTTTAAGAATGGGAAGTATATAAAGAATAATTCTCTAATGCAAGCATATCGTTTATTGAGTTTGGCTTATGCTAGTGATGCTGATATTTCTGCTATGAATAGACTAAAGGAAAATAAGGATACTGAAGCTATAAGTAGATGGTGTTTGGCTTCTGCTTACTTTGTAGCTGGTTATAAAAGTATAGCAGATAAAGAAGTTTATAATTTATTAAATAATGTAGATAATAGTAATCTGGATATTTCTGATGTTAAAGCTAAATCAATAATATTAACAGCTCTTAGTTTACTTAAAATGGAGAATAAAGCTTTCGAAATATCAAAGGCTATTGTTAATGAATTGAATTCTAATCCTTGGTTTAGTGATAATACATTTGCTATGTGTGTTATGGCAATGTCTCTTAGTCTTAATTATAATTCGAACGAAGCTCTAATTTGTGAATATAAGATTAATAATGAAAAGTTAGAAAAATTATCATCGAAATCTACTTTTATACAAATACCTATAGATATAGATAATGATAATAATACCATTTATTGTAAAAATAAAGGTCAAAAAGATTTATATGTACAAATAATTAAATCTGGGGTGCCAATTGATAACTCTAGGCAAAAGATTGTCAATAGGAATATGATGACAAAAGTTTTTTATGAGGATATAGCTGGGCGTGAAATTGACATAAAAAATCTTAAACAAGGACAAGATTTCAATGCAATAATTAAGCTAAATGATTTAAATCTAATATCTAATAATGTAAATATGAAGTTGAAAGCTACTTTCCCTTCAGGATGGGAGATTATAAATAAAGCTGATATTATTAATGATAATAAAGACGCAAATTATATAGACATAAGAGATAATACTGTTAATATTTATTTTACATTTGATAAATCTAAAATTAAAGAATTTAAGATTCATTTGAATGCATCTTATGTGGGAGATTTTTATTTGCCAACATGGATATGTCGTTCATTATCTGATAATGATATATTTTCACAAATTCCAGGATGTTTAGTACACGTAATAAATTAAAAAGGAAGGGATTTTTAATAATATTGGGGGGAGTAATATTATTTTGTGTAAGTATGCTTTTTGTATTTTGCCTACCATCTCAATTATTTAAAGATACAACATCTACCATATTATATAGTTCTGATGGGGAATTATTGGGGGCTAAAATCGCAAAAGATGGACAGTGGAGGTTTCCAGATAGAAAGATTATACCTAAGAAAATAGAAAAATCTTTACTTACTTTTGAGGATAAGTATTTTTATAGCCATCCTGGAGTTAACCTATTTTCCCTAATTAGAGCCTTATTTCAGGATATTAAGGCTGGCCATATTGTTAGTGGAGGAAGTACAATTTCTATGCAGCTTATAAGATTAAGTCGTAAGGGTAAAGCTAGAAATATATATCAAAAGTGTGTAGAAATTTTTATGGCTTTGCGTCTTGAATTGAGTTATTCAAAGAAAGAAATACTTGCCATGTATTTGTCTAATGCCCCATTTGGAGGCAATGTAGTTGGTT
>Ga0172378_10007175_pt1 | contig 10374 bp, 8 predicted proteins | sample GrowelOW332metaG_FD_119755 | JGI IMG/M metagenome (GOLD analysis project Ga0172378, IMG submission 119755) | Groundwater microbial communities from an aquifer near a municipal landfill in Southern Ontario, Canada - Pumphouse #3_1 metaG | ecosystem: Environmental > Aquatic > Deep subsurface >... | reverse complement strand
ATAACTATGAAGATTTAGCCAAAGGACAACAACTGCAACCCAATATTGAACCCACATGGGGTCCAAACTGGGATGAAGATCAAGGAACGGGAGATTTCCCCAATGACAACTACTTTTTCTATATTCCAAGAATTTGTAACCACTGTACCAATCCTGGGTGTTTAAGCTCATGTCCACGAGATGCGATTTTTAAACGAGACCAAGATGGTGTAGTGTTAGTCGATTTAGATCGTTGTCAAGGATACCGATACTGTATTGCAGGATGTCCATATAAAAAAATCTATTTCAATCCCAAAATTTCTAAAAGTGAAAAATGTATTTTATGTTTTCCAAGAATTGAACAAGGATTACCCCCTGCTTGTGCGCAACAATGTGTGGGTCGAATCCGATTTGTAGGCTTTTTAGACGACGAACAAAGTCAAGTGCATAAACTTGTACATCAATACAAAGTGGCATTGCCATTAAATGCGCATAAGGGAACAGGACCAAATATTTATTACATTCCTCCTACTGAAGCACCACCGAAGTTTGATGCCAATGGTAATGTGATTGAAGGAAGCAACCGAATCCCTCACGAAGAGTTAGAAAAACTTTTTGGAAGTGAAGTACATGGAGCCATTAAAACCTTAAAAAGTGAAATGCAAAAACGAAAAGAGACGGGAAAATCTGAATTGATGGATTTACTGATTGCCTATCAACACTCTGAGATGTTCAGATTGGATAACAATTATTATAAATCGTTGGAAAATAACAAGTTAGCTCCATTGGATAATCGATACATCAAGGGAAAAAACACCCATAAAATATCTTATTTTAAGGTAGGACACTAATATGAAAAAGTTTATTTATTCAATGATTGCAAGCACTTTTTTTGCCATGAATACATGGGCTTCAACGTCTCTTATTACAGCATATAGCGTCTCTGAAGATATCAGCCAAATAGAGGTTAACTCAAGCCATTGGAGTAAAGCAAAAGAGACATCCATTGTGCTTTATCCTCAAACAACCATTGCGTTGAATGATAAAAAAGCCAATGAAGCCAATGCCAATCCTACGGCAAAAATAGCGTTTATTAAAGCCCTTAGCGATGGAAAACAGATTGCTTTTAAACTGCGATGGGTCGATGAAACTCCTTCATTACAAAGCGGAAATGCCATAAAAAACACGGAGTTTGCAGATGGTTTTGCTGTTCAATTTGCCAGTCAATATGATGACCCCAATAAACTGCCTTATATTGGAATGGGAAGTAAAGACCGACCCGTCGTTGTTTATTTGCAAAAAGCCGTTGAAAAATTCTTTGAGCCCAATGGCAATGGTGATGTTTCCAAACAAGTCAACCGAAATAATGTTCACGCGTTTAATTCAGAGATTAATCAAGATTTAGCGAAATTTGATAATGAAGTAGTGCAACTTGCCGTTCGTGATTATCAAAAAGCGTTTGTGGCACAAGGGTTTAGAAGTATGACAGAAATCAAAGACCACAGTACAAAATACAATGCTCAAATGGTTTATTCCAACAATTGGTTCACTCCCAATGAATGGGAAGGTGTAATGGTGCGAAGTTTAAACGATACGTACGCCAACCTAACAGAGGCTTTTCCTGTTGCTTTTGCAGTTTGGGATGGGGCTAAAATGGGAAGAGATGGATTAAAAAATCTCTCCACTTGGGTGGTTGTCCAATTGGATGGCGCTAAAAATAATGAGGCTTTAAATAAAGCTTTGGATGCCACGTTAGGCATTGGTAATGTTCAAAATGGTGAAACTTTAACCCAAGCCAATTGTGCTTCATGCCACAATTATGGAAAAGTCAACGAAGCGGCATCCGCTTATATGGCACCAAATTTAAGCAATATTGGAGGTTATTCGACCACGGCTTATTTAATGGAATCTATCAAAGAACCCAATGCCGTTGTCGTACCGGGGTTCAACACCAACGCACATTCAAATTTTGCATGGTATTCTGTGGATGGAAAGGGTGAACGAATTTCGGCAATGCCCTCTTTTGACTATTTAAGCCAAGAAGAACTTACCGATATTGTGGCATATTTAAAAACTCTAAAAGCGGAGGTCAAATAGATGAAAAAGATACTTTTAGTGCTGCTTGCGCTGTTGAGTCTGAGTGTTGCCAATGAACCCCAAGAAAAAGAGGGATTTTTAACCACCAAATGGTGTGCCGACAGAGGTTTGTTTGCTGATTGTCGATTAGAGACGGTTTTTTGTGGTTATGAAGGGTGTTTTAAAGATGAAAAAGAGTTTAAAACCGATGTGAATACTACGTTTGTTTTACAAGTGCACACCGAAGGGAAATACTACATAGTAGAATTCCAAGAGGGCGTTAAAATTGGTGATGTATTACAAGAAGCCATCAATAAAAATGAAGTAACAATCATGGGGGATATTAAAAATGACACCATTAAAGCGCACAGTTTTAAAGCACCACCTCCCCCTCAAAAATCATTCTTCAAAGGATGTTTATAAGAGGCTAAAAGGGCTTGATAGTTCAAGCCTTTTTTTTGTATGATGGTACAATAACTTACTCCCACCCAAAAAAGGAAAAACCATGGCGAAAATATTAGTCCCCTTAGCAACTGGCTTTGAAGAGATTGAAGCGGTTACGATTATTGATGTTTTAAGACGAGCCAATAACAGTGTTGTTACAGTATCTTTACAAGATGCCTTAGAAGTTTCGGGTGCTCATTTTATAACAATTCAAGCCAATACTACGCTTAAAAATATACTCAATGAAGAGTTTGATATGATTGTCCTTCCCGGTGGTGGCGTAGGAACACAAAATTTAGCTTCCAATCAAATGGTTCAAGAATTATTAAAAAAATTCAAAACCCAAGGAAAACTCATCGGCGCCATTTGTGCCGCACCGTATGCTTTGCACACAGCAAAAGTCTTAAACACTCAGTATACCTGTTATCCCAGTTTTGAGAAAAAAATCAAAGAAGAAGGTTATGAGCCTAACAGTGCTGTGGTCATTGATGGCAATGTGATTACCTCAAGAGGACCAGCTACTGCCATGGCTTTTTCTTTAGCGATTGTCAAAATCTTAAATGGCACGCAAACATGCGAAAATCTTAAAAAAGAGATGCTGGTTACAGCCTAACTTTACAAGGAAATAAAATTGGACAAACAAACCAGAGTCTATCTTTACGCTTTTTTATCCCGCGTATTTTCAAATGCATTAGATGAAAAATATCTTGCTGAATTACAACACAACGATGAGTTACTCACCATGCTAGGCGATGAGAGCTTTAATTGGTTTAAAACCACTTCCCTTGAAACCATTGCTGAAGCACTTAATATTGATTTTAGTTCCATTTTTTTGATGAACGCTAAACCCATAGAATCTTCTATTATTGACTCAAAAGATGAAATCCTTGTGGGACTTCAAAATCCGGTTATGCAATTTTATTTTAATCACAACTATGAACTCAATTTAGCCGCTTCGCATTTACAAACGCCTGACCATATCTCTATTGAACTGGCTTTTATGCAAAACTTAATTGCCAAAAATGAATTAAAAACACAAAAAGAGTTTTTAGAAGTTCATTTACTCAAATGGGCAGTACCTTATTTTTTAGGAATCAAAGGAATGGCAAAAACACCTTTTTATAAAGATTTGAGTGATTTTACCATCGAATTTTTAGCCAGTGATTATGATTTTTTGGTGAATGAATTGAATTAATTTCACCCTTACTTTATCTTGATATAATATCTTCATTAAAATTAACTAAAGAATATATGATGTCCCAGATACCTCAATTTACACATTTACATCTCCATACCGAATACTCACTGCTTGATGGAGCCAATAAAATCAAACTTTTAGCCAAAAAAGTCAAAGAGTTGGGCATGAAAAGTGTTGCCATGACCGATCATGGCAATATGTTTGGAACCATTGATTTTTACAATACCATGAGAGCTGAGGGAATTAAACCCATTATTGGAATGGAAGCGTATATTCACAACAGTGAAGAACTCGATGATAAATCCACCAAACAACGATTTCACTTATGTTTGTATGCCAAAAATGATATTGGCTATAAAAACTTGATGTTTTTAAGCAGCCAAGCCTATATCAATGGTTTTTACTATTATCCCCGAATCAATAAAAAACTTCTGAGAGAAAATTCCGAAGGGCTTGTGTGCAGTGCGGCTTGTTTGCAAGGAGAAATCAATTGGCATTTAAACACCCAAAGTGAGCGAAATATTAAAAATGGGGCAAAAGGGTATGAACGTGCCAAAGAAATTGCCTTGGAATACCAAGAAATTTTTGGCGATGACTTTTATTTGGAAATCATGCGTCATGGAATTTCTGACCAATATTTTGTGGATGATTTGATTTTAAAACTCTCCTACGAAACGGGCATTAAAGTTGTTGCCACCAACGATACACACTACTTACAACAAAAAGATGCCAACGCCCATGAAGCGTTTATGTGTATTGCCATGAATAAACTCTACGATGACCCCAATAGGCTTCGACACAGCGTGCATGAGTTTTATCTCAAATCTCCCGAACAAATTGCCAAATTATACGCCGATATTCCTCAAGCCATTGAAAATACTCAAGAAATTGCCGATAAATGCAATTTAGAGATTAAATTGGGAAATCCTACCCCTCCCAATTTTAAATTTACCCGTCAAAAATCGCAAGAACAAGGGCTTACCTTGCCCGAACCGCAGTTAGAATACTCTTTGGAAAATGACAAAATTTTGTTTATCCATGAGTGTTGGAAAGGGTTGGAAAAACGATTAGAGATTGTGCCAACAGATAAACATCAAGAGTACAAAGACCGGTTGCAAGTGGAGATTGATATTATCAATAACATGAAGTTTCCAGGCTACATGCTTATCGTTTGGGACTTTGTGAGTGTTGCCAAACAAATGAGTATTCCTGTGGGACCTGGAAGGGGAAGTGCTGCGGGAAGTTTAGTAGCATTTTCTTTAGAAATTACCGACATTGACCCCATCCCCTATGGTTTACTTTTTGAGCGATTTTTAAATCCAGAACGGGTATCAATGCCCGATATTGATATGGACTTTTGCCAAAGCAGACGGGGTGAAATCATTGATTACGTCGTACAACAATATGGGCGAGCCAATGTGGCTCAAATCATCACCTTTGGTAAACTTTTAGCCAAAGGAGTCATTCGTGATGTTGCTCGTGTTTTGGATATGCCGTATGCCAGAGCCGATGCCATGGCAAAACTCATACCCGATGAGTTGGGTATTAATTTAAAAGATTCCTACGATAAAGAACCCAAAATCAAAGAGTTGTGCGAATCTGACCCTCAAGCGGCACGTGTTTGGGAGTTTGCATTAGCGCTTGAAGGCTTAAATCGAAATGCAGGAACACATGCAGCAGGTGTGGTTATTTCCAATGAACCATTATGGAAAAAAACACCGCTGTTTAAACCCAGTGGGTTAGATACTTTGGCAACACAATACAACGGAAAATATATTGAAGATGTTGATTTAATCAAATTCGACTTCTTGGGTTTAAAAACCCTCACCGTCATTGAACAAGCCAATCAACTCATACAAAAACGGCACGGCAAACGAATTGACTTTATTCGTGCCGATGTTGATGACAAAGGCGTTTATGACCTTATTCAAACGGGAAATACCATCGGCTTATTTCAAATAGAATCTGATGGGATGCAAGATTTGAATAAACGACTCAAACCCTCAAATTTTGAAGATATTATTGCGGTATTAGCCCTGTATCGACCAGGGCCAATGGAATCAGGAATGTTGGACGACTTTATTGACAGAAAACACGGACGCGCAAAAATTGATTACTTTTACGATGAATTTGAAGCCCCTTTAAAACCCATTTTAGAGCCCACTTATGGGGTTATTGTTTACCAAGAACAAGTTATGCAAATTGTGCAAACCATTGGGGGTTTTAGTTTGGGTGGTGCGGATTTAGTACGTCGAGCCATGGGGAAAAAGATTAAAGAGGAGATGGACAAACTCAAAGATGAATTTGCCAATGGAGGCGTAAAAAAAGGGTATGTTCGAGCACATTGCGAGGAACTGTTTGATTTAATTGTAAAATTTGCAGGATACGGATTTAATAAATCTCACTCAGCAGCATATGCCTTAGTTACATTTTACACCTCTTACTTAAAAAAATACTATCCCAGTGAATTTATGGCGGCACTTTTAACGCTTGAAAAAGATAACACCGATAAGGTGGTTAAATATGTCGATGAAGTCAAGCGCTTAGGCTTGAATTTGTTTCCACCGGATATCAACCAATCAGACTTAGTCTTTTCAGCCGCTCAAATTGAAGGCAAAGAAGTGGTTATGTTTGGAATGGGTGCCATTAAAGGTGTGGGTGATGTTGCCATTAACTCTATTTTACAAGCACGAAAAGAGGGCAATTTCAAAGATTTAAGTGATTTTATTTCAAGAATTGATGGCAGCAAAGTCAATAAACGAGTCATTGAAGCCTTAGCCAAATCAGGTGCTTTTGACCGTTTTGGTTATTCACGACGTTCCATTATTGAACAAATTGAACTCATAGGGGAAAACGTTGCCAAAGTTGCCCTTGCTAAAAAAATGGCAACGGGTTCACTCTTTGGAGATTCTCAAGAACTCACCACCGTAGAAATCACCCTAGAAAACATGCCAGAATACAGCTCCAAAGAGTTATTGGAATTTGAAAAATCTTCACTGGGCTTTTATGTTTCAGGGCATCCTTTGGATGAATACAAAGAGATTATTGATCAAATCAACTATACACTGAGTTCTCAAATCGATGAATTGGAAAATGGCAGTGAAGCTTTAATTGTAGGAAAAGTAGAATCCATTGTCGAAAAAACCTCCAAAAAAGGGAATAAGTTTGCCATTATTAGTATCATGGACTTTCATGGCAATATTGAGCTGATGCTTTTTGAAGACCGCTTAAAAGAGTTACGCAGTGATTTTGATTTGGATGAACCCATTGCATTTAAAGTACGGATTACCAAAGATGAGCAGTTTACTAAAATTAACTTGCGTAAAATTGAATCGCTTAAAGATGCCAAAAAAGAGAAACTTAAAACGGTAATTGTTCCCAAAGAAGAGCCACCCTTAACAATTGCTATAGCGTACAGCAACGAAACTCAAATCATGTACGACCTTTTCGATATTGTTGCCAATAATCAAGGCAAACGAGAACTTATTCTTACGGTCAAATCCAAACTCGCAGATATTCAAATGCACACGGGGTTTAAGGTGAATTCAAAAGTAGAAGAACTCATTTCTCATTTAAAAGGAGTCTATGTCCTATGAAACATATTTTAATTACCAATGATGATGGCTATGAATCGGTGGGTTTAAAAGCGTTAGTCCAAGCCCTCTCACCTCTTGCTAAAATAACCATTGTAGCCCCTGCCACAGAGAAATCAGCGTGTGGGCACTCTTTAACCTTGACCAAACCTCTGAGGCTTATTTGTGTGGATGATGATTTTTACAAAGTCGATGATGGCACCCCAACGGATTGTGTTTTTATTTCACTGAATAATTTATTTAAAAGCGATAAAAAACCCGATTTGGTCATCAGTGGGATTAATATTGGCTCCAATATGGGCGAAGATATTACCTACAGTGGCACCGCCAGTGCTGCTATGGAAGCGGTACTTCAAGGCATTCCTGCCATTGCCATTTCACAAGTGTGTAAAGACAAATGCCATGCGGTTAAAAATGGTTGGGATTTTGCATTGGCAAAAAAAGTGATTAAAGATATTACCAAAAAGATTTTAACTCAAGATTTCCCGTTGGCTGAGCGAAAGTTTTTAAACATTAATATTCCGCAAACGTCCATTGAAGAGTGCCAAGGTATTAAAATCACGAAAGCCGGATACAGAGAGTATGGAAACGATACGCACAGACACTTAAATCCACGAGGTGAAGAGTATTATTGGATTGGATTGCACCCACTTTTATGGAAAAAAAGCAGTGACTCTTCGTGTGATTTTGAAGCCATAAAAAACAATTTTGTCTCGATTACCCCCATACATTTAGATATGACTAGTTATAATGACATTCATACTTTACAAGAGTGGATTTAATACCTTAAGGAAAAAAATTGGATTTTACAAAAGCAATACTGTTTAATATAGAAAAACTCGTAGGAACCTTAAAAAAAGAGGATGAACTCAAAGAAGTTTTAAAAAAGAAATTTACTAAAAAAGAGTTCAAAGTTTTTGTAGCTGTTGAATCAGGACAAGCCAAAGAAGAGATTGGCACTGAAATTCATGCGGATATTCAAAGAGTTGACGAGTTGTATAAAACAGCCTGTAAAAAGCTCAATCAAGAGAAAATAAAAAAAGAGTTAGTGATTATTTAGCACTACATTGCATCCAATGCAGTGCTCTTTTTTTCTGTTTTAGCAACAGAGAGATTCTCTTCAAACTTAACAAGAATCATCCCCGCAAATTTATCTTTTTTATAAAACTCAATTCGATAAATTTTCCCCTCTTTATCAACCGAATAGAATTTTTGGATTTCATCTTTGTGAATATTTAAATTGGATTCATTGGTTCGATTTTTATTGCTGTAGCCAATCACATTGACTCGAACACCCTCTTTATCTTGCACAAAAATATTTCTCTTGGCAACAACCATTTCCCCTAAATTAACCTCTTTTTTAATCCCATCAATTTTTAAAGTCACCATCTCTTTGGCAGTATCCATATCAAAATAATCGGGTCTCAGACTCACCAATCGGATATTTCCATAATGAATAGCATAATACCCATCATCTTTTAAAACCGTCATCAAAGGATTACTTGGAGTGAAATTGATTGTTCCATCTTTTTTAACCGGAAAATAGTTTAACTCTGAACGAATAGCACTCAGTGGCAATTTAATTTTATCATCATAAAATGAGATGTAAATATCTTCGTATAATGCTTGTTTGATACCATCTAATGAAAGTTCAAAATCTCGTTCAAACTCAATGCCCATCACACGCATATACTCTTCTAGGGCTAAGATATGATAATACGCTCGTTTATACACGGGGAATTGTTTACTGGCTTCATTTCCAAACGCTGCTTTGCCTTGATTGATGGCAAAGTAGGTTAAGGTTTTTTCCATCTCTTTATCACCGGCTTTTGTGTTGGTGTTTCTGACATTGTACACATGGTCTTTTTCGATTAAATGTTTATTCACATGTTCGCAAACTCGACTGGCAATCTCTCCGAGATTTCCATACATAGCAATATCCAATGAGTCTTGGTCAATAATGGAACTTTGTCCCCAACGATAAGGAGAACGCATATTATCCACATACTCTTTTCTGTAAAAACCACTTCCATCGTGTAAATTCAATACCACTTTGACATTGTCATGCGCAATATACTCTTTAACCCGTTGAATGTCTTCAAAATCGGGATCACTGTTGAGAATTTGGGCAAATTTACGGTTCATATCACCATAATGTCCTCGTCCTCTTTTAATAATAGAATCAAAATTCAAATTTGGCACTACCCAAACAGAACCTTTGGTGATTTTATAATGTGAAGAGATTAAAGAAGCTGCCATGAAACCACCTGGTTCATCGCCTTGAATTCCCCCTACAACGAGTAAAGTATTGTTATCTTCAACTCCCTTTTTGATTAAATCAAAGCCAACACTTTTTACATTTCCATATACATTTTGAATCAATAATAAAAAAACTACTACCTTAAACAACAGTGACATGCCAAGGTTCATACCGCACTCCATCTTTGTTATTAATTGTGTATCGAATATCAACGTAGGATAATTTAATCATTTTAGAAAACTCTTCTGTTAAAGCAAATCGTTCTGTAAAGTTATCGTGTCCTAACCCTTTTTTACCCACATCAAAATCGCCTGTTGAGTGAAAAGAGTATGCAGGTGGAGCTAAGGAAATAGAAGCATGACTCAAATTCAGTTTGGTATTATCCAGTTTATCTAAGAAAAGTTTCATTTGTTTCATAATACTTCGTACGCCAGAGGTTAAAATAATACTCTCTCCAATATCTTTAGTCATACTGGTATAGGTTTCTAAACTTCTGTCTTTAAACAAATAATGCCCGGTATAAGGAACTTTTATTATTTCGCTCTTTTTAATAGATTCTGTAATCTTATTACACGTTCTTTCCCCATAAAAACCATGTACATCGGGATTATAATAAAATATATACTCCATAAATGCCAATTCATCTTTTGTAAAAGCCCCGATTTTGCTTGACATACGTGCTTGTTTAATGGTTTCATCAAATGATATAATATTATAATTGCCAAAACCTACATCGCGCTGTATAAAGTTTAATTTCTTTATTACACTATAAAAACTTTCGTGATATTTTTGATCTAAGAATAAATCCTTTGGTTTACTTAGTT
>Ga0172378_10007174_pt1 | contig 10374 bp, 6 predicted proteins | sample GrowelOW332metaG_FD_119755 | JGI IMG/M metagenome (GOLD analysis project Ga0172378, IMG submission 119755) | Groundwater microbial communities from an aquifer near a municipal landfill in Southern Ontario, Canada - Pumphouse #3_1 metaG | ecosystem: Environmental > Aquatic > Deep subsurface >... | reverse complement strand
CGCGCCAGACGGCCGGGAACGTTTCGCAAGCCTGCCAAGCCCGGTTAAAGATCTCCACACGAGCGTAATCACCACTCTCCCCGGCAACGGTCTTGCGGTCAGTTCCCGTTCTTCCTGCAAAAACAGGCGGACGGAGACGCCGGAGGAAGCGGTATTTTGCGTCCTCCGGAACCTTGCATTACCACCAGAACCTCCCCGGTCGGAGCATCAAATGCGCAGCATACCTTTCTCGCAGGCATGAGTACGGCGAAGCCGCACGGAATGCCGGAGAGCGGGGCCCCGAAAAGTACCCGCAGCCCGCCGCAGGCGGAACCCGAGGCCCGTGGCCGATTTATCCTCTGTAGCCTTGGCGAAAGAGGAAGTGTGGCAACTTTTTGGGGAATGCCGAAGCGTCCTGCCCGTCGGGAGGAGGTTTGGAGGAAGGCGAAGCGCCTCCTCCAAGTCCCAGGGTTAGAGAAGCTCGGCGATCTGGACCGCGTTCAACGCGGCGCCCTTGAGAACCTGGTCGCCGGAGACGAAGATGTCGAGACCGCGCCTGTCGTCGCGCGAGATGTCCTGACGGATGCGTCCGCAGAGCACGTCGTACTTCTCGGTCGCGTCGAGCGGCATCGGATAACGCTTCGCCATCGGGTCGTCGACCAACTCCACGCCCGGGGCGGCCGCGATGATGGCGCGCGCTTCTTCCGGCGTGATCTCGTTTTCGAATTCGAGATTCAGCGCTTCGGAGTGGGCGCGCAGCACGGGAATCCGCACACAGGTGCAGGAGACCTTGAGGGTCGGCAGATGCAGCATCTTGCGCGATTCGTTGAGCATTTTGAGCTCTTCCTTGGTATAGCCGTTCTCCTTGAAGACGTCGATGTGCGGGATCAAATTGAACGCGATCTGGTGCGCGAACGCCTTCGGAACTGCCGCCTTGCCGTCGAGCACGTCGCGGGTTTGTTCGATCAGTTCGAACATGCCTTTCGCGCCGGCGCCGCTGGCCGCCTGGTAGGTCGCCGCGACGATGCGCTTGAGGCCCTTGGCACGGTGCAGCGGAGCGACGGCCACGAGCATGATCGCGGTCGTGCAATTGGGGTTGGCGATCACGCCTTTGTGCAGCTTGATGTCTTCGGCGTTGACTTCGGGAACGACCAGCGGAACGTCGTCTTCCATGCGGAACGCGCTCGAATTGTCGATCATCACCGCGCCGGACGCGACCACGAACGGCCGGTATTCGCGGGAGATGTCGCCGCCCGCGCTGAAGAGCGCGATGTCGATCCCCTTGAACGAGTCGTGGGTCATCTCTTCGATCACCACATCCTCGCCCCGGAACTTCATCGTCTTGCCGGCGGAACGGGCGGAAGCCAGGAGTTTGAGGTTCTTCACCGGAAAATTCCGCTTCTCGAGCGTCTTGACCATTTCGACGCCCACCGCGCCGGTCGCACCTGCGACCGCTACATTATAACCGTTCGCCATATCGATACCTCCCTTGGAGAATTGGGTACATACATCTCATTAATATACCACATTCCTTGAAAAAATGCAATATCGTGAGTATATTTCGCAATTACTATTTTCAGAGAAAAAGGACGGACTTTCATGGACACCCGGAATTTCATCGCCGACCGGCTCTCCCTTGCCGAGCTCGAACAATTGATCGAGTATCACAACCGCCGGTACTGGGAGCTCGGGGAGCCGGAGATTCCGGACACCCGCTACGACGAACTGATGCGGGCGCTTCAAAAGCTCGACCCCGCCAATCCGCTGCTGACCAGGGTTTACGAAGCGGCGGCCGCCGGCGGCGGCAAGGTCCGGCACAAGGTTCCGATGCTGTCGCTCGACAAGGCGTATTCGCTCGAAGAGGTGCTCAAATGGGCCGACAAATATAAACGCACCCCCGACGAGCCGCTGCTTGTCGAGCCCAAGTACGACGGCATTTCGGCCGGATACGACGGGCGGATTCTCTCCACCCGCGGCGACGGCGAATTCGGCGAGGACATCACCGCGAAGATTCCGCTGGTCGAGCTGGAAACCACCGGCTACCGGGGGCCGCTCGACCGCCCGGTGCGCGGAGAACTGGTGATCCGCGACGACGATTTCGAGACACTTTACAGCCATATCCGCAAAAAGGACGGCGGAACGTACAAGAACTCCCGCAACGCCGTGGCCGGAATCGTCGGGCTCAAGGAGATCGACGATATGGTCGCCCAGAAGGCGAAGATCACGCTGGTCGATTACAACATGGTCTCCCGCCGGGTTCCGCTCTCCGAACTGGCGGACCGGTGGGACGCGCTGCTGGCCGAACTCGCCGCGCTCCCCTACCCGCAGGACGGCGCGGTGGTCAAGCTCGCCGACGCCGCCTACGAGAGTTCGCTCGGCAACACCGCGCACCATCCGCGCGGCCAGATCGCCTACAAATTTACGAATATCCAGCGCACGACGAAACTGCTCGACGTCGAATGGAGCTTCGGCAAAAACTGCCTGACGCCGGTGGCGCACCTCGAACCGGTGGAGATTTCGGGGACGACGATCAAACGGGCGACGCTGCACAACATCCAGAACCTGCTTGAACTCGACATTCAGATCGGCGACACGGTGACGGTCGAACGCGCCGGGGACGTGATTCCCTACATCGTCAGCGCCGAACCGGGCGAAACCCGCCGTTCGCCGCTGATCGAGGAGTGCCCCTGCTGCGGAACAAAGCTGGTCCGGCGCGGCCCAGAACTCTGCTGCCCGAACCCGGACTGCTTCGAAACCGAGCTCCAGCGCCTCGCCGCCGCGGTGCGGAACCTCGGCATCGAGCGGCTGGGAGAGCCGACGCTGCGCAAACTGATGGAAAATTCCGGCGTCAAACGCCTCGCCGACCTCTTCGAACTCAAGGTGATGGACATCCTGAAACTCGACGGCTTCGCGGCGAAATCAGCCGCCAATCTGATCGAAGAGATCCACAAGGCGCGGATCGTCAACGACTATCAGCTTCTCGCCGCGCTCAACATCCCGAACATCGGGGTCAACGTGGCGAAGGTGATCTTCGCCCACACCGATTTTGCCGGACTGCGCAAGATGAGCGTCGAAGAGCTGAGCGCGATTCCGGGAATCGGCCCGGAACGGGCCCAATCTCTGGTGCGCGAACTCGCCGCCCAGTCGCTGTTCCTCGACGAGCTGCTCGGCGCGGTGCGGCTGATCCACGCGGGGGGAGAAAACGACGAACGCCCGACAATCTGCTTCACCGGCAAGATGCCGGAGAAGCGAAGCCACTACGAAAAACTCGCCGAAGCCAACGGCTACGCCGCCGCGGACGACGTAACCTCGCAGCTCTCGCTGCTGGTGGCCGCCGACGTCAACGACGCCAGCAGCAAGCTCAAGAAGGCGGCAAAACTCGGAGTCCGCATCATCTCGCTCGACGACTTCCTCGGCGAACTCGGCGAACAGAAGCCGGAACCGCCCGAAGGCCAGCTCGAACTCGGCCTCTGAAATCCGCACCATTTCAATAACGACACCAGAGAACACGAAAAATCGATCGAAGGTTCGCCTTTCATTTTCCGACTTCGCCAGGCCGAAAGGCATGGTCCAACGCGGCGATTGCCGGCAGAAACACCTGCGAGTAACGGGCCAGGGAAAACGGCGGCGGTCCGGCCAGATAATGGTTGACGCCTCCGGTGCCGCCGTCGATTTGCCACTCCAAGAGGTACAGATTCCGAGCCGAAGCGACATTGGGAAGCTGTCCCAGCACAATCATCGCATTCGGATTGACCGTGAACCGTCCGGAAGCTGCGACGTTTCCGTCTCCGCCGCCGTCCCTCACCCGCCACTCTCCGGAAAACGATTCCGACGAGGCGTTGTCCAGAATGATGCTCCGCCGCCAGTCATCGCTTTCGGCAATCATTACGCACAAAGGCTGTTGTATCCGCCGGATATAGTAATAGGCCAGTTTCCTGTTCCAGTAATAATCGACCACTGCGTCGGAAAACTGAGGCCAGCAGTCGGCCAGATTCCACCAGAGGATTCCGCTCGTTTTCGGGCGGTGGGTACGGATGGTTTCGATGAAGAATTTCAACGCTTCCGCCTGGCAGATCTGGCTGGCCGCCGCGAAATCGTCCAACCCGTCGGGCATCTCCCCGAACAGTTCCACGATCTGCCTGCCCATCAGTTCGGTCCGATAATTCAGCATGTCATCGGTGCTGAAATACGGATTGCTTCCATGCAGTTGCCAGGCCGGATTGCCGGTGTACGGCCAAAGCCTTTCCGGCGGAAGAAAACGGCGGAGAGAATCAACACCGGGACATCCGTGATAACCGATCTCGCTGATGAAAGAGGCGTCCGGACGAGCATAATAGTTTGACCGGAAATAATTTCGCGGTCCCCACAGATGCTTTTCCGGACAGGCGGCCTGGGAATCTTCGCCGGCGAGTTTCGGTTTCGCCTCGGAAAAATAGGGCGAGCTGGGCAGGTACGGTCGCATCGGGTCCAGTCGGCGCAAGATTTCCGGCAACCGTTTTCGAGTCGCGGCGGTTTGGCCCGGCTCCACCCCCAACCGGCTCCAGACGGCGAACGCATCGCACTCGTTGTCGCCGGCCCATAATGCCAGAGACGGATGTTGCCGCAGCCGTTTGATCACGCTCTCCGCCTCGGCGGCCAGCAGATCCAGAAACGTCTCATCGCGAGGATAGACCGCACAGCCCATCATAAAATCCTGCCAGACCAGAATCCCCGCCTCATCGCAGAAATCGTAGAATTCGTCGGATTCGTAGACCCCGCCTCCCCAGACACGGACCATGTTGCAATTCAAATCCTTGAGCATGTCCAGCAACCGCGGCAATCTGGCGGAGTCGTTGCCATGCAGGGCATCGGCGGGCACGTGGTTGGTTCCCTGAACGTGAATCCGTCGGCCGTTGACCCAAAAAGCAAAATCGCAATCCGGACCGGCCGTGACAATCTCATTACGCTGCAACACGACGGTCCGGATTCCGAGCCGGACATTCCGTTCGGCAACAGGAGCGCCTTCCTTCAGAAGCCGGATGGCGACTTCATAAAGCGCCGGCGTGCCGTAATTCCGCGGCTGCCAGAGCTGTGGATTTTCAACTTCGAGGCGGACAAAGCCGCAATGCAGCCAGACCGGAACACGCTTCTCGAAGCTCGACTCGCCGCACCGCCCGGAAATCAGCAATTCCATGCCGGCATAATCGGGGAAGGACGTTTCAAACGTATAGTGGCAGGCAAGTTCGGCATGAGCGGCATCGGCGGAAAGTGTCTGGAGACAGACATCCGCAAAGCGGTGCTCCGGGAGCTCCTCCAGCCGGACGCCTCTCCAGATTCCGCCGACGGCGAAACGCGGCGCAATATCCCACCCCCAGACATGAGCCGGTTTCCGAACGAACAGCGACTCGTAATTGAACGGGTAAACGCTGATCACCGACGGATCGAGAACGACATTGCGAAGTGAGTTCACGCACGAGCGAATCCATACTTCCAGGCGATTCTCCCCGGGGCGGAGGACGTTCTCCACCCGGAACCGGTGGGGAATCAAACCGTTCTTCACCTCCCCGACGACATGGTCGTTCAAGCGGATTTCGGTAAACGGTTCGAGACCGTCAAACACCAGTTCCACACGTTTGCCCGCCGGACGGTATTCGAAAGACCGGGACAGCACCCAGTCGCAGAACTCGAAGCGGCGATACTCCAACGCGTTCATGCCGTAATAAGGGTCCCCGGCCAAACCGGCGCGATGCAATGCGGTTTCGATATTGCCGGGGACTTCGCAATCCATGATCCGGCCATCGCTTCCGGCCGGACCGGATATCATCTTCAACTCCCAGGTTCCCGCGAGATTCAACTTGTCGAGCGTCATACTGTCTTGCCCTATCGGTAATACTCTTCAAGCAGGGAAGCCACCCGGGCGCGTTTCCGCTGCAAAATGCGCGGGTCCTGCGCATAATCGGTCATGGAACGAATCAGGTCCGGTTCGATTTGCAGCTCCTTCCTCGCACTGGCCTGCCAATCGGTCGGCATTTTTCCGGAATGCTCCAGAGCCCGCCGCAGGAGCTCGAAGTACCAGTAATCCTCAATGCCGTCCCGAATCTGCTTCAGGCGGAGGGTTGCCACCGGCCCCTCCTTGCCGGGATAGATCAGTATGCCGTCGCCGTTGTAATTGCCGAAACTGCGTCCGTTCCAGTTCGTTACCGGAGCCCCGTCCATCGGTGGCCGCGACCACAGAACCTCGCGGTGACTCTTGGCCAGCCACAGGGCCGAGGAGTAATACAGGAAACCATCGGGACGGTATTTCCAGATCATGCCGCCGGCAAGCAGCCGCATGCACAGCGAAGGATATTCGATTAGAAAGTTCGGATATGGCAGGTTGGGAGTACAGGCCACATAGCACCAGACCTGGGTTCCATGCTGACGGGCTTTGGCGATTTCCGGCATTAGAATTTCATAGTTGGGCAGAAGCGGGCACTGCATGTCGATCACTCCCCCCAGCGGGGAGTTCAGTCCCAGTGTATCGTCATAAGCCGTTGTCAGAAACCGCGCCTGTGGAACGGCCTGGCGAACACGCGACAAAACGTTCCGCATTTCAGGAAAGCGGCTCACCTGCGCCTCGTCATAAACATAGCAGTAGGCCTTGTCGGCAATCCCGGCTTTTTCATATCCCGCATAGGCCTGTTTCAACGAAAAAATATAGTCATTAAGCCCTTTTTCTCCTTTCCCGATGCCGTAGCGAATGTTGAAACTCAACATCCCGTGTTTCATCCACTCCCCGGCCTCTTTCGTCGTTGGCGGCTGCCAGCCGTAGAGCGTGGTGGGATTGGCGCGGTGGGACAGCAGCAGTCCGGAGCACTCCTTCCACCACTTGCCGGGAGCCTGTTTGACAAAGGGATTTTCCAGGAGCGACTCATTCGGAAGAGAGAACACATTCTGATAAGGGATGCCTTCCGGCAGCGAGAAGTTCCACACCTGAATGGTGATCGGCAATTCTCCGAGCACGGTGTCTTTGCTCTTTACCGTCAGCTGTCCCCGGTAGACGCCGGGAGTCTGCCGCGCCGGGAGCGCGGCCTCCACCCAGAACGACTGCCATGCGTGCGCCGGAATATCAACCGTCTTCGCGTAATCGAGCAGGGGGTCGGGCCAGAGTCCGGAACGCGACACGGCGTAACACGGCTTGTCGCACTGGACGTAACCGACCGGCAGGACCGACAGCGCCGCGACCGGAAGTTTCACCCCGCTCACATTGACGGGAACGCTGCTCCAGGAGACGGAGACGCCGGACAGTTTTTCCGGGGAACGCACCAGAAGTTGAACCGCCTCTACCTCGTTTCCGGCCAGGACGATTTCTCCCTGTTTCGAGGGGAGATCGAGAAAGAAGTTGTCTTTCTGATGGACCTTCTCCATGCTGCCGGCGAAGAGGAGTTGGACCTTTTTTTGACCGGTCAGCAGGGTGATTTCCTCCTCCTGTATCGCAAAAAGGAGGGCGGTGGCGGCTTCCCGGTAATTGTTCCAGCAGGAGACGAGGCGCGGAGATTTGGACGGAAGCGTGGCAAGTAGTTCATGTTCACTTTTCCGCAGCGCCGCCAGCAGCTCCGCTTTTTTCGGGAAGTCGGCGGTTGTCGCTGCCAGCGTCTTTGCAATTTCCCACCGCAGGGCGTTGTAGAGTTTCCGGAAGTTGCGCTGTTCCAGTTCGAGATCGCCGATGTAAAATATGTAACTGTCTTTCGGATCTTCCATCAGCAGATGCAGCTGTTTCATCGCGCCGTAATTGAAGGTTCCTTCCACGAAAGGCACTCTGACCCGGCTTCTCCCGGCCGGAACCGGAATCAGCTGTTGGCGTGCGGTTTGATCCCCCGCAAAATGCAGACGGAGAACTCCTTTTTTGACGGCATAAACGTCAAAGGAAATCGCCTCCGCAGCGGACCAGTCCGCGGGGATCGCCGGAGTCCGCCAAATCACCGCCGGCCAGCGTTCTTTCCCGGATTCGTAACGTTCGAACTCCATTTTGAGACAGGTTCCGGGGTGCAAATCCGGCCAGCCGGTAAGGCTGACGGAAAGATTGCGTCGCACTTCGACCTGTTTCAGGCAGTCCGGTTTGGCGAAACTGAAGATCTTCTGATAATCGATGTCTCCGGTCGCGGCAAGTCCCGGCAACAGCGTCAACATCAAAAGAACGACAGGTAAAAAATAACGATTCATGAATTTTTTATTCCGTAATCACTTTGTTGTTCTTCGTGACGATGGTGTGGGGAGTATAACTTGATCGAAACTCATTTTCGGAAAGCGGCTTGACATGGCCGTCCGCGAACACGATGTTGCCGCAGTTGGAATGCAGAGTATAAAGGCCGCATTTGTTTGTAATGGCAATCTCATAAGCCCCGTTTAAATTTGCGCAGTCGAAAACGGTGATATATTGCGCCGGACGTTTCAGACGATGGATGACGTATTCATTGCCGCTGGCGCTGCCGGTTGTTTTCAGTGCTTTGTCCCCACTGTTCAGAGCGATATATTGATATTGGGCTTCGTAGCACACTCCGTAGATTTTGCTGGATTGGGTTGAGGACCAGGTCCCGACGGCAGGACAGAGTAAAACCTTTGACGGCAGATAAGCCGTGGTATTGGGTATGCCGGAATTGCGGTCAAAACCAGAAAGGATATATGGGATAGGACGTTCGTCACTCCAATTTTTGCTATACATCAACGGAATACGTCCTTTGTTGTCACCTCCGTAAAGTGCGATTCCCGTTCCGATTTGTTTCAGGTTGTTGGTACAGTTGATTGCTTTCCCGCGATCCCGGGCGTTGTTCAGGGCCGGCAGCAGGATCGAGGCGAGAATCGCGATAATTGCTATCACAACCAAAAGTTCTATAAGTGTAAATGTATTGCGTATTAACAGACTGGAATTTTTCATGTGGGTTTACCTCTTCTCGGTTTGGGGTTTGTAATTCGGGAGCGTTCGATTTCTCATTTGAAAATTCCTCTCGGTTGAGCAACCGTATTTTGTTTTTATCGTTTCGGCGACAGGAATGTCGGAAAGATTTTGATCTGCTTGTTGCAAGGATATTTGCTCGCGATCATTTGAACGGCCAGCCTGCCCATTTCTTCGAAATTGACTTTGACTCCGGCACAGCCGGCTTCCAGGTCCGGAAGGTCATAACAATCATAATTCACCAATTGAATATCCAGCCTTTCCTGTTCCCGAAGAAGAGAATATACCGGCTTACAAAAAAGATCGCAATTCGACAGGATCAAATCTACCGGGAGTCCGCTGTCAAGTATCCGCCGGACGGCATTCCGTGCGCCCAATCCGTAATCCCGGTAATCGTCGCAGGAGTTGACTTTGCAAATCCGTTCTTCCGGGATCGAGATTCCGTAGTGTTTTGCCGCCATCGCATATCCGCGGACTCTTTGCGGATAATTCAACGATTCCGCATCGCCGGTAAGGATCAGGGGATTTTTATACCCGTTGGAGAAGAAATATTCCGCCGCCTGAAACGCTCCGCCGCAATCGTCGTTGAAAACTCCGAATACGTTGTCGGCGGTACGTTCGAAGCCGTTGAAGAAATAATTGACATAGATGAACTTCAACTGCTTGTAATGCCATAGAATTTTATTGAGCTCCTTTACCGGAGAAGATTCCAGCAGAATGACCCCGCCGATATGCAGGTCCGCTTTTTCGAGGTAATCGCCGAGATCCTCGTTAATCATGATAAGGCTGATTCCCTGCGCGGTCGCTTCCCGGCGCATTCCCATAAAGATGGTGCGGTCGGCGTAATCACTGGTGAAATATTTCAGCCCGAATGTGGGGACATAGAGCAAAATGACCGGCTTATGCGATGCAATTCGGGTATTTCTGCCGATGAACGTTCCTTTTTTGGGACGGCGGTAGCAGATGCCTTCTTCAATTAATTCCACAATTGCCTGGTCCATTGTCCGGGTGCTGACATGACAGGAATCCGCGAGGACTTTTATGCTCGGCAACGGGGTTCCCGGTACCAACTTGGAATCGACGATTTTCTGTTTCAATTGACGACTCAATTGACAATATAGCGATTCCGAGGATTTCTTATCGATCTTTAAATCAAAATCCATCTGATTTTACCTTCCGTATTTATTCTTAATTATCCCTCAGAATAAACGAAATGTCAATAGCTTTTCAAAAAAATGGACCGCTATCAATTGTAAAATCAGTAAAATCAAGCCATATACGGATTTTTTCCGACAAGTGGATGGCTATCCGCCGCAAATCAGAGCGTTTTCGTTTATTAGGGGCCGTACAAAAATAAAGTTTACAACTCTTTTCAGAGATCGCGGAGCGATTTTCGAGTAAACTTGTGCGGAGCATAATGGAGTTATGCGACAAGCAAGTTTGCCGAAAAGCACCCGCGAGAATGGAAAGATGGAAAGGTTATT